>Ga0302215_10003815_pt1 | contig 10017 bp, 5 predicted proteins | sample II_Fen_N3_1_FD_194580 | JGI IMG/M metagenome (GOLD analysis project Ga0302215, IMG submission 194580) | Peat permafrost microbial communities from Stordalen Mire near Abisko, Sweden - II_Fen_N3_1 | ecosystem: Environmental > Terrestrial > Soil > Wetlands > Permafrost | place: Sweden: Abisko... | reverse complement strand
ATGTTTGAGTTTTGAGGTTTGAGGTTTGAGGTTTGAGGTTTGAAACATTTACTATTAATTAAAAAAACTTTTCAAACCCTTCAAACTTTTCAAACCCTTCAAACTCTTCAAACTCTTCAAACTCTTCAAACCCTTCAAACCCTTCAAACCCTTCAAACCCTTCAAACTCTATTGCCTCAACGTCTTAGCAGCCATCAGCTTTGAACTCATCAGTGTTTCATCCAGCAAACCGGGATGAGAGGTACGCATAGGATTAATATCAATTCCGCCACGACGTGTATACATTGCAGCAACCATCAATGTGGTCGGTTTAAAAATATCATAAAACCGTTTGTAGATCATTTCCACCACCTCTTCGTGAAAATGATTTTCTTTGCGGAATGAAACAAGGTACTCCATTACAGAACTTAATTCAATATCCTGTTTTGTTGACATGTTCACAAACAAATCACCCCAATCGGGTTGATTGGTGACACGGCAATTGGATCGTAACAGGTCAGTCCTGAAAAGATAGGAATGCAGGGTAGTGGTCAATTCACTTTTTAAAAGTTCAGGTGATTCATTGAAATGGGTAAACGTTATTCCTTCCTGAACCTTTACAGGAACTTTACGACTAAGATCTTCATGCATAAATTCAGGAAAAGGTTGTCGTGTTTCACAGGTAGCGTCGAATAAAGACACATAAACCTGAGTCTCCAGCAAAAGACTTAAATCGGTAGAAATTATTACCCCTACACGTTCCTCTGCCTTTAACTCAGTTTTGCCAAAATGGTCCATGTTAAATGAATTGAGATACAGCTTCAAAGATTTTGACTCAACCAGATAGATACTTTCAGCGGGATACACCAGCTTCATCACACGCGAAACAGGCAGTCCATTATCAGTCAGGAAAGACAGTTCATAACAGTTCCACACATCAAATCCCACAAAAGGCAATTGAGCATTGTCAATCCCGTAACGGACACGGTTTTCGGAACGTGGAATCCTGAACAATAGCGAAGTATCGTAATTTTCGGGGATTAAGACTAATTTTCCCAGAGCAGTATCGTGAATATTAAATGGCTTCATATTTTTTGTTTCGTGTTCAACGTTCAACGTTTCGTGTTCCGTGTTCCGTGTTCCGTGTTGAGCGTTTCGCGTTTCGTGTTTCGTATTGTTGGTGAAAGATATTTGTTTTTGAGTTTGGAAATTAATTTTAGTCACCTGGTTACAAATAGTAAATAAATCATTCGCAAAAAAAATACAGAACACAGAATGCTGAACGTTGAACACGGAACGCGGAACGTTGAACACGGAACGCGGAACGCTTTAGTTCTTCCTGATATACGGATTACATTTCTTACTTAACCATTCACGTTCATACTCATTTAATTTTGGAGCGATAGTAGCATAGACACGTTGGTGATACTCATTCAACCAATCAATTTCGGAGTTCGTCAGTAAATCGAAGTTAATTAAATGCTGATCGATCGGAAACAAAGTGATGGTTTCAAATTTAAGGAATTGTCCGTATTCTGTTTTCATAGCCGGAATGACATGAACAAGATTTTCTATACGGATACCATATTCGTTGGTACGATACATACCCGGTTCATTTGATATCATCATACCCGGTTGTAAAACAGTCGGATTTTCGTCCATACGAATACTCTGAGGACCTTCATGTACACACAGGAAGTGTCCAACGCCATGACCTGTCCCGTGACCGTAATTCAGTCCTAAATCCCACATGGCTTTACGGGCAAGAATATCGAGTTGCGATCCACGGGTACCAACAGGGAAAATTGCTTTTGCCAACGAAATATGGCCTTTTAATACCAATGTATTATCAGTTTTTTGCTGAGCAGATGGTGTCCCAAGAGCCACAGTACGCGTAATATCCGTGGTACCATCCAGGTACTGGCCACCTGAATCGAGTAAAAATATATTTTCGGCTTTCAATTTAGCATCCGATTCTGGAGTTGCACTGTAATGTACGATGGCTCCATGAGCGGCGTATCCGGCTATAGTACCAAAACTCTCGCCAACAAAGTGTTCCTGTTCGCTGCGAAATTTACGTAATTTATCTGAAACAGACAGTTCGGATAAGTTACCACTTTTCAGGCCTTCTTCCAACCAGATAAAGAAACGGGTCAATGCAACTCCATCTCTTGCCATTGCATTACGGACACCGGTCATTTCAACTTCATTCTTAACGCCCTTTAGCTTGAAAGCAGGCGACATGGTATTTCTTATTGCACAACCCTTCGGTATGGATTCAAATAATGCCTGATTCAGTTTTCCTCCATCTACTAATACCGCTTTCGAAGGAACAATTTCTTTCAACAGGTCGTATATTGCCAGGTAAGGGGCAACTGTTACACCCTGGCTTTGCAGATAGTCACTTGTTTCGGGAGTTAGTTTTTCGGGAGCAATGCATAAAGTTGCTTTATCATTTTCAACCAGGGCATATGCTATTACGACAGGGTTATAATCGACGTCATTGCCACGGATATTAAATAACCAGGCAATATCATCCAATGCTGAAATCACAAACACATCAGCATATGCTTTTTTCATTTCAGCACGTACTAATTCCAGTTTGTCTACAGTTGATTTTCCGGAGAATTGAATATCATAAACGAAGAACGGGTTCAATGGAATTGCAGGGCGATCAGTCCATACAAGAGCAGGTAAATCAATGGATACGAGATCCAGTTCATTCATTTTCAGCTCGGTTTTCATCGTAGCATATCCGTTTAGCGAAAACATCTGGGAGTTTACACCTACTTTTTCACCGGGTTTTAATTGATTAGCCAGCCAGGGCAGAATTTCAAGAGTTTCGGGCAGACCTTGTTTCATTAATTCAATTCCAGTTCCTTCGAGTTGCTCGGCTGCATGAAGGAAATAACGTGAATCAGTCCATAATCCTGCACTTGTCAAAGTAACAACGGCAGTACCTGCCGAACCGTCAAAACCTGATATCCATTGACGTTCTTTCCAATATTCAGCAATATATTCACTGGCATGAGGATCGGTTCCGGGGATGATACAAGCTGAGATACCTTTTTGTTTCATGGCGGCACGAAGCAAGGATATACGATTGATTATTTTTTCCATTATATATTTAGTTTATAAATTTTTTTCTGTTAGTGCAAAGATAGTTAATAAGAAAAGATAATCAAATAAAAGACAGGTTATATTCAACAAATCTGATTTACAAAAGGTTTAGAAGAGGATAGTAATAAGAAAGCCTCAAAAACGATATATACTTTATCCGGATGCCGACACCCGGACAAATATTGCAATACGAATTGCAGGCCGGTGTTTTTTGAGCTTACACTAATGCCTTTATAATAATAATACATCTGATAACCAGCCACGCTAAAAGGTCAAAGTCACCAGGAAATGTTCCCGGTGACTTTTTCATATTTACCTTAAAAAAACTAATCCTATATTTTCGAAATAATTATGGCCGTTCCTCCACCAGGCGCTAATTTCAGCTGAATGATTGAAGTTGATGTTACTTCAATTTTCTCAATATCAACCGGGTATGGATTCGTTTTATAATCAGCCTTCTTACCATCTTTGAATATTTTCGCTATGTACCTGGAATTTTTATCCAGAAAGGTCAAGGCCATGTTTAGTTTTCGCGCATTCTCATCGGTGATGCTTCCAACAAACCAGTTGTCGGAATTCCTGTCTTTACGGGCAACAATCACATAATCGCCGATTACGGCAGCAGGGACGACTGTTTTTGACCAATTTGTAGGACATGAAGTAATAAATTCGAAGGCAGGATTACCTTCATAATTTTCAATCATATCGGATGCCATCTGTAAGGGACTATACAATACGACTGCCAGAGCCAGTTGTTTAGCCAATGTAGTATGGACATGTGTTTTTGGTAATGATGGATTTTCGAATTTAAATGTACCCGGCGTAAAATCCATAGGTCCTGCAAGTCCTCTGGTGAAAGGAATGATTGTGGTATGCTCTGGAGGGTTTCCACCATCGGGCGACCATGCATCATACTCTTGTCCACGGACTCCTTCCTGCGACATTAAATTGGGATAGGTACGTTGTAACCCTGTTGGAATCATTGGCTCATGATTGTCAATCATGATTTTATAACGTGCAGCCGTCTCAATGACTTTGCGATAGTGGCGGACTCCGTACTGACTGGCATGTTGTTCTTTATGATCCAAAAGAGGATTGACATATCCGGTCTTTACACAACGAATACCCAGCCTGGAATACATCCTGAAGGCACTGTCCATTTGTGCTTCGTAGTTTTTGGTGGCACCTCCGGTTTCGTTGTGTCCAATAATTTTGACGTGATTCTTTGCAGCGTATTGAGCTAGTTTGACCAGATCGAAATCCGGATATGCTTTTGTGAAATTAAACTGATCTCCATTTGCTGACCAGTCACCGTCCCAACCATAATTCCAACCTTCAACCAGGACACCCTGAAAACCATGTTTAGCAGCAAAATCGATATACCGCATGACATTTGCCGTTGTCGCCCCATGCTTTGGACCCTGCCCCCAGGTATAGGCCTTCATGTGCATTCCCCACCAGATACCAATATATCTGCCTGTTTGAATCCAGGAGGTATCAACAATTTTTGAAGGCTCATTCAAATTGAGCATCAAGCGTGAAAGCATGAGTCCCGCCGGGTTTTTGGCAATGATAATAGTTCTCCATGGACTTTCAAAAGGCGTTTTGGCAATCACCTTTTCTCCCGTCGACCAGGGTGTCAGGTCTGCTTTTAGGGTTGATGACCCTTGCTTTGGTGTCAGATTGAGTCCGGCATAATCCGTTAGATTTGCTTCGTGAATAGTCAGGTATAAGCTGTCATTTACCTGCATGGTCAAGGGAGTTGAAACAGTATCCAGGCTTGTTACCGGAGCTTTTTTATACAGGTTCTCAAAGTAATTGGTATGGTTGGTCGGGATTGACCAGGTTTGAGGATTACCCACCAGTGCGAATTCAGTAAGTTCATCCATGATGACAAAATCAGTCAGGTTCGGTTGTGATGGAAACAGATACCTAAACCCCACCCCATCGTCAAAGACCCTGAATACGATGGCTAATTTACGTTTGAATCCGTTTTTCTCTGCTATGTGGAGGATTAATTCATTATATGTATTATCCACTGTCGTTTCTTCTCCCCAGGGTTGGTTCCATTTATCACTTACTGATTTAGTTTCGGTGTTTTCAATTTCGAAATCTTTATTAAAGGCATTGTTCCCTTTGAGTATAAAACCCAAAAACGATTTTTCGATAATGATTTTATTATCTTTTTCAACCTTATAAAATGGTTTTCCATCTTCTATTCCGGCTTCTATTTTAATTTTTCCATCCGGTGAAGATACTATGGTTTTGTTTACCTGTGTACAGGAAAATGTAAACACTAAAATGAAGGAGAAAACCAGACAACATGTATTCCTCATGACAATTGATATTATGTTTTTAATTTTTATTATTTCACTAAATCATTATTCATTTCCCTGATAAGTTAAAAGGGATTTTTAAAGTTATAGATGACGGATTTTTGGTAAAAATGAAGGATTTTTTTGTATTAGTGGATCTTGATTTTTAATGTGCGAATATAAAGATTATAGCTTAGGCAGCAGCTTGCACACAAAAAAGATATAATCATTTAATAAATTAAATAATTATATCTTTTTGTATTTCAAGTATTTGTGAAGTACTTTGTCGGGAATAAATATAATAAAAATATATAGTAAAAGTTGTAAAATTGTACTAAAGTTGTGGATACTGTCAGGTGGATGTATGAGCAATAACCATACTACAGTAGGAGGTCTTATTTTACAGATTTAATTTCCATAATTTTCTGTTCAAACAATTCGTTCTGAACTATAGATTTGTTCTTTACCTTTGTTTTATAGGTATTAATAGTATGAATTGAATAGTTCAGAAACTTGCTTATTTTTTCGCTTTCGATAACTCCCAGCCTGATTAAAGCAAAAATTCTCATTTCAACAGTCAGGCTTCCATTTTCAATACCCATGTGGGGCAACTCATCGAGGGGAAACAGGAGTTTATACTCGTTAATAAAATCGGGAAAGAGTTTTAAGAAAGTCTGATCGAACGATGTATACATGTTTTTTCGTTCCATGAGAATATCAGCTTCTTTAAACAATTTAGGGAATTCATCGTATTGTTTCGATGCCACTTTCCGGTTGATCAAACGATACATATGCTCCAGTTTATCAATGTACTGGTAGTTCACATAAAAGAAGTGTCCTATGTATTTATCTTTAATCTTATTCGCTTCATACAGTTCGGAATTTGTCAAAAGCACCTTTTCGTTTTGTTCCTGAATGGTTTTCCTTGCGATTTTTAATTTATTAAGTTGTTTGCGAATAATCAATGTCGCACCTAAAAACAATATTAATAGAATTGTAACAGATATAAACAACCATATCAGCAGATTACGTTGGCGTTCTATCGAATCGAACCGTTCTTTCTCAATAATTGGCAAAATGGAACTAATCTCTATTTTTCTGTGTCGGGCGTTGTAAAAATTCGCATCGTCCATGGCTAATTTTATGTACTTGTTAGCCTGGTTGATATCACCGTGTGACTGATACAACAATGTGGCAAGATTTCTCATGGCAACTGTTTCTTTTGTTCCTGATTTGATATCTGAAATAGCTGCCTTTACTAAATTAATCAATGCCTCATCGTGCTGATTGGTCAACGAATTGATGTATGCCAGACTGGAAGCTGCTATTGCATCCTCGTGGTTATCAACCGACTTTTTTAAGACTTCTCTAAAAGCATCCATCGACCCGTTATAATCTTTCTGCTTCATCTTCATCAATCCCAAAGTCGACCAATATTCTACTGTATTGACAGGAATCAGTGCAATGGCCCGTTCGCTGTATTTATTACCTTTCTCAACATAAGCCGATTTAAAGGGTTCTACACCGTTATAGTCGGCCATATCATAGTACAAACGGGCCATTATTTTGTAATAATCCAGTTTTACGGATGCACTCAAATCATCGATATCACTGTCTTTAACAATATCAAATGCTTCTTTAAATAAACCGGAAGATAAGAAACAAAATACCAGGCGGACTTTTGCTTCAACTATTTTTCCGGGATCTTTTAATTTAGAGGCAATATCTAATGTTTTTATGGCATAGACATAGGCAGAATCGTATTTATACGATTTATATTCTTCAAACAAAGCAGCATAATGATGCAATTGTTCAAAGCTAACATTTGAAGTGGTCTGTAATTCATTTTTTATTTTATGAATTTTCTTTTCTTTTAAATTCATAAAATAATTGCTTTGAACGATATACTTGTCCAATTCAACGAACATTGAGTCAAGTCGTTCAGCATGAATCAGGGATGCAAACTGGAGAAATAGAATTACCAGGACTATTTTATTGTGAATTCTTTTCAAAATATTAGTTTAAAAATTTTCGAAAGATAGATATTTATTCCGAATAAAGCAAAATTTATGTATGCTACTCTTATAAAACAAATCTGAATTCACATACACCGGCTTGGTTCTGCTGGATTTAGTTCTGCACTGGGATTAATTGGCTCTCATTATACAACGCACCCCTAATCTGTAAGCCTGCAAAACCGATGTTATTTAATTCATTTTGATATTTCAAAGCAAACCATCGCATACTATTATTCATAAAACAGATTAATGAATGACACTCCGGCGATTTAGAAGTTTCTTTTCAGATTCCCGGACAGTTGTTGATGTTTCATCAATTGAATCAATGAATTCGCCTCCCCGGAAGGAGATATTTGATTCGCATTATTTAAGTAAAACAAAGCCTTTTGTTCTTTATTTTGAATGATACTCAACTTTCCGGCTAAAAGGAAATACTCCTGTTCATAAGGAAATTCCAGACAAAGTCCTTCCATAATGTGTAATGCATTTACCATGTCATTTTTTTGTTTATAAAAATCATACAGAGAATGCATGGAGTCGAACCAATTCAGTTGCTTAACAGCACAGGCTCCGGCTATCTGTTCTTCAACAGTTTTTCTATGTTGATGATCTTCTTTCGGGATGGGTTCATTAAAAGGCCATTGTTCCTTTAACAGCCAGATGGATATTTGTCCGAAAATCGAATCAAATGCTGTAAACGGATACGCTTCGGGTCGCATTGACGGCGAATGGGTATTTTCTTTCGGTACGGGAAGCATCCCCGATTTTATTAATTCGGTATAAAAAGCATCTGAAATCAGCCGTTGTCCTTTCAAATTTGGATGAACATGCTCAAGAAATAAAGTAGAATCGGGTATCCCATGAGGAGAATGGAGTTCAAATACGTGCATAACATCAACAAAATGGACATTCGGCCTGTTCAGAGTATATTTTTTAATCAAAAGATTGATCATTTCCGGGGCACGAAACGGAAGTTCATCATATTCCTTTGCAAGCATATACTCTCTTTTTGCTGAAATATAATCCTTTCCGGCATATGCTTTGTTTCCCGACTGGTATTGATTATTGGCACTCAGATTTCCGGCACTGCTGATAAAAGGTTTCCGGTCTTTTAGATTTGAAACCAGGTTGCTGATATAAACCGGTATTTTATGTTTTCCGAACAGATCCAGCAATTCCGTCATGTTGATTTCAAATTGCCGTATTCCTTGTTGATGTATCTTTGAATTAAATGGAATGGATTGTTCACGTGCCATCCTTTCCATCAAGGTCAATGTGTAATCGGTTGTCTTTTTGTCGGTTCCTTTTAAGCGTGCAGCAATCCTGAAAAGGAACTGACCTGTTTTAAATTCTTTTATGGCGAGGGTAGTCCGTACCCACATGGTGTTTCGTCCTATACGGCTGGAAGAAGCAACACCTAATGCACCGTAATATTCATTATGACCTGCATAAATCAGAATGGCATCAGGCTGATAGTTGACTAATTGTCTGGAAAAATCGTACAGGGTATATGAATTAACGGCTGTCAGGGATAGGTTGATGATTTCAAAATTGATATTGGGATAGTCAAACTGTAACCGGTATTTAAGCATTCGGGGAAAAGCCCCATTGTGCATGTATGGAAATCCAACGGTAGTGGATTCGCCAAGAACAAAGATCCGCAGGGTACCCGGTTTTTTATCTTTGGTGAAAAGTTCTATATTTCCACGTGTAGCATTCTCCTGTACAGTAAAGTACTTTTGGGATATTTCAGGGTTTAAGAAATAATACTTTCCTGTTTTATCTTCTATAAAAAGAGATGTGTCATATCCATAGTTACACAAATGCAGAATAATTTCCACGAGTATCACTATAAAAAACGGCAGTAAAACAGCTATTGTTTTAAATATCCACTGCTTTGAAGAATTCCCTTTTGTGTTCAATTCAAGTAAAAATTACACTGTTTTTAATGCAGATAGTATGTGATTACGAATGAAGGATTAAAGATAAAGCAACCACCCGAATAAATAGGGGTGGTTGCTTAAATTTAAATTTAATCAATAACCTTCCGATTGCTTAATGGTACCGTGGTACCTTTCAATTTCTGTTTTTGGAATGGGTTGTACATAATAGGCATTGCCATAAAAATGAAGCTGACCATTGCGTGTGGTTTGATAGTAGTTCACCTCCTGTTGTCCTATTTGCCACCGTCGGACATCAAACCACCATTGACCTTCTGCAAACAATTCTGCCCAACGTTCGTATTTCAGCACATCATTGTGCAAATGATCCCCCAATTGAGCCATTGTAGCATCGGTAAATGTCTTGTAATCTATTGCCGAAGGACTATCAATTGGGAAATTATAAGCCCTTCGATGTACTTTATTGACAAATTCCAACGCCTTTGCCGGGAGCGAATCCTTCAATGCTTCGGCATAAAGCAGGTAGATATCTGCTAATCTCACTACCGGATAATTTGCCGGACTGCTGAAGTTTAACTGACTCTCAGTCCCAAGGCGGTTTGTAAACTTCTTATGATTCCAGGACAATATCTGAGGCATGGTATTCAATGCAGGAGAACGGTCATAAAAAGTCACCTTGCCAAG
>Ga0302215_10003803_pt1 | contig 10036 bp, 10 predicted proteins | sample II_Fen_N3_1_FD_194580 | JGI IMG/M metagenome (GOLD analysis project Ga0302215, IMG submission 194580) | Peat permafrost microbial communities from Stordalen Mire near Abisko, Sweden - II_Fen_N3_1 | ecosystem: Environmental > Terrestrial > Soil > Wetlands > Permafrost | place: Sweden: Abisko... | reverse complement strand
CTATGCATCCGCCTACTTCTATTGTAGCATCCGCAGAGACATTTATCTTTGCATCAATTCCTGCTGATGCGATTATATCAGGAATATTTTCCTTGGTTAGGTTAACTTGAGCGGGATTAACCTTTACGTTTATTTTTGATTCATCCTTCGAAACCTCTTTTAGTACATCTAAAATAGTATTTAAAAGTATTTGAGGGTCTTGCTCTATTTCTTTTTTAACAATTTTTCTAGCAATATCAACACTTATTTCTAAAATATCGGGTGCGATATATTCGAAAACTTCCTGCTTCGCGTTTAAAAACACTCCGATAGCGTTTTTCAATTGTTGAATATCTTCTTTCGCCTGTTCCAAGCCCTCTTTGTAGCCATCTTTGGCTGCAGAATCTTTTATTGTTCCGGCTTCTTCTTGGGCTCTTGATATCAAATTTCTGTCGTCAATTCTTCTGAATCCGCGGCGACGGTCGCCTCTTCGTCTTTCTTGACGTTGAGAAAAATCAATATTATCTAAGTCGAAAATATCAAATTTTTCCTCTTTTGTTGGGGCTTCATTTGATGGCTTTTCGCTTGTTTTTGCTTCTTTAGTTTTTTCTACTCTTTTTTTTATAATCATGAAACACTTTCCTCCAAGTGTTGCGCGATTATGTTTGCAACTTTAGACGGCATTTTTGCGTATTCGCCCTCTCGTGCCTTTGTAATAAATTCTTTTACATTCGGTCTTTCTTTAACGATTACCTTTTCTATTTTCTCTTTAGGTACATTTTCAAAAACCTTGTTTATTTTTGCCAAAATTTTGTTTGGATTAACTTGTTTTGGTTCAGGCAAATTGATTCTTATTTCTTGCAAACATTTTATGGCAATATTTTTATCGACTTTTTGTTCCAAATCTGGCATCTGCATATACTGAATAACTGCTTGAGCGTCTTCACTACTAAACTTATTCAGTATCGTATGAACCTTATCTTGCGAAACTTGTTTCAGCAAAAGTGCCACAGAAGCAAGTTTGAGGATTTTTGAATTGGATTGCATGTCTGTTTGATTCAATCCTGCTTCGCCTGTTTCGTCGTCCTTGTCGTCGTGGATTTGTTTCATCATTTCATCAATGTTTGATTGATGCATTGCGCTTTCAAAGATAACCTTGTCTATGATTTTTCGTTCTTCCAATTCTTCAAGCGCTTTTTCATATGATTTTTTTACGTGATGTTCAACAATTTGAAGTATCTCATCTTGCGGAAGCCCTTTTGAAATTGCTTGTTTTGAAATTTCAAAGATTGTGAATGCAATCTTTTGCATAACGCCATCCCAGTAATCCGGTAATATACCTGAGCGTATTAAGTCTACTGATTTGTGGAACGACCATTCTGCAATGATTTGGGTAATAAGCATTGCCTGTTCAGCGTTGAAATTTGCCTTGTCATCGTTGAAGATGGCTTCAGCGGAAAGAGTAGCAAAGTTTTTGATTGTGTTTGAAACGTAGGCTTTTTGAAAATCTTCAAAATTTACAGGAACAAGTTCATCGGCTTGCGCCGCAAGCGATTCCGCAAATTCTTTATAATCAAACCCTTCTATTGCCATTTCCTATTTTCTCCCCTGTTTACCTTGAAAAGCGTCGTTTGCACTTTTGAAAAACTTCACACACGGCTTACGCGCGTTCTATCCAACTTTTAATTTTGTCCCCTGCTTCGTCCTCATCCAACACTTCCAAGTCTGTTCTTAGGTCGTTGATTGTATTATTAAGGTCAAAAGAAGGTGGTACTGTTTCTCTTTGTTGTTGTTCAATAAGCCCTTGAGCCATTTGTGATTGTTTTTCTATCAATTCGGCAGCCTTCAAGTTGACATCGCGAAGTTGTCTATCTTGATCGTGAGCTTTTTCTCTCAACATTTCAAGTTCTTCTGTTTGTCTTGCTTGAGCTGCTTTAACTTTTCCAGAAATATGTTTTAGTCCACCAGCCAATCCGATTACAATAGCTGCAACTGCAAGCCACCAAGGGTTTCCTGTTTCATCAGGCTTTGGTAAGTTTGCCGGTTTGTCGCCAGCTAAGTAAGGGTCGATTGAATCAGAAAATGCGATTGTGACGTTTTTAGCTGAAACTTTCGGTCCTGCTGCCCCTGCGATTAGGTCTTTTAGTTCTTCAAGAGTAGAATCAGGAGGCAATGAACTTTTGTCCAAAGTTACTGCAACTGAAACGTCTTGTATAATTCCTGCTTGTTCGTATTCGCTTGTTTGTGTTTTAGAAACTCCATATTGAGTTTCTCTAGCCGAACGTGCATAGTTTTTGTTTTGTGATGAGCTATCTCCGCTGCTGCCGGTTTGTGGTAAACCGTTTGGAAGATAAACACTAACCGCTCCGCCTGAGCCGCCATTGGCGTCTTGCGAGTGGTCGCCCAATCCTTCTGTGAAGGTTTGTTCGTTTACGGCTGTTTTTTTGTTAGGGTCATAATTTATGCTTGTTGTTTCAATCGGAGATTGACGTAAGAACGTACTTACAGTAGCAACGTAGTTTCCTTTGCCGATTAGTTTGTCTAATTGGGCGTTAACTTTTTGTTGCATATATTTGTCGTTTTCTTCTGAGCGTTCAACCATTTCGTCTTGGCCGCTTATGATACTTGAATAAACGTTGCCGTTTGTATCTGTTATAGAAATGTTTTCTGCAACAAGTCCTGTTACACTGCCTAAAAGCAAGTTTGTAATAGCTTTGACTTTAATTTGGTCTAATCTGTCTCCGCTAGGAATTGTTATTTGAACAGTTGCGGTTATTGGTTTTTGCATAGATGTGAACATTGTTTGCTCAGGAATTGAGATAAATACAGAAGCATTCTCAATAGGGTCTATTTTTCTTATAAGTCTTGCCAGTTCACCATTTATGGCTCTTGCAAGTCTAATTCTTTTATCTTCTTTTGTTGATGTGAAATCGCCTTTGTCGAAAATTTCCAACCCAACATTTTGATCCATCAATCCGCTTTTTACGATTGCCAAAAGCGCTCTATCTCTTTGTGATTGTGTATATTCTTCCAAGTAAAGGGTTGATTTTGTTCCGTCAATTCTTCTTTGAGCCTCGATGTCTTCTCTGGCTAGTAAGGCTTGAATTTCTATGGCTTTCCCCAAATTATCAGTAGTTAACAAATCTAAAGGTGCTTTTATCACTTTTTCTTTTACTATTTTTCCGCCGTCAGTTCCTCTGTTTGACGAAATAGCACCAGCGGTAATGCTTATTGCAAGCACTACAACAATCACTGCGATAATTCCATATAACAATGGTTTATTCTCTAGTAGTTTTTGAAAATCCATTTTTTACACCATTTTTTTTACTAACAGCCTAACCTAACATTAAATCCCCAGTGGCTCCTTGTGAATATTATACCACTTTTTTGTCTGTATGTTAAGTTTACACTGATATCTGCATAATTTTCTCATACGCTTGTATGACTTTTGTGGTTGCTTGAGTCGCAACGTTAACGCTGATTTCTGCTTTCGCCATCGCAGTCATTACATCGTGTATGTCTACACCGTTCTGTCCGGTCATTGCGTCTTTTAAAAGCTGGTCAGGAGCGTTCAAATCCTTGTTTAAATTCTGAGTAAGCCCTGACATCACACCTTTGAAGCTTCCTGATGAGGTTTCATCAATCGCATCAATATTTGCAGTCGAAAGAGTCGGCATAGAGCCCATACTTCCCATACTACTCTGTATATGCCCTGTTAAATTCACTTTTGAGAAGAAATTATTAGCCATTATTCACCTACACTTTCCTTAGTTTGTTTAACGATTGTTTCTGTCCAAAGGTTTAACTTTTTATGCCTAAATCGTCCATTTGGTTGGGTTTGCAAAACTAAAATCATCTTTTTGGACTAGAAATTATAGTGCTATAATGTTTCTTAATGATTTGTATCTTAAAATCATACTTTGTTAACTTATTTTAAGATTTCAAACAAACTTGAAATTATGGACTTTCAAAAGTTTTTAATTAAATAGAACGTGAGGAAATTTTATGGAATTCAAAACAGATTTAATCTACCAATGTGAAGATACGTCCAATTCTAAATTGTACGAATTTATGGCGACAAGTTACGACATAAGCGATTTGGCGAGAAAAATTTCAGCAGCAAAATATGCTAAAATAAATTTATTGAACTTGAAAAAAGCCGGCAATTCTATTGCTTAATTTTTCATGACTCTTACTTTAGCCAATTTTTGAAGAAATTTATTCCTGCCTCTGAACTTTTTTCGGGGTGAAACTGCAAAGCCGTTAGGTTCTTGTATTCAATTGAAGCCGCAAAATTAATGCTGTATTCGCACTTTGATGAAATTACATTTTCATCTTCAGGAATTACGTAGTATGAATTTACAAAATAAAAGTAATCATCTTGAAGAAACGAATTGTTCTTTGTTGTTTTGATTTTGTTCCAGCCGATTTGAGGGATTTTTCCTTCGGTAAATTTTTTAACTTCGCCTTTTATAATGCCTAAACCAGCTACCCCAGGTGCTTCTTCGCTTTTTTCAAAAAGAACCTGCAAGCCCAAGCAAATGCCTAGGAACTTTGCATTGTTTGCTATCGCATTTTTTATCGGGGTAATCAAATTTTTGTTTTCAAGGTTTTTCATAGCCTGAGCAAAGTGCCCTTGGCCAGGGAAAATTATTTTTTGTGCAGATTCAATCGTCTTTGCATCGGAAGATATTTGGTATTCTTCGCCCAAAAAGTCCAGCATGTTGCAAATGCTTTTTAAATTCCCTGCTTCGTAATCAATTATTGTAATCATAGATTTAATTTTAACATAAAAAGAGCCTCGAAAATGTTTTCGAGGCTCTTTTAATTCTGTATTCTTAAACTTTTCTCTTACGAGCAGTTTCAGATTTACGTTTTCTTTTGATGCTTGGTTTTTCGTAGCGTTCACGTCTTTTAATTTCAGACAAAATCCCTGCTTTTTGGATTTTTTTCTTGAATCTACGAAGAGCACTTTCAATACTTTCGTTTTCACCTACTTTGATTTCTGGCATTAGTTTTTCACCACCTTCAAGTTTACATTTCTAACTAGCTAAAGGCATTATAGGATAAACATAATTAAAAATCAAGCATATCGTGATGCGTGCCAGTTCTAAAATAGTCAAGCCAAATTCAGCGCTTATTTCGCTGCAATAATAATCTTTTTAGCTTCTAAAACTAGGCAAAAATAGAAAATGTACGTTTAATGTTTTCGTTTTGGATTTTTTTCATGCTTTCTTCTTGAAGCAACCCAGCTTTGTACATTAAACTGTCATTCAGCATGCCAGAAGTTAAATTTTGTTCTGCTGATAAAAGAGATCTAGAGTTCCCTCTAAAAGCAGTAAGACCCATAAGCGAATTAGAAGCATTCATCCAATTGAATGCCGCATTCCCTGCTGTTAGTCCACCTATGCGATTAGTCATCATAATAATCTGTCCTATCTCTTTTACACGCACATTATAGCGCAATATAACGAATTTGTCAAGTGTTATTTTGGTCTGTATCGACCTATTCTTGCATATTTGCTATGATTTTTCAGGCTCCACATCGACTGCCGTTTTTTAAAATCTTTTCGTCGATGTGTTTTCGAAGATAAAACGCCCCGCGCTCATTGCGATTGTTTTTAATGAACACATTCCGTTTTCTTTATCAAGTACGCCTAAACTCGCCAAGCGGCCAGCTAAAAGCTCGTTTAAGTCGTTTGTATCTATAAATAGTGAACAGTCTTTTGTGCAGTCACCGTGGTTGAATGGGCAGTGTTTAGTTTTTTTCTCGCTCATAAAAATAACTCCTAAGTCTTATAGGAGTTATTATATGTTTTATTTAGTTTTTGTACATCCGTTAATTAGCTTATACATTTTGAGTTTTTATTTGCCGAAGAAAAAGTTGTATGCGCCTTTTGCGTAGCCGAATAGGTGAGCATCATCTACATATTTTAAAACTCCTGTGTTGCCAGGTGCGTCATGTTTTACTGCTTTTTTGCCTGTTACTACTGTTTCGCATTCGCCGTCTTGGTTGTATGTGTCTGTTTGTACAAGTTTTCCGTTTCTGCGAGATTCAACGATTCTTGTTCCGTTTTCATAGTTTGTATAATTTCTGATTTGTAGGCCATCTTTGTTTACGCCTACTGTTTCGTTTTTTTGATAAGTTGCGCCTTTGATTTCAGAGTGTTGAGTTTTGTTGAAAGAACCATCGCTGTAGAATTCAGTTTCTTCAACCAAGATGCCGTGTTTGAATTTTTGGATTACTTTGTTTCCGTCTGCATTTTTTGTTGAGACTGTTCCGTCTTTGTGAGTTGCAGTTTCTTTTTTTGCTTTTTCAGTTTTACCAGTTTTTTGTAGTTCTGCGTATTCTTTATCTATATCAGTCTCTACGTTTGCTGCTTTATGTGAAGTTGCCCCAGTTTTTTTGTGTTTAGGTGTTGTAGAAGATACAGATGTTACAGCCGGTGCTGCAGCTTTGTCTGTTGTTCCAGCCGGAGTTTCTGTTTTAGTTGTTTTTCCGTCTTTAGTTGTGTTATCTGTAGTTGCTTCTTTGTTTGATGCTGCTGGTGTGTCTTTTTTAGCTTCTTTTTTGACGGTTGGTGCCGGTGAGCTGTAGAATGGGCCGTAGTCAGGTGCCATTTGTCCCATCATCATAGGAAGGAAAGTTGATGTGAAGTTATCGCAGTCTCCGCCAAGTAAGCTTAGCATTCCTACAAGAGCGCCTATTCCGTTATAGCTGTTAGTTGCGTCTTGATATTTTTCGTAATCAAAGTTTGGCGTTTGAGTTGCGCCTTGTAGCGCTCCATAGTTTTCGTATAATGAAGTGTCCAATAATGGAGTGTTTGTGTTTAATGCCGCAATACTTTGTGGAGTTAGTGTTGATTGTGTTGAAGCGCTTGATGCTGCAGTAGCTGCAGGGGCAGCACCTGTGAGTTCTGCGAAAGAACCCAAGCTATATGTTTTGCCGTTTTTAAGATCAATTTTTCCGTCTTCTGCTGAGTATTCAACAGCTTCAAGTTTTGTGGTTTCTTTTGTGTTTTTATAATTTGCGAAAAGATTAGTTTTGATTTCTTCGTTTGTGAATACTGATGTGTTACCTTTAGCAAAGATGCCATCTGTGTTGTCTAGTCCGTTGTTACCGTAATCAAGAACTTTGATAATCGCAGATTTTCCGCCTTCTGTTTTCTTCAATGTGTAAACAGTAGCTTTAGATTTTTCATCATAACTTTTTTCAAGTCTCATATTCTTAATCCTCGTTTGTTATATCTCTTATATATATAAAAACAATATCAAACCCATGATTGACGCATGTTTGAGACCAATTTTCGACATGTGCTTAAAACGCAATAATAGCTATAAAAAAAATGTTAAGAGTTTGTTACATATCTGCAACAAACTCTTTTAAGTATATACTTTTGGCATGTTTTTGTTAGTTTTCAATCACTCCAAAAAGGTCATATTCATCCGCGGCTGTTATTAAAACATTTTCAATATCACCAGGGACTATTGGTTTTTGCGTATCAATATATACCAAGCCGTCGATTTCTGCCGCATCTCTTTGCGAGCGCGCAATAACCTGCCCTTCGTCATTGAAGTTTTCTATTATGCACGGAATCGTTTTTCCGATAAAAGATTCGTTAATTTCTTTTGAAATGTCTTGTTGGAGTTTCATAAGCTTTTCGTAACGTTCTTTTTTAACTTTATCGGAAACTTGCCCGTTCATATCATAAGAAACCGTATTTTTTTCTTTTGAATATTCAAAAACGCCCAATTTGTCGAATCTCATTTTCTTAACGAAATTATATAAGTGTTCAAAATGTTCTTCGGTTTCACCCGGATATCCGACGATAAATGCTGTTCTAATAGCTACATTCGGTATATTGTCTCTTATTTTATTTACAAGAATTTCATAATCAAAAGCAGGTCTTCTCATTGCGTTGAGGATTTCTTCGTGCGAATGCTGCAGTGGAATATCTACATATTTTACGACTTTGTCCAATGTGGCAATTCGGTTTATTACGTCATCTGTTAGCATTGATGGGTAAGCGTACATAATTCTTATCCATGCTAATCCTTCAATTTCGTTCAATTGTTCAAGAAGTCTCCCCAGCATTGGCTTTCCATAAATATCTATCCCGTAACTTGTTGTGTCTTGAGCAACAAGGACAATTTCAGATACACCTTTTTGGGCAAGGTTTTTTGCTTCTTCGACAATGTTTTCGATTTTTCTAGAGCTGTAGGCGCCTCTAAGTTGTGGGATGATGCAATAACCGCAACGGTAGTTGCAACCGTCCGCTATCTTGATGTAAGAGCTCGCTCCTACGGTAATTTGTTGTCTTTCTACGTTCTCAGGATAAACATATACAGGTTTTTGAGAAACGTTTGAAATATATTCGTTGTCTATGATGCAAGAAGTTGTATCTTCATCGTCTTTGATGCAGTTTTTGATTTTATCGACTATTTCAACAATCTTGTGAAAGTCTGTTGTGCCGAGCATTGCTACTACTTCAGGAATTGCTTTTTTAAGCTCTTCTTTGTGTTTTTGAGGCAAGCAGCCAGTTACAATAACCTTTTTTCCTGCTTCAATCATTTTTAGGATAGATTGAACGGATTCCGTTTCTGCGTCATGGATAAACGAACATGTGTTGACTATAACTATGTTGGCTTGTGTTTCATCAAGGGTAATTTCATATCCTTTTTCTGCCAAAAGCCCTAACATAAGCTCTGAATCGACTAAATTTTTTGAACAACCGTGGTTTACTAATGCTATTTTCATTTCTAATCCTTTTTTAGAACTATTTTACTACAAGCAAAATCAAAAATAATCCCCTTAAGAGACAACAAAATCGAAATCCTTATCGGCGTGTTGACAACAAATATTGTTCGTGATATAAAATGTGTGGGGTAAATGTATATTTATAAGCTTTGGACAACTTCCAAGGCTTTTTGTTTGCCTTCTTTTTCGAGGGATTCATTCGACACGCTTTCAGCGGGGCGAAATCCCCAAAAAATGCGGATTGCGAGCGAAGGCTGTAGGGCAAAACCACGCTTTTGACCGAAACGCCGTTAATCGCGAGCAACCAAGCAGGCGGCACGGCTCGACAATAATTGAGGGTTATTGGACAAAAATCTCCAATAGTGACTCGTACGCCATTGGGATTAAAGCATTATTACTTCAAAGACTTCATTATGTCTTCTTCAACTAGCAAAAAATATTTTTACAGGTTTTATATATATTAATTATAATGAATAGGAATTTATGATTAAAATAACGCCTTATAAAGTACCTTTTTATAATAAATCTAATATGAATAAAAAGGATAATATCAGCTTTTCGTCAAGCCAAATTGCAGCTTCGCTAAATCCTCCTATTGATTTTGCTTTGCTAAACGTTAGTGCCGCTTCTTTTTTGTGGATTAAAGACAGCAACCTTTTGAGTGCGATGAACAGCCTAGGTCAGCTGAAATTTGAGGAAGACGATGTTAAACATGTTCAATCAATGGGCGCCGTTTTACCTTTTTTGAGTGGAAAAGAGGCAGTCAAATTCATAAAAGATTCAAATATTAGGGTCAAATTCGCAGAGTTGTCATCTGTAAACATCCATGCCCAGTACGATTACGACAGTAATTATATTCTAATTAATAATATATATAAAAATACGAAAAATCCGGCAGAAATTTTGGCTATTTCTGAGGCAATACTTCATGAAGCTGGACACGCAAAGGATTATGACGGGGTATCTACCGTGCAAGAAGAAATAGATTGCCTTTCGATGAATGCCATTTCACACAGAGCACTGCTTAAAAAACACCCAAGAGTTTTCGAAAACCAAAATTCGTTAATAATTAATGACGGTGTATGCGTTTATTCGAGCTTGTTCTTCGATGAAGACCCTGCAAAAAACGCTCTGGTTGCGCGTTTAAAGTTAAAATACGGTCACCTTCCTTCCGGTGATTTTAAACATCCCCCGACACCATTGGCTTTCAAGGTTAAAGATGTTTAATATTTATTAAAACAAAAAATCTTTACAAAAATTTACAGGTTTTTTCCCTTACTACTAGCAATTTTTAACCTT
>Ga0302215_10003802_pt1 | contig 10036 bp, 7 predicted proteins | sample II_Fen_N3_1_FD_194580 | JGI IMG/M metagenome (GOLD analysis project Ga0302215, IMG submission 194580) | Peat permafrost microbial communities from Stordalen Mire near Abisko, Sweden - II_Fen_N3_1 | ecosystem: Environmental > Terrestrial > Soil > Wetlands > Permafrost | place: Sweden: Abisko... | reverse complement strand
ACCACAATCAGAATAATTTAATTCAACACCATTGGCACCAACTATTCCATTTGAAATTAATTTCACATGTTTGGGAATGCTCATATATCCTTCCAGATTAGGATGAATCAAATCAATATCAAAATAAAATTCTCCTTTCGTTAAATTCATCGGTAAGTTTATGGTTTCAGTAATTTCAAAATATCCCCGTTTAAACTCTTTTAATTCCCCAAGCAACTGACCGGGACTAAACAATGCAACCACTTGCTCTTTACTATCGAAAAGTCGAAGTTCAAGGGCTATTTTTTTAGAAGATTTCAGCTCTCCTTTGATTTTAATATCAATAGAATGCTGATTTTGATCTAAAAAAAGCACATTATCTTCTTTATTATTAATAGTTATTTCCTGAATAATGATTTCACTGTTTAAATATTTTATTCCACTTTTAATTGAATTTCTTACGAATATATTACTTTTCAGATAAAAATCAATTCCTTCGTTTACATTTCCGTTAAAAACTGTTGACCCGTTCTGAATAACGATCGTTTTAGAACAAAGAGCCTGGATAGCAGTCATATTATGACTAACAAAAAGGACAGTTCTCCCCTCCCCTTTACTCACATCCTGCATTTTGCCAATCGCTTTCTTCTGAAACTCAGCATCACCAACGGCCAGTACTTCATCCACCACCAGTATTTCAGGATCCAGGTGGGCAGCAATGGCAAATCCAAGGCGAACGGTCATTCCACTGGAATAACGTTTAACAGGGGTGTCTATATATCGTTCTACCCCTGAAAAATCGACTATCTCATCAAACTTGCGGTTTATTTCGGCTTTTGTCATGCCCATAATGGCACCGTTCATATAGATATTTTCGCGTCCTGTCATTTCAGGGTGAAATCCTGTCCCTACTTCAAGAAGGGAGGCAATACGTCCACGGGCACTAATCCTTCCGGTAGTGGGTGCCGTTACTTTCGAGAGTATTTTAAGCAAGGTTGATTTCCCGGCACCGTTTTTCCCAATAATGCCAACAACTTCTCCTTGTTGCACTTCAAAATTAATGTCTTTCAATGCCCAGATATAGTCGCTCGTACCTTTTGTTGCCCGGTCGTTTACATCCCCTATTTGCAGGTAAGGATCTTCTTTTCCGCGAATACTTGTTTGCCACCACCGGTTCAGGTCATGGCTCATGGTATTGGTGGAAACCAGACCCAGGCGGTATTGTTTGGATATATTTTCGAATTTTATTGAAGTAGACATTCCAATTTCACAAATTAAGACTAATTACACAAAGTAAGGTACTTTCAACACAATTGGCACAATAAGATACAAATGTAATTATAAATTTTGAAATCCTCTCATTGAAGATAGAAGTCTTTTCCAATTAGGTTAGATTGTAATGTTGAACATGATTTTTAAGTAACTTAGGACAGTAGATTTAACACTTATCATTTCATGAATTTCGTCTTTAATTCGTCTTCAATTCGTTTTCTTTACTGAGAATAAAATCCATGGACTTTGTGAATGCCATTTCTTAAGTTTGAAAAAAGATTCTACATTTTCAAATAGAGATACCAAAATTGAGTTTGAGCCAAGAGGTAAAGGAATCCAGTTCATGCCTTCCATACAATCAATTTCAAAATTATTTCTCTTAAGTAAAGCCTTAAATTCATTCAATTCCATTTCAGTATAAGGATGGTATCCTTTTTTCCAATGTTTTAGAGTTCGAAGAAAAAATCGCCAACTATGAGGATTTGTGTAGGTAAAAATAAATCGTCCATTATCAGCAAGCAAATTATTGACTTTACTGAAAAATGCTTCCCAATCCTGAAAATTACCAATTGCTTCGAAACAAAGTATCAGAGAGTATGCATCAATTAATTCAACATCACTAAAATCTGAGTGAATAGTTTCAATGCTGTTCTTTCTCCCTTTTAATATCTGAAGAGCTTCAAGATTCAAATCCAGAACTGTTATCTTATTTGAATACCCGCACAATGGAATAGCAAATCTTCCCGAGCCACCGGCAATATCTAATATTTCTTCAAAATTACGATCGCCATTTTCAAGAATAAATTTATATTCACGCTTAAATTTATAGTGCCCTACTTTATTGTTGTAAGATTTTTTGTCTAAATAGTCCCAGTTATATTTCATAAATAAATTGATTTTCACAGATAAGATAAAATGATTTTCACAGATTGAAGAGAGATTTACACAGATAAGACGCAGTATACTATTTATTTATCTGTGTTTATCCGTTCTTTATCTGTGTTTATCTGTTTTTCTTATCTGTGTTTATCTGTATTTAATAACTTTCCAATGTCCGCCCTTGTTTGGCCCTATCCGTTCAATATAACCATCCTTTTTTAAACTCTCATTATTTTTATCAATGGCTCTTGTAGATATGCCCATTAATTCTGCTATTTTGGGAATTGTAATAAATGGATCATGTTCAATTATCTTTAAAATTTTTACCGAACTTTTTTTATTTATTCCCGAACCATTTGCTGTTTCTAACGAACTTTTCTCAGTTTCTAACGAACTTTTCAAAGCAGTTCTATTCAATCTTTCCAGGTCGTTTTCTTTGTCTTTTTCTAGCACGTTTTCTAGCACGTCTGTTTTAAAGTACTCTTTTTGATTTTCGTAAGATAATTCTGCTAAATATCCGCCTTGTGTTTCGCGATAAACAAATTTCATTGTTGGATATTCTTTTATTGATTTACGGATACGGACATAACCGGTACCGTATTTTTCTATGTCGCCCGTTAAATTGAAGGCTTCGACAATTAATTTGTTTCTGGCCGAAGCTTGATAATCGTCACGTTTCAAATCTTCAATCGTGATATTACCATACAGTTCTCCCGGATTGAAAATCGTTATTCTATTATCAAATATCTTAATTTGAATGTCAATAGGATTATTATATTTCCTGTGTATAATGGCGTTGAGCACCAATTAACGTATTGCTTCCAGTGGATATTCAAATATTTCAGTTCGTTTAGTTGTTCTTTTTACAGTTTCTGAGGTTATTTCATAAGCAACCTTCAAATGTCCAATAATATAGCGTATTGTTTCTTCTACTGCCTCAAACAGTGTATTCCGAAGATTTTATCATCAAGTATCATATCGGATGTTTTCAATCTTCCGGCATGTACATCATACATCAAAGGTTCTTTGGCAAACAAAAGCATAGCTGCATTGGTAGGAAGGTCATCTTTTATAAGATTTAGTTTCCGCAATTTTTCAAAGCTGCTCCCTTCCAATTGAATACGTCCTTTTTCGTTAATGCGATTGATAAACTTTTCGATTCTATTTGGATCTAAATCATCAAATCTGGCATTTTGATGAATATATGAATCCCATGAATATTGCATGGATTGCAAATAACAATCTGAAACTTCCGACGCATTCATTAAATGATTGGAATTTGTTATTCTTTTGTAATATCTTCCTTGAATGGATAGTGGTTTTACAGGATACTCTATGATATGAATTGCAACAACCAGTTTTTCTTCCACTTCTAGAATTTTAACATCCGGCATTAATGAAGGTTCTGTTTTACTTTTTATTGAATTTATCCATTGTTGTACACTTTCATTTGATAATGTTACTCCTATTATTTTTCCTGTATCATTTACTCCCACATAAACAGTTCCTCCGTTTGTATTTGCAAAGGCTACTAAAGTTTCAATTACAGCAACACTAAAAGATGTTTTAAATTCAATTGTATTGCTTTCTGTTTTGGGGATGATAAGTTTTCTTTCCATTAAGCTATTTTGTAATAAGTGAGCACAAAATTTAATTTGATTGTCATATCAGTTGTAAAGTATACATGGAGATATTTTCGGATTTAATTTATGTAGTCATAAGAACTAAAAACACATATTTTAAAAGTATTACAGTAATTCCTACAATTGACACAATAAAATACAAATGTAATTATAAATTTTGAAATCCTCTCAATTGAATCCGGAGTCTTTTCCAATTCGTTAAAATTTTCTGTTATGCATAATTTTAATAGATACGATAAAATGATTTACACAGATTGAAGAGAGATTTACACAGATAAGAAAAAATGATTTGCACAGATTTAAGAGAGATTTACACTGATAAGACGCAGTTTCCTATTTTCTTATCTGTGTTGATCTGTATTTTCTTATCTGTGTAAATCTGTATTTTCTTATCTGTGTAAATCTGTATTTTCTTATCTGCGTTTATCTGTATTTTCTTTATCTGTGTTGATCTTTTATGTTGATCTAAAAAAAAAACATATTAAAAAAAGTGCTTGTTTTTTGGATATTACTAAATAATATTTTATTTTTGCAACGGTATACGAGGCATTTAAGTAATTGCAGGTATTTAATGATTTATTTGTTAATCTACAATAGCTTACATTTCAGCATCCTGGCAATTATTAATTATTAATTATCAATTACTTAAACTCCGCCCGTTTTTTTTCACCTCCCTTTTTTTACCCTCTTTCAGATCGATTTTTTTCTCTCCGGGAAAAAATACTGCAAAAATTAGTTTCGATATTTCAGCATCATTTTTTTAACACATTTCACTCCGGTTTTAATCCGGTCCCCATCCCCTTATGGTCCCATTCTCTTCCCGTTTTACAAAAAAACATATATAATACATATTAAATGCATTTTCAAAACAAAAAGAAAACAACTTTATTTAGAGTTGTTTTATACTTGTATTGAGTGAGCTGTATGTGATTTTTTCGGTAAAACGGGATGAGAATGGGAAGAGAATGGGAAAGGAATGGGAAGAAAGTTGAAAAAAGTATTGAAAATTCGGGTTGTTGCAAGCTCCGAATGGTACCGAAAATTCGGATGGACGCTTGCTCTGTTTTGAGGAAAAAAAAGCAGTTGAAAAAGTGTTTTAAAGGTCGCTGCAGGTATCAGGAAAATAACATAAAATATCAACAATAAAATAATTTAAAATATTTTATGTCATTATTTGTTTTTTATTTGACAAAAATATATATTTGCATCGAATTAACAAAATATTTATTGTTAAATGTTTAGGAGGTAGTGATTAGTGATTAGTGGAGTTAGAAGTTTGAAGTTTGAAGTTTGAAGTCAGCACTTAGTAGTCCCGAAAATACGGGAGGTCGCAAACTCCACAAATTATAAATTATCAAATAGTAAATGGTTTAATTGTCAAATAGTAATTAAAAGAATAATAATGAAACAAATCATTCAACAAATAGAAAATTCTATTATTCAATTACAAGAAAAATATGTGATAATTGATGTCGATATAGCAGTGCTGTATGGAGTTGAAACCAAACATATAAATCAGGCAGTAAGGAATAATCCTGATAAGTTTCCTGAAGGATATGTACTGCAATTATCTAAATCAGAGAAAGATAAGGTGGTCAAAATTTTTGACCACCTCGAATTTCTTAAATTTTCACCTAATTTGCCCAAAGCATTTACAGAAAAAGGAGTATACATGCTAGCTACTATTTTAAGGAGCCAAAAAGCTACAGAGACTACAATTGCCATTATTGAAACATTCACAAAATTACGCGAATTAAACGTTCAGTCAAAAAACCAAACGACATTATAAACGATAAAAGTAAGGAAACTATCATTGAACACAGCAGTAATTAATTTGCTGAATTATTGGATGATGGCCTTACCATTAGCGAAACAGAAACAAGTATCGAATTAAACTTTGCAATCGTGAAATTCAAACACATTATTAAAGCGAAAAAATGAATATTGTGATTAGTTATTAGTGGAGTATGAGGGGCGCTTGGCGTTGATAGTAAGTAGTTGGGAGTAGGTAGATTGAAGATAGAAAGTCTTTGTTAAAAATTAGATGAAACTATTCACAAGGAAAAGGTCCCGAAAATACGGGATGTCGCATGTTCGATCGCCAAAATCAGTTAATAGACTATATTTTAAATCATTATCAAATCAACAAATTATCACATTATCACATCACATCATATAATCATATCATTGAAAATCATATCATGAAATCATATCATTGAAAATAATATCATGAAATCATATCATGAAATCATATCATTGAAAATCATATCATTGAAATTCATATCATGAAAATCATATCATTGAAAATCATATCATGAAATCATATCATGAAATCATATCATTGAAATCATATCATTGAAAATAATATCATTGAAAATCATATCATTGAAAATCATATCATGAAATCATATCATTAAAAATAATATCATTTTAAATCAACAAATTATTAACAAGTAAACAAATTAACATTATGGTAAAAATTAAGGGTCCTTTTAAAATGAAGGGAAGCATCGCAGGACTTTCCTTTTACTCCAGGAGAGGCAGTGAAGAAGTTTTTATGCGGACAAAAGGCGGTGCTTCAAAGGAAAAAATTAAGACCTCTCCTAAGTTTGAGGGTCTACGTAAGCAACAAAAAGAATGGGGCGGTTGTGCCAAGTTCGGATCATACACCCGGTATGCATTCGGAGGGTTGCACCGATTGGCAGACTTTAACCTGACACCTAAGCTAAACGCAATAGGGAAAAGTATAATGAAACTGGATAAAGTTTCTGAAGTCGGAAAACGAAGCATATTACTTTCGGAGTATAAAGAGAAACTGGAGGGATATGATTTTAATATAAATTATCCGATTAATACGGTGTTGCGTGTATTACCGCGTTGGGAAATTGACAGGGAACACTTGAAGGCCGTTGTTACTTTTCCAAGGATCAATACGGACATCAATTTACTGAACATTCAGAAGCTACCTTTTTTCAGGTTGATAATTGCCATAGGGACTGTTTCGGATTTAATCTATGATCCGGAAAAGGAAACATATCTTCCAATGGTGGACGAAGTGCACGGACACAGCGATACATTGACCGGTGAATGGAATTCCACGAAAACCATCCTTCCAGAACAAACCATGACGATACAAATGTCGGAAGAAGAGGCTGCACTGTTGACTGAAAATGTGACGGTACTGCTGACCATAGCGGTTGAGTTTGGGAATGTGGGGGATTCTAAGGAACCTGTGGAAGTGAAGTATGCCGGGTGTGGGAAGGTGATTGGGGTAAGATGATTTCCAAATAGATTTCCAAAGAGATTTACACAGATTATTTTTTAAGAAATTAAGAAAAGAGTTTGACCACAGATTACACAGATTTACACAGATTACTTTTATTAAAATTAAAGAAAAGAGATTAAGAAAAAGAGTTTGACCACAGATTACACAGATTTACACAGATTACTTTTATTAAAATTAAAGAAAAGAGATTAAGAAAAAGAGTTTGACCACAGATTACACAGATTTACACAGATTAATAAAATAAAATAGAAATTAAAGATTAGAAATAAAAAATAAGAAATAAGAAATAAGAAACAATTTAAACTGATTTTAAAATATGGAACAAGAATATCTGTATCAATCAGAAACGTATAAGATTATTGGTGCAATGATGGAGGTACATAAACACCTGGGGAGTGGATTTTTGGAAGCTGTTTATCAGGAAGCGTTGGCAATCGAGTTTGAAATTCAAAAAATACCTTATATCAGAGAAAAGAAATTAATTCTCTTTTACAAAGAAGTACAACTGGAAAAGTTTTACGTACCCGATTTCCTGTGTTATGATAAAATAGTTGTTGATCTGAAAGCAATTTCTGCTTTAACTTCAACCCATGATTCAATCATGCTCAACTATCTAAATGCTACAAAATTCAAAGTTGGATTATTAGGAAACTTTGGAGAAAAAAGTTTAAAATATAGAAGGTTAGTCAATTAGTTGAATGGTTGATCCCGTAAACGGGACGTCACTCCGTTCCGTTGGTTGAAAAGACAAATAAGTAAATGGGGAATAGGGGAATAAGAAAGATAAAAGCACCTGTGTTCAATTATCAATTTTATATATACCAAAATGTCGGAGCTTTCAGCCAAATCGGAATGTCCCATCCGAAAGTTCGGAATGTATGATACACACCTTTTCTTAATCTTAATTTCATATTTACATTTTCTTTAATCTGTGTAAATCTGTGTAATCTGTGGTCAATGTTTTTTCTTAATCTGTGGTCAATATTAATCTGTGGACAATCTTATTTAGCAATCTGTGGTCAATCTCTTTTACATAAATCCTATTCCATCATACACAAAACCATTCTCTTTCATTTCCTTATTATCATAGATATTCCTTCCATCGATGATCAGGGATCCGTTCATTGATTTTTTTACTACTCCCCAGCTTGGCATGCGGAACTCTTTCCATTCGGTTACCAGCAGCAGGGCATCGGCATTGAGCACTGCATCGTAGATATCGTTTGCAAAATAGATATTCGAAGTATCGACAACAGTCATTTTTGTCAGGACATTCTTTTTTGCATCCGGCATGGCAACAGGATCGAAAGCTCGCACTTTACAGCCTGCCTCAAGTAATTTTTCAATCAATATCAAAGCAGGCGCTTCGCGTATATCATCGGTATTGGGTTTAAATGATAGTCCCCAGATACAAATTGTTTTACCGGCCAGCTGACCGTCGAAATGTTTCACCAGTTTATGGAATAATACCTGTTTCTGATAGACATTCACTTCTTCTACAGCTTTCAGGACTTTTAAATCATAGCCATTCTGTTCGGCAGTATGAATCAGGGCTTTCACATCTTTCGGGAAACAGGATCCTCCATACCCACATCCTGCATAGAGAAATTTACCTCCGATACGCTGATCGGAACCAATGCCTTTACGCACCATATTAATATCAGCACCCACTAGTTCGCACAGGTTGGCCATATCGTTCATAAAGCTGATGCGGGTGGCAAGCATGGCATTGGCTGCATATTTAGTCATTTCGGCAGAAAGGATATCCATGAATATCACCCTGAAATTATTCAGAAGGAATGGACGATACAGTTTGGTGATCAGCTCCCTTGCTTTTTCGCTCTCCACGCCCACCACGACCCTGTCGGGACTCATAAAGTCTTTGATGGCATCCCCTTCTTTCAGAAATTCAGGATTGGAAGCAACATCAAATTCAATGGACACACCGCGTTTATCCAGTTCATTCTGAATGGTATGGCGTACTAATGAAGCTGTACCGACCGGCACCGTACTTTTTGTTACCAGAAGGACATATTGCTGCATGCTTTGGCCAATGGTTCGTGCTACTTCCAGCACATACTTCAAATCGGCACTCCCATCCGCATCAGGAGGTGTACCTACAGCACTGAATACCACCTGAACATCATTCAGTATCGAGGTTAAACCTGTTGTAAAATGCAACCGTTCAGCTTTCAGGTTCCGAAGCACCATATCTTCCAGACCGGGTTCATAGATGGGGATAATCCCTTTATTCAGATTCTCAATTTTTAGAACATCAATATCCACACAGGTCACATCCACTCCCATTTCGGCAAAACAAGTTCCTGACACCAACCCGACATACCCGGTTCCTACGATTGCTATTTTCATTTAAAGCTTTGAATTAAAGAGAAACAATTTGTAAATAAATTTCAAATTACGTGGCTATTTAACCACAAACAGACTACAAAAATAAGTAAAAACTATGAAAGGATTTACTATTTATTCATTTACTATTGACCCCGAGCCCCTAAAGGGGATGTAAATTAGTACCGTCTCCTAAATTGATATTATAACTATCCACTAAATTAACAAAAGACCCCAAGCATTTAAGAAGCCTTGGAATAAAGAAATTAGTAGAATTTGAAACCTCGAAATTGATTGATGATGTTTTATTCAGGGCAATAAGGGTGGGAACTTTGGACATTTGCTTTTCCAGTAAGTCCTTGAGATCAGGGATCAAACAACAATAAAAATAACTGAGTTATTCATAAAATTACAATTTATTATAATTTGATTAATAGGACCTTACAACCAGTTTAATAGTAGGAAGAAATAGTAAATATTAAAAGACTAAGACCCCCCAACCCCCATCCCGATAGCTATCGGGATTGAAGGCTTGGGGGTCAAAACCTGAATACTAAAAAAAACTTTCTTCAATTATTTCAAGTATACTATTAAATTCAAGTTATCAGGTTTCGAACATCAGTAAAGATAA
>Ga0302215_10003801_pt1 | contig 10036 bp, 5 predicted proteins | sample II_Fen_N3_1_FD_194580 | JGI IMG/M metagenome (GOLD analysis project Ga0302215, IMG submission 194580) | Peat permafrost microbial communities from Stordalen Mire near Abisko, Sweden - II_Fen_N3_1 | ecosystem: Environmental > Terrestrial > Soil > Wetlands > Permafrost | place: Sweden: Abisko... | reverse complement strand
CCACTCGTACTTATAGTTATACCCAGATTGATATCAATTTCATCATTTGCCTTTAATGTGTTTAAGTAGGTTTGGGCAGTACCATGGCCAGACAAAACAGCACTTCCTTTTGGTATTGACATATTTCCAACTCCCTGGACAACCGAAACCACTTTTGCTTTTAAAGCCTTGTTTACATTCCATATCGGATCAATTAACTGCACGAGAACTTCTGTTCCGGAAACATTGGTATGCGTAAATTTACCATTTAAAGTATTATAAAGTATCAGTTGATTTGTGCTTCTGGTTGTATTGACATTAGCAATGGGGAATGATTTTCCGGCTAAACTAACACTTCCTGCAAATGTTTTGGTGCCAATAAAGGGAATTAAGTTCCTGTCGAAAGCAATGTCCGGTCTTGAATTTGGAATAACACCAATTTCTCCTTCTACCATACTGCCTGCCACTGGTACTCCTACTGGAACTGCAGTGTTGAAGAAATCGCCATTCGTGCCTCCAAAGTATATAGCGCCCGCTTTCGTTTTTCGTTTAGCCATATCGGAAGGACGTTCGCAGGTAACCGTTGAATCTTTACCCAACACACTTTTAAAACTCACATAGGGATTTGTGGCATCTACTTCAAGAAAAAAAACACGAAGTGGTTTGGTAGCATCCCTGAATTGCAAATCAGTGTAATAACTTCCGGGACCTACTTTGAAATGTGCCAGTGTATCAACAGGGTAAGTTTTAGTACCGACTACTATATTGCCGGCTGAAGAAAAAGTAATTGACAATAAAATGAAAATGAAAATAGATATATAGTTTTTCATTTCTTATATAATTTGGAGAGAATTAGGGGAATTAGATAAATTCCAAAAAAGAGGGGATAATATATAAATAAAAGAGGCGGCGAAATACCACCTCTTTTAATTTAAAACCAAAAGATTAATTAGTTGATTGCAACTTTCTGAATCTTTTTAGCACCTGATTTATCAACAACATTTATTATATAAATGCCTTTTGAAACAGGCGCATTCAGAGAAGATACGTTCTTTGCAGTTGTCACTTTTTGACCGGCTACAGTATAAACTTCTGCTAAAGCAACTTCTTCGGAAATTTTAATCTGGTCACCAACTACTGAAACAGTAACAGTTGACATTTGGTGTTCAGCCACTGCGGTTGGATTTAATGTCAATTTATACGCAGCTAATCCATTTGCCTGACCATAAACATAGATGTAGGCAGTATTTCCAACGACATCAATGTAAGGTACTGCAGTTCTAACAGCATTTGATGTTGCACCCATTCCCCCTTTTGGGAAAATGTACAAACGAGACATATTAATTAGGCTTTGACCGGCACCTAATTCTGCAACTGCCCAGGATGAATTTGGTAAACTTGCGGTATTGCCATGAGAATAAACAACAAAATTGTGACTCCCAATTGTAAACTCATCAACTCCGTTATTCCCAACAGAGGAAGGGCGTAAAGCCATAGGAATACTATCCACCAAATTACCATCCATATCGTAAAGCGTGGCGATTGACTGTTGTCCATCTAAATAGAATAAACTTTCAGAGATAGGCTTAACACGGGGTGCCGTATCATTAAATTTAGCTGTAGACCCAGGTACATATTTTGTAATCGCTATAGGTTTAAAATCTGGATTTGTAACTCCATTCACAACATTCCATCGGATAACCATATTTCCCAGACCAACAGCAACTCCTGAAACAGGTGCCATAAAGTAGCCATTCCCAAACATATCTCCAAAAACATTAAAAGTATCAAAACGAACTGTTGATAAATCTGGATAAGCTTTGTTGAAAATTCGTTTTGCTTGTGATACTGTTCCTGCGTTTAAATCCAGTTTTAATGCAGCAACAACAAAAGGACTTGTAGCTAAATTAATAGTCATACTCATTAAAATAACATTTCCGGCAGCATCTACCTGAATATCATTTGATGGATAACCAATAGCCCGGATTGTGTCACCAACTGCATCTTTCTGGTGAAACAATGAATCAGGAACAGGTATCGTTTTAAGCAAGTCACCCGTTAGTCCATCGTAAACCAAAATATTCGATTTACTCATGTATTTTTGGATACCAGTTCCAGCTACTTCCCGACGGCAAATCAATATTTTACCATCTTTTCCTGCCATTCCACGACAACTCGTACCACTCAATCCATAGCCATCAGTTGGAAAGTTACTGGAATACTGTGATTGAATCCATAAATTTTCGAAAGAATAAATAGCCGAGTTTACATAAGTTCCTGTATCTTTTTTCAATACATCAACACTAGCACTTAATGTGCTTGCCACGAACATAAATGCCGCAGCAAAAAGTAATAGTTTCTTCATAATTGTAACTTTTTTAATTAATAATTAATAATATATTGATCTATGTTATATTTTTTATTTTTTTTTATTAAAGTAGAAATCACATTGTTGAATTTAATTATTATCGAATTATCTTTAAAACATAAGAGTCTTTATCTGTTTTTATTTCAATTAGATACAACCCCTTTGCAAGGTTATTTATTGGTATTTCAATTGAATTAGTTCCTAACATTAACGGTCTGTTAACGCACAGTTGTTGGATACGGATTCCGGAAAGGGCAATCAGCGAAATTGAAACATTCGTTGTTTCAGAAGAATTTAAAATAAGACTGATTTCTGAATCATTGTTTCTTTGAATTTTATAACCAATGCTCCCGATATTGAACTCATCAATACCGGTAATATTTTTTAACGTTATTTTCAACATATCCGACCAGTTTGTGTAGGTACTTCCTGAATAAATAGCACGGGCTCTAAAATAATAATCGGCAGGAAGCAATCCTGTAAAGGTTGTTTCATAAATATAGGCTCCAACTGTTTTAATCGTTGTACTACGAACAGGGAAGGTAATGTCTTTTGACATTTCGACCCAATAACCTGAAGATATTCCTTCTTTCCAGGTCACCTTAATTTCTGTTCCGAATACTGAGCTATTCATTGTCGGTGTAAGTAAAACCGGAACATCAGGAACAACTGTCAATGTTGTAAAATTTACGATATCCGAAATTGTTTTCACACCTAAAATATCGGTTGAAACACGAACAAAATAGTTGGTAGCTCCAGACAAAACTTTTGGTGGAATTGCAAAGCTATTTGTAGATACTGTTTGCGAATAAACAATTGTTGATTGTACAAATTGATTACTGGTAGCAATCTCAATCAAATATGAACTATTCAATCCTGCATTCTGCCAATTAATCGTGGGTGTTAGTGATGCATTCACTGAACCTGATTGAGGATCTGAAATAGAGAACCGTTGAGGAATAAAGCTCCGAATTTCAGAAACGCCATCAAACGTATTTGGCTTTCTTGTTTTTACTCTCCAATAATATGTTCTGCCTGTTTTAAGAACATCCAGTAAAGTGGTTGAAAACTCACCTGTAATCAATTCTCGAGAACAAACTATTTTAGAGAAATTGATATCTTCAGCAATTTCTAATAAATAAGAATCTACGCTAGTATCGACCTGCCATGTAAAATTAAAAGGCATAATTTTAGTTTCACCATTCGTAGGACTTATCATATTAACTGTAACAGATGTCCCTTTTAGTTGATCTTTTATTTGAACTGGATATTCATTTCCGAATCGATCTAAAATAGAAACAGCAAAAGTGTTTGTTGAAGTGGAAACATTTGCCGGAACTATGAATGAAGTAGAATAGGCAACCCCTTGCAAAAAAGTTGAAATACTAAAATTACCAGTAGAAGCAATCTTATTATTAGGAATTGCATAAACTGCATAACGAACATTCTGAACAGGAGAAGTCCAACTGAGTGTATTCCCTAAAAGAGAAATGTTACTAACCAATCCTAATTCAGTTCGTTGCTTCCAATCAATTGCCGGAACAATGGCTTTTTGAGTAAATTGATATTTCTTTAAGTAATTAACAAAGCCTTTTGTAGTGTAAAATGGTTTAGTTGAAAAGAAGATACTTCCGGGAGCATTATTTTCATCAGAACTCCTGTTTAAAGTAATTTGTTTCCCGATTTCCTCTTGTGAAAAATTACTTACCGATACGCGTTGAGGATTCGCAAAAGCTATATTTCGTTCCATTAAAGTCAAACTATTCAGATTCACTCGTTGACCGTTCATGTTTACAATAAGATTTCGTTTCGAATTTTTTAAGCTTGGTGCATAATTTGATGCTGCTAAGCCTGATAAATCCTGACTTGAATAAAAGTGTTTCCCAAATTGGTTTGAGATAGCTGACCACCAAGGACTAAGCTTTCCATAATCCTGAGAACCACCTGTTGGCCAATAAAGTTGTGGAGATACATAATCAACTTTACCCTGTTTAAGCCACGCAATCGGATCACAATATATTTCGGCATACATATTTCCACCTGTTATGCCCGAAGGCAAAGCAATACTATCTTTAGCTGCAGCAGTTCCATCGGTTGTCCATATTCCAAAAGGAGAAACTCCAAACCTAACATATGGTTTTACAACTTGTATCGTATCATACACCTCGGCAATCATTTTGTTTACGTTTGCACGTCTCCAATCATCTACATTCATTCCTGCGGGCTTATAAAGAGCTTGTGAACTTGCATCTAATGTAGCCGGTGTACCACCGTAAGCATAAAAATAATCATCGAATAATATCCCATCTATATCATATTTCTGAATGATATCTCCGACTACTTGTTTTATACGCTTTACAACAGCAGGATTTCCTGGATCGAGGATACAGGTACCACCAGAATAACTCAGAATCCATTCAGGATGCGCTGTACGGTAATCACCAGCCTGACCGGTCCATTGGTTCACAGCTGTTTCATAACGATAAGGATTTAACCAGGCATGTACTTCAAGACCTCGTTTATGTCCTTCATCAATTACAAATTGTAATGGATCATAACCCGGGTTTTGACCTCTTGTGGCAACTAAATCTGTCGACCATGGTTCATAAGCTGAATTGTACATTGCATCACATCGTGAACGAACCTGGAAACAGACTGCATTCATATTAGCCGATACTAATGAATCGAGCATACGAATCATCAGGTCTTTCTGCGCATTAATTTGAACAGTATTTCCGGTTGATGATACAACGCTTGAAGGCCAGTCAATTTGCCATACAGTAGCCAACCATGTTGCACGCATTTCCCGCTTAGGTGATTGCGCTAAAATACAAGTGACTGACAATAACAAGAATAATATGTACTTGAGTCTTTTCATTTTTTCTTTTCCAAATGTTGAAATGTATTAACTAATAAGTTTGCTTTTAATTAGTCAATTGCTGCATTAAAGTTGCCTAAAACAATTTTGATTTTGTATTATTGATAGTAACGCCATATACTTCGACCCCATCAATCACACTTTCCACTTTATTTGTAGTGGGATTATACCGTTTTAATCCTGAAGAAATTTTTGTTACATCTCCTGTTCTATAACCAAAATAGACAGAACCATCTTCCGAATCAAGTGCCAGTTGAGTTATATAAACATATTCTCCTGCCGAACCTTCAGCATCCGGAGCCAAAGCCTGTATCAAACGACCAGCAACTTTTAAGTCATCAAAATTCTTTATATTCTCAGCTTCAGCCAGAGTAACTCTGTAAAATCCTGCCACTGCATCATCCCTTACTGTGAAATAAACGAAACCTCTACTGGCATCAACCACAAATGATTTGACATAAATATCAGGGAATAATACTCCTGATGTTGGTCTCGTACCTGTTGTAATTGCGACACTTGAAATATCCGATTCATTAAAACGGAAGATACCAACTCCCGAATAGGTTTTTCCCCACCACCAGGTACCATTTACCTTTGCAAAGTTTGAAGTCATAGCTCCAAAACTCCATCCATTGTTATAATAACCTACTCGATCGTTTTGAACCCAATAAGGATCAGTGACATTTAAGGATTGATTACGTTTGTCCAATGTTATTTTTCGAATGCCGGTATTCCGATCTGAAAAATAGAGCGTCTTCTCACTTGGTTCGATATATCCCCAAAACGGATCATTAAATGCTGTTCCGCCAACATTGCTAATCATTGTTTCAACAACCGAACCATTTTTTGAAATGACTGAGATTTTACCATCTCCTAAATTCCCATCAACATCATTTGTATAATTAAATTGCTTACCTGCATCTAATACATATAACGAAGTATCATTATACAGGATGTTAAATGCATGTTGACCAGATTTCACACCTAAATCAAATGGAGTATTTTTAATATCAGAAGGCAAGTCGCGTATAATTTTATATGCCATTATATTTCCACCCTTTACGGCATAATAAAGTGTCTTCACAGCAGAAGTGTACCCGACCTGAACATTGATATAACTTTCTTCCAACATGCGCCCACCAAGCGTAGTTTGCAATCTCACCTTCTGCGATCCAACACTGGTAAATTTCAACAACCCGGGATCGACTACTGAACTTCCTGTTATCGGTGTACCATTTGCATCGATAGTGCCATCGGGAAATATCCACTTATAGACAATTGGCAATTTTTCCGGATTTGGCGTTTCAAGTGTAAAATGAACTGCCGTTGATCGAACCTCACATATCCCTCCACTAAATGGACTTAAATAAATATATGTAGCAATATCACTTATTAATATGCTCTTTTTTAAAGAGCCAGTCTCTCCTGCTATCGTCAACTTGATAATATAGGTTCCTGCTACCGGAAATTTATGATTTACTGTATCCCCAGTTACGGTTGGGGTGTTGTCGCCAAAATCCCAGGTAGCAGTTCCTTTTGCAACAGACAAATTAACAAACTGAATGGTAGCGCCTACTAAGTAATCAAGCCTGTAATCTTCAGCTTTAATCACACTATATTTAAAGGATATATTTTCATTTGGGAAATCCTCTATGGTTGGTTCATTATCAATACAACCTGAAAAAATTGCAATTAAGAACAGAACTATAGGAAGTAAAAATTTTTGCTTTTTCATAATTCAAGACTTTTTATCGTAGTTCGATTTCTTTTTTATCTGTAACTCCTGCTACATTATTTTTATCATATGCTTTGAAACGGGCATTCAGCTTATAGAATCTTGTATATTCAACTTTATAGATCTGAGCACTCGAATCATAAATTAAATCCTTAAAAAGTATGCCATCATACTTTGATTTTAAATCTGCTTTTTTACCTGCTTTTATAAAATAATCATAGCTTCCCGAATTCAAGTTAAAAGTTGAATCAGTATATGCTTTAAAATCCACATCTGAAATTACATTTAGTGACACCATGATTTTTCTAAAATCTGAAACTTTTAATAAAGTATATAAACTGTCTTTAAAATGAGATGCAAAGTTGGAAGGAAAATAAGCTCCAAATTTTGTATCATCAAATATCTTCACTTCTTTCCATTCAACAGTCCTAAGTGTTCTGCTTGTTGGAAATACTGTATCTAGAACATATGCCTTTTTTAATAAATCCCAGTTTTCGGCTTTATGGCTAAACGAAATCACTTCCTGATATTCTCTTGAAAGTGTCGTACTTGATGTACTAATTGAATATTTAAACGTTGTTACTAACGGACAACTTACTGCAGTTTGAATATTTTCATTCACATCATACCAAACTTCCAGCCTATCTATTTTTGCATCACCAATCGTATAGTATTGGGCATAAAATGGTACAGGCGAACCGGCAGTAACGCTATTCGTAGGTAATTCCCAATAGACATGAGGTGCAACCTGCCCTACCCTTACCACATTGTCGATGGGGTCATTTATTTCGCAACCTGACAGTATCATAGCAAGAAACAATATGGATAACATGTTAATATTGAATATCTTTTTCATATATTGAATTCATTATTTTTTTTATACTTGAAATTATCAACACGTAATTATTTGTGTGTTTCATTATAAACTGCCCAGATCATAGGTTTTTTCAACCATTCAGCATTACGGAAAGCTCCTAATCGTTCCAACTCACTTTTATTGTATTTTTCTTCAGTTTCCGGATCATAATTCAAGCGTTGAATCCATACTTCCTTTATTGAGCCATCCGGATTTTTATCCGTTCTCCAATAAGGTTCGTACAAATTGTATGGGAGCTTAAGTCCGGGGTAAATAACAGCCCCATCATATGTTTTTCCGTTGGTAGAGTTACTATAATTATACCGGCGCATATCGTTCCATTGTTCGGGCTGTAAATACATACATATATATTTATGACGCATAATATGTCCTATATTAAAGTTATTTAATGTTGGGAAGTATTTTGCCATAGCTTTAAACCTGGTTACATAACCTGCTTTAGCTACATGGCGTACTAAATTTAAATCCACTGCTGCAGTCATTTGGATCAATGCTTCCTGTTTCATACCCTTCCAATAAAGAGCTTCTGCTTTCATCATCATCAGTTCTTCTGTAAGCATAAGCGAAACATATCCTGTATTTTTGGTATATATTGAACTAAATAAGTCAGGATAGTTAGTTTCTTTGTATGATACTCCCATTCCGATATTACTTTCCAGATAGCGGAATTTATTTGATGGGTCTGTAGTAGGACCAACACGTGCAGTCATAATTTTCTCCATACGTGGATCCTCCGAATAACCTATCGTAAAAAGATTTGGAACATCATAAACACCCATCATATCTTTGCATAGGAATTTTGAAGGAATTGATTTATCCATTTCATTTTTACGACTTTCCCATGCATTAATAGCCGGTTGGGCTGGTCCCCATGGACAATTTTTTTCACCCGACCCACCATCGTAGTTATAATCAGGTTCTTTCCAGTTTGAGGTTAATGCACTGTCAACGGCATCAATAATGGCCTGACAGGAAGCAGGAGTATTATCCCAGTTTGGTAATTTCCGTAATAAAATACGTGCTTTTAAACCGGAAGTAAATAATTTCCATTTCGTCAAATCACCTGAATAAATTCGGTCCATCGACTTAGAAATAGTTTTATTGGTAGTTGCTTGTGTCCATTCGGGATTATTGTAGAGCACTAATAGATCATTTGCCTCCTGAATCATCCAGTCATACACTTGTTGTTGAGTATCGTATTTGGGTGCAACAGAGGTATAAGCTTCCGAAAGTGGCATATCACCGAATGCATCAGTTGTAAAAAGAGTTGACATCAAACGGATTGTGCGTCCTATCAAAATAAAATTGTAAGATTTATCCTTTTCTGCTAATTTTATCATTTCATTGATATTTACCCCCAAATCGTAATAATGACGACGCCATTGCGGATGTCTGTTCATTGACAGGAATTCCCAACCGCTTTTATATGCATATACACCCGTCTGGCTACGACCTCCGGTAGTAAAATCCTGAGCCAGATAATTGCCATATTCAGCATGATCGTAATTAATTTGTGCTGCATAAAATACAACTACGGGTAATTCTTGCTCTGAAGTTACAGCTACACTCTTATCAGGATTCTTATTTATATCTAAAAAATCTTTACACCCGACAAAAACGAGCAACAGTAAGAGGAGTAATACTATATTTATTTTTTTCATATCGCTCAGGGTTTTATAACGTTAAACTTAGGTTGAAATTAATACTTCGGGTACTTGGAACATCAAAATTATCAATTCCACGTCCACCGGTACCACCTGCTGAAGGACTTGCATTTATTTGAGGATCAGAGCCTGAATAGCGGGTTAATAAAAATAAATTACGACCTGTTACAGTCAGTTTTAATTCTTTAATGGCAGTCTTCTTCACGAATGTGGTCAAGTCCCAACCCAATGAAATATAACTCAATCGAATATAAGACCCATCCTCAATAAAATTTGAGCTGACAGCTGTAAAATAATTATTCATGGTTTGTTGATCAAAAAGAATTGGCTTTGTATTTTTTACATAAGTCCCATCATCTTGTTTTACAACTCCATCGAATACAATTTCACGATTTCGGTAAGTCTCCAACCCAATATTCTGACCACTGGAATACAATGAACGTGAAGTCAGATTTATGACATCTCCACCTTTTCGTGTATCAAACATAAATGAAAAGGATAACTTTTTATAACTAAGTGAAGAAGATAATCCCAA
>Ga0302215_10003798_pt1 | contig 10041 bp, 8 predicted proteins | sample II_Fen_N3_1_FD_194580 | JGI IMG/M metagenome (GOLD analysis project Ga0302215, IMG submission 194580) | Peat permafrost microbial communities from Stordalen Mire near Abisko, Sweden - II_Fen_N3_1 | ecosystem: Environmental > Terrestrial > Soil > Wetlands > Permafrost | place: Sweden: Abisko... | reverse complement strand
GGTCGCACACTGTCGCCGGTACAGATGTATAAGTTGCCTGATAAAAGTAAAGTCCCTGATTTCGATAGTCTGCTGTCTATGCTACAACGTCGCCGGAGCATACGTGAATTTAAAGATATTCCGGTTGAAAAAGAAAAAATTGATCAGATTCTGGATGCAGCTCAAACTGCTCCCATGGGTTTACCACCTTCGGATGTACATGTTTTAGTGTTGGAAAATAAGAACCAGGTTCGTACATTTGCCGAAGAATTTTCGAAGTATCTGAAAACTATTCGTTGGATGTCGTCCAATTGGTTTATGGCACTTATGCGACCATTCTGGGGAAAGGCCAACGACGAAATGATGCATGAATTTATCAAACCGGTTTTTGATATTTATGTGGACGACATGGAAAAAGGCAATAACTGGATAAACTATGACGCGCCAGTTGCCATGTATTTTTATGGTTCACCCTATACCGATCCGGCCGATCCGATTATTGCTGCCACATATGCTATGCTTGCCGGAGAAGCACTCGGACTTGGAACCTGTATGCTTGGGGCCATGCATCCGTTTATTCAAAACGGCAAAAAAGCAAGATTGTTTCGCGAAAAATGGGGAATCAAATATCCATCGCGCGAAGGATTGGTGGTCATTTTCGGTTATTCCAATGTTCATTACCACAAAGGCGTAAAACGTACATTTGCAGATATTCACCGAATTAGTTGATAATTGATAGTTGACAATTAGTACCTTCACTGAAGACTGTTAACTGTTCACTGTAAAAAGATATTCCTGTTCGGTTTGCCCGGGAGTTGGGATTAGCTCCGCTTTATGCAGGCATTTCAATGCATCCAAATCCATAATACTTGAATAACCGGAGCGGCAAATGATTTTTTTAGCTCCTAACAAAACTGCAACAAGTTCGACATCCTCTAAATGAGAAACTAACGTTATATTTCCAATTTTCCTTTCATGATTCATTGCTTGAGGTTGCCCTTGAACAATCAGAGTTTTCTCAGGTCGGTTTTTATATTTCAACATCAAATTTTCTTCAAAAATGGTTCGTTGCGGTTCGACACCGGAAATGACAGCCACAACATCATAATCAGTATTCGGTTGAATGTTTTCCATGCCTTGAAAGCGAGAAAGTGTTCCGATAAATTTGGCATTTCGGGGTAAGGGGTATTTGTGCGATAAATCGCCGGATAAACCTCCTGTTTCTCTGTCAGGAATCCAGCATTCGTCGTAACGGGTTATAAAAGCTTTGTGAATCAGATGAACAAATGGTTCAAGTAACATCATATTTACCGGCATTTTTACCATCAACTGATGAGTTATATAAACCGAATGAACCCGTTTATTCCACATGCCGAAGCGATTATCGGAAATCACCTGATCGAAATGTTCTGTCCGTAGAAAACTCCTCAGCCAGAAATGCTCAGTAATGATCCCTTTTATGATATTGGGAAAATTGAAAAGCATCGCTCCCACCTGCGATTTGCCGGAAGCGTAATAAATGGAATACGATGGAAATTCAATAAAACGAAGTGATGGAAATTCTCGTTTAAGAAATACAAGAGGAAACCCATCGGCAACAATCACCGTTTCATGACCTTCGGTCATTAGTTTTCGGATAATCGGTACACAGCGTGTGGCGTGCCCCAATCCCCAATTAAGCGGGCAAACTAATATCTTCATCCTGCCACCAAAACATCAAAACCAAGTTTCTTTGCTTTCTCTGCTATAATGTTCAGTTCTTCAACAGAAACCTTTTGCAGATTCTGAGTCGGAGCTTCGCGGTCGAGGGAATAAATCATAATTTGTTTCGGACGAATTTCTTCCATAGCGGCGAGCCATGCTTCCACTTCTACGTCGGTGGTGTTATCAATTGGTTCTCCTTTGAATTCGCCACGTAGAAACATAGTTTGAATAATCAGTTTCCCTTCAAATTTCTTTAAATGCTCAATAAACCATGCCACGTTTATTTCTTTTCCAACCGGACAATCCATTAGTTTCATGGTTCTGTCAATAGCCGAATCAAATTTAAGAATATTGTTATCCACTTTATTCAATGCCCGGAAAACTTTGGGTTTATGAACACGCGTAGAATTGGAAAGCACGCTAACTTTAGCCGTTGGGCAGTATTTATTTCGAAGTTCAATAGTGTCATCAATTATTTCTTCAAACTGGGCATGCAAAGTCGGTTCGCCATTTCCGGCAAAAGTGATGACGTCCGGAATTTGCTTTTCGGCAACCATTTCTTTCAGCTTGGCTTCAAGCGTTTCGCGAACTTCTTCACGGGTGGGAATAGGCGCTTCATGCATGGTGGTATTGAAACCACATTCACAGTAAATACAGTTGAACGAACATATTTTGGCATCGACCGGCAGCAGGTTTACACCCAGCGAAAGTCCGAGGCGGCGACTGTGAATTGGTCCGAAAATGAGTTGGTGGAATAAAAACATTATTTTAGTCTATGGTCTATAGTCTATAGACGCGGTTTTACAATTAATAACATGAAGCAAATAACCCTATAACTTTATAATTATCCTCTCCCCAAGCGTTTTCGAAAGCTGTTTTTTGGATTGTTCCAGTTGATCCCAGTCCTGCATTAAACGATCGTATAATTCGTTGTCTTTGGCATCATTGGCAGCTTTTAATTCCAGTAGTTTCTTTTTTATCATGTCCAGAATCAGGCTGTTTTTAAATTCAAACACCACACGCGGAACTAACTCAATCAATCGCTCGGCATCGGTTTCAATCTTTTTTATCTTGGAATGTATGCGACTCAAGGTATATTTTTCCGAAATCAAATCGGCCGTAAGCATACTGATTTGTCCATTGGTGTGATACAGGAAAAAACGCTCTGCAATAAAATTTTCCTGCTTGTGATGCATTTTATACTCTTCGAGCATAAGCGCATGAACCGGATGATCAAACACCAGATGATCTTTTTCCAGCTCTTCCAGAATATAATCACCCACGGTTACGGGCTGTTCTTTGGCTTCGTCAGCATAAAAAAATACAACTTCACCGTGTTTTATCAATATCTGCAGAATGGTTCGTTCCTGTTCTTCAAACTTTGATTGCGATGCTGTAACTTTCGACCTGTTATCATCCATTTCCTCAAGAGGAAGCATCACAGGTGGTTCATTCTGGCGACGAATGACAGCTTTTTCCTGATCGTTATTCTTGAGTTTATTGATTTCGTAGTAAAGCATTTGCTCTTCCACGTTCAAGAGTGTGCTGCATTCTTTCACGTATTCGCCCCGAATGGCTGTGTTGGGAATAATGGCAATGCTTCGCACGATATCCAGCACCAGTCCGGCACGTTTCACGGGGTCGTTACCTGCTTCGGCCATCAGCAAATTGGTTTTGAAGCGGATAAAGTCCGACGAGTTTTGCTGAACGTATTCAATAAAATCGGATGCGTTGTGTTTGCGCGCAAACGAATCGGGGTCGTCCCCATCGGGAAGTAAAAGAACTTTGATATTCAGTCCTTCTTCGAGCAACAGGTCGATACCACGAATGGACGCTTTGATGCCGGCTGCGTCGCCGTCGTAAATAACCGTTACATTCTCGGTAAAACGGTGAATCAACCGGATTTGTCCCGGAGTAAGCGATGTTCCAGACGAAGCCACCACGTTTTCGATGCCGCTCTGATGCATCGAAATCACATCGGTGTAACCTTCCACCAGAAAGCAGCGGTCCTGTTTCACCACGGCCTGTTTGGCAAAATAAATGCCGTACAGCTCGTTGCTCTTGTGGTAAATGTCCGATTCGGGCGAGTTGACGTACTTCGCCATTTTGTCGTCCTTTTTGAGGATACGACCGCCAAATGCCACCACTTTGCCCGACAGCGAATGAACGGGAAACATCACGCGTCCGCGGAAACGGTCGGCGAGGTAATTATTATCGCCTTCGAGCGTGAGCCCGGTTTTAATGAGGTAATCTTTATTGTATCCGGCTTTGATGGCTGCCTGCGTGAAAGCATCGCGCTGGTCGAGACTATAGCCGAGTTGGAATTTCTGGATAATGTCGTCGCGGAAACCACGTTCGCGGAAATAGCTGAGCCCGATGGATTTGCCGTCGATATGGTTATGAAGCGTGTGTGAGAAATGTTTTTGTGCAAAATTGTTGACCAGAAACATACTTTCACGGTCGTTGCGCACGGCCATTTCTTCGTCGGAGAGTTCACGCTCCTGCACTTCGATATTGTACTTTTTGGCCAGGTACTTCAGCGCTTCGTAGTACGAAATCTGCTCGTGCTCCATGATAAAATGCACCGAGTTACCGCCTTTGCCACAACCGAAACATTTGAAAATCCCTTTGGCCGGCGACACGGTAAACGAAGGCGTTTTCTCGTTATGAAACGGACACAACCCCAACAGATTCACCCCGCGTTTGCGCAGGGTAACATAATCGCCCACCACATCCTGTATCTGTGCGGTTTCGGTAATGCGGTCTATGGTAGGTTGGTCAATCATTTTTTTTGTAATTTGTAGAGACACATGGCCATGCGTCTCTACATGAAATTATGGATTACAAAACTACTGATTTTATTCTGAAATTCGGGTACGATAGGAATTAAAAAAACGGCTGAATTTCCGATAATGGGAATTCAGCCGTAAGTGTTAGTATTTTTGGCCCGAAAATTGTAAAGCACACGCCTTTGTCATTCATTTTTGCTGAAAAAAACGTATCTTTGCGGCTGATTCAGGGTTAATCCCGTGGTTTTTCAATCATGTTAAAGCAACAATTACAACAGAAGTTACAACAGAAACTATCGCCTGCGCAAATTCAGGTTATCAAAATGCTCGAAGTGCCTACTTTGGAGCTGGAAGAGCGCATCCGGCAGGAACTGGAGGAGAATCCGGCGTTGGAAGAAGGGGCCGAAACGGATTCCGACACCGAAAATGAAGATGATTTTAGTCTGGAAGATGGTGGCAATAACGACGATATCGACCTGGACGAATACATGGCCGACGACGACATTCCGGACTATAAACTGAAAGCCAACAACACGTCCAAGGACGATAAATACGAGGAAATCCCTTTTTCGGTGGGAATGACCTTTCACGAATTTCTGATTGATCAGGTGGGATTGCTCCAACTGTCGGAAAAAGACCGCCTGCTTACCGAATACGTCATTGGCAATATCGACGACGAAGGCTATCTGCGACGCACCGCCGAAGCCATGGTGGACGACATCGTGTTTCAGGCCGGCGTGCAAACCGCTGACGATGAAATGTACCGCATCATCAGTCTGGTGCGTCAGTTCGACCCAGCCGGTGTGGGTGCCACAAACCTGCAGGATTGCCTCACGCTGCAACTGGAACGCAAAGATCAAACCCAGTCGGTGAAACTGGCTCTGCGCCTGATAACCGAATATTTCGAAGAGTTTTCGAAAAAACATTACGATAAAATACAGCGCGGGCTGAACATGGATGATGCCATGCTGAAAAAGGTGATGAACGAAATCATCCACCTCAACCCGAAACCCGGAAGCGCGTGGAGCGGTAATATTCTGGAAAAATCGATGGTGACCATTGTCCCCGATTTTATTCTGGAAAACGACGAAGGCCAACTGTCGGTGTCGCTGAATAACTCCAACGTTCCCGAACTGCGTGTGAACAGTACGTACAACGAAATGTTTCAGGATTACGCCGGAAACAAACAAAACCAGAGCCGCGAGATGAAAGATGCGGTCATGTTCGTTAAACAAAAGATTGATTCCGCGCGTTGGTTTATCGACGCTATCAAACAACGGCATCAAACCCTGCTTACCACCATGATGGCGATTGTGGATTTTCAGCACGAATTTTTTATCGAAGGCGACGATACCTATCTGAAACCGATGATTCTGAAAGACATTGCCGACCGCACCGGGTACGATATTTCCACCATTTCGCGCGTGAGCAACAGCAAATATATCCAGACCGAATTCGGGATTTTTCCGGTAAAATACTTTTTCTCCGAATCGATGACCAACGACTCGGGCGAAGAAGTCTCCACCCGCGAAATAAAACAAATTCTGCTGGAATGCATCGAAAACGAAGATAAACGCAAACCGTGGAACGACGATGCGCTGGCCGAAGTGCTGAAAACAAAAGGTTACCTCATTGCCCGCCGAACAGTTGCCAAATACCGCGAACAACTGAATATTCCGGTGGCACGTATGCGGAAAGAGTTATAATTCAATTCACAATTAATAATGCATAATTTACAATTTCACATAGTCCAATTGTAAATCGTAAATGAATAAACAGTAAATAATGAAGACAGTCTATAAGATAATTTCCATCATTTTTCAACCGCTTCTGGTTCCCACCTATGGCATGATTATACTCATGAACATGGATATCTTTTCGCAACTGCCTGCATTCTGGCGAGTGGTGGCTATAGTAGGAACCTTTGTTTTTACAGGACTGTTTCCAGCCGTGCCGGTATTATTGCTTATGAAACGGGGCGAAGTGCATGACGTTTTTATTTCAAAACGCGAAGAACGCACCATGCCTTATCTTTTCTCGTTTATGGCGTACGTTTTCTGGGCGTTATTCATGTGGCGTACCATGCAGTTTCCCACTTTCATTGTGGCTATGGGAATCGGCTCGGCCATTTCCATTTTCATTATTTTGTTCATCAATCTGAAATGGAAAATCAGCGCACATGTTTCCGGGATGGGCGGACTGTCGGGCGCTATTTTTGGCGTTTGTTACCGGCTGGCCATTAATCCGGTGTGGTTATTCATTATCGTACTAACCGTTTCGGCACTGGTGGCTCTTTCGCGCATCGAACTCGAAGCACACACGCCATCGCAAACCCTGGCCGGATTTGTCATTGGATTTCTGGCCGTATTTGTGCCTTGCTTTTTCTTTTAGTTTGCCCCCAAACCCCCTAAAGGGGGATTTAAGACATAATAATCACACTATTTTAAAAATAATTAAAACATAAACCACCTTTTAGCCCCCTTCAGGGGGTTGGGGGCCAAAAATCAATAAAAATGATAACATTAGACCAACTAAAAAATGTGTTGGAGCGCGAGTCTGCGTTGAGGAGGTATCTTTGACGTCGATACAAAATTAATCCAAATAGAAGAAGAAGAATTGCGCACGCAGGTTCCCGGTTTCTGGGACGACGCCAAAGCTGCCGAAGTTCAGATGCGCAAAGTGAAAGAGTTGAAAAACTGGGTGGTTGGCTACAACGAAGTAAAATCGGCCACCGACGAATTGCAACTGACTTTCGATTTTTACCGCGAGGAAGTAACCACCGAAGAAGAAGTGGACGAAGCTTATCGTCAGGCTCTGGAACTGGTGGAAACGCTCGAAATGAAAAACATGCTTTCGCACGAAGAAGATAAACTGGGTGCAGTTATTAAAATTGTGGGCGGAGCCGGTGGAACCGAAGCGCAGGATTGGGCATCGATGCTTTTCCGCATGTATCAACGCTGGTGCGAACGTCAGAGTTATAAATGCGAAATCACCAACTTTCAGGAAGGCGATGAAGCCGGAATAAAAACCGTGACGATGCAGATTGAAGGCGAAATGGCCTACGGTTACCTGAAAAGCGAAAATGGTGTGCATCGTCTGGTGCGTGTATCACCATTCAACGCGCAGGGCAAACGCATGACCTCTTTTTGTTCGGTGTATGTGGTTCCTTTGGTGGATGATACCATCGAAATTGAAGTTAATCCGGGCATGCTTACCTGGGACACTTTCCGTTCGTCGGGAGCAGGTGGGCAGAACGTAAACAAGGTGGAAACAGGCGTACGTCTGCACTATAAGTTTATCAGTCCGGTAACGAATCAGATGGACGAAATTGTGATTGAAAACACCGAAAGCCGTTCGCAGTTTGGTAATAAAGACAATGCCATCCGTTTACTGAAATCGCAACTTTACGAACTGGAACTGGAAAAACGCCGGGCTGCTACTGCTGTGGTTGAAGCCGGTAAAAAGAAAATTGAGTGGGGTTCGCAAATCCGCAGCTACGTTTTCGATGACCGCCGTGTGAAAGATCACCGCACCAATTATCAGACTTCAAACGTACAGGGCGTGATGGATGGCGATATTGATGCGTTTATCAAAGCCTATTTGATGGAATTTCCGGATTAAGACCTGTATATCCCCTAAAGGGGACTTTTTAAAAAGTGTATTTCCGACTTTTATGAAAGTTGAAATACGCTTTTTTGTTTTTCTGCGTTTGTAAGTCATAAAAAATCAGCACGGGTTTATGAAACGTTTTCTCCTTTTCGGTATTATCCTGCTTAACAGCCTTTTTTCTTTCTGTATCGACTATTCCAAAGTGGATGCTCAATCCGGTTCGGTGCCATCAAATCTGAAAACAGCCAACGAAATTGCCAAATATCTGACCCGAAATCTGACTTCACCCTTCGAAAAAACCCGTGCTATTTATTTCTGGATTTCGAATAATATCTATTACGATATGGCTCAAATAAATTCGAAGGATAATACGTATTCAGATCCACAGGAACTGGTCAACGATGTTTTGCTGAAGAGGAAAGGCGTTTGTGCCCATTATGCCGAACTTTTTAATGCCTGTTGCCGTTCTGTCGGTCTCGAATCGTATGTTATTATGGGTTACACCATCACCGATCATAAAGTTGCAACTCTTGCTCATGCATGGAATGCCGTTCGGATTGATTCCAAATTCTATAATTTTGATGCCACGTGGGCTTCCGGTTCATTGATTAACGGGAAATTCAAACACTATTTCAACGATCAGTTTTGTCTGATTTCACCATCTGATTTCATCAAAACACATATTCCGTTCGACCCGATCTGGCAATTTCTGGATAATCCGCTGACGTGCAAGGAAATTGAAACAGGTGATTTTTCGAAACTTAAAATTCATTCCAATTTCAACTATACCGATTCTATTAAAAAGTACTCCGAATCCGGCAAACTTGAAAAATTGGTTCAGGAAAACCGGCGAATGATCAAATACGGATTGACAAATAACCTGAGTAAAGACCACAAAGTCTATTTGCAGAAAGCCATTGCAACCGAAAAATTTAATATCGCTGTTTCGTTCTACAATAAAGCTGTTGAGAGTTTTAATCTGTATGTGGCAGATAAAAACAAACAATTCAGTAAGAAATCTGTCGACGAACATAGTTTAAGTTCTTTACTTTCACCTGTCAGGAAACAAATTGAACTCGCTGAAAAAACAATTCAATCTGTAAATCCGGATGATGCAACTATAATTTCCCAGATTCAGGGACTGGAAATTTCTATCGACGATATGAAGAAAAGCATTAACGAAGAAGACTTATTTTGGGTAAAATACAGGAACAGATTCAAATCTTCACGAATATTTTAGTTTCGATATCCAATTCAATAATTAGGCTTAAAAGTTAATAATAGAAATCCACTTTACACAACTTTTCAAAAGCTTCACCGTTCTACTTTCATATTTACAATTAGTACAAATCTATTAATTCAAAAGAATATGAATCAGAAAAGAAAATTTAGTATCAGTTTTATAATTTCGGTGTTGTTTATTAGCTTGTCAAGTTGTACAACAACAAACCCACCGATTAACACGGGGATAAAAACTCCCGGAACTTTAGCAGTAAGCACTGTTACCAGCACTGCCGGTGGACCTTTCGCACCGGCTCATGTTATGGCCATTTGGATTGAAGACAATTCAGGGAAGTTTGTAAAAACGTTGTTGGCTAAAGGACAAACACGTCGGCAATATTTGGCAAATTGGTTAAATGCAATACCTTCGGCAAACACGGTTGATGCTTCAACAGGCGCTACACTTACCAGTCACGGAACCATTACATGTGATTGGAATGGCACCGATGTCAGTGGAGCGGTCGTAAGCAATGGAACATACAAAGTTTGTATAGAATTAACTGATAAGGATGCAAGTGGTAATTTTTCCACTTTTACTTTTGCAAAAGATACAGTAGCGAATTCTCAATCACCGGCTAACAAACCCAGCTTTTCATCTATTTCCTTAAAGTGGACGCCGCAATAAAAAGATTAATTTCAGAAGAAAGTACCCGCACATTTTCAGTAATTTGGAATGCGC
>Ga0302215_10003797_pt1 | contig 10044 bp, 4 predicted proteins | sample II_Fen_N3_1_FD_194580 | JGI IMG/M metagenome (GOLD analysis project Ga0302215, IMG submission 194580) | Peat permafrost microbial communities from Stordalen Mire near Abisko, Sweden - II_Fen_N3_1 | ecosystem: Environmental > Terrestrial > Soil > Wetlands > Permafrost | place: Sweden: Abisko... | reverse complement strand
GTCTACTTGCAGGCGAATATCACCGCTCATCAAACTGCCTTGCAACGTTAATTCGAAAGCTTGCCCCACTAACGATTTTATAGCGACATAACTCGACAGTCCTGCAATCAAACTCACAGCGGCATACACAGCAATGGCTTTCCCTTTCAATTTCAAGAAAGGAATAAGGCATATTGCTACGACCGGAATAAGCAGGAAGCTCCAAACTAAGTTCATATTACAATATTAAGAAAAGTCAGCAATAGAATGAAAACTACGAATCCAATGCCATAAGCCACATACGATTGAACCCGACCATTTTGAATAAATAAAAACCGTCCTAAAAAATGCCTTAAATTGATGTTCGGATAATCTATCAGCCATTTCTCGATTTTATCATAAGCAATGGTTTCATGATGTGCACGAGTTGGAAAAATACCATCAACAGTTTTTTCTTTTTTATTCAGTTGGAATATTAACACAAACAACTGACTGTATGTTTTTGAAAATGAATTACCGGTATATTGAATTTTAGCAGTTGGTGCTGTATATCCGCATCCCCAAGTTGACGTAATGGTGCTTGTTCTTTTTTGAAGTACGAATTTCCGTACAATCCAAAGAATCAATATTGTCAGTATTAAATACAATCCGCCCAGACTTACCGATTGCAATATCTCGATACTATTTACTTGAAAGGAGGAGAACGGAAGTTGTTTCAATCCGGTGAATAGTTGAACAGGTTTTACTAATAAATCTAAAAATATTTTAGGAAATAATCCGATTGTAACTATCAATGCTACAGTAAAATACAAAGGTGCTAGCTGAAACATTGACCGTTCTTTTACTTCGTGCTGAAATTCATGTCTAGGACTTCCCAAAAACACCACACTAAATACTTTGGTGAAACAAATTATTGCCAGACCTCCAATAACCACCAATCCACTAATTGTTGATATTATACCTAATAATGAAACTGTTGAAGCATGTTGAATTAACCCAAGAAGTCCGGTGTAGAGAATAAACTCTGAAATAAAACCATTGAAAGGCGGCAGTCCCGAAATAGCCAAAGCGGCGATTAAAAACAGAAATGCAGTCTGCGGCATTTTTTTGATAAGTCCGCCCATTTTCTCAATATCCAACGTATGAGTGGATTGATAAATATTACCCGCTGTGAAAAACAACAATGGTTTGAAAAGTGAATGATTCAACGCATGTAGCAATGCTCCGGCAAACCCCAGGGAACTTAGCACCGGATTATTCGTTCCTAAACCAATGCAACCCAAGCCTATTCCAATTCCAATAATTCCAATGTTTTCAATACTGCTGTATGCGAGCATTTTCTTTAAATTCTTTTGCAAAATTGCCAACATAATGCCATAGACACCTGAAAATAAAGATAGAGCCAGAATAATAATGCCAATTGTGAGATAATCAACCTGAATAAGCAAAAGCATGCGGAGAATACCAAAAATCCCAATTTTCAACATAATGCCAGACATGATGCCCGAAATGTGAGCTGGTGCAGCCGGATGCGCATATGGCAACCATGTGTGGAACGGCACAAATCCGGCTTTAATGGCAAATGCAACAAAGAAAATCAAGTACAATTGTAACGAAAGTGCTCCGGGATGAGCTAACGAATAGTTGTGAATGGCATTGAAATCATAACTGCCGGTTTGGCTAGCCACCCAGATAAATCCGACCATTAAACAAATAATGGAGACGTGTGATTGAATCAGATAGTTTATAGCAGCTTTAACCGTTGCCACTTTTTCGTGTTCGAAAAGTATGCTCAAAAATGCCGAAAGTGCCATTATTTCCCATGCCACGATAAAGATAAAGCTGTTTTGGATGGCACAAAGACTAAGCAGGGCTGTGTAAAGCATTACGAACAGAACGGCGCTCAACGTCAGATTTTTTGGCTGATTTTTGTAGGCCTTCATATAAAAAAGTCCATAAAATCCGCCCGTTAGAAATCCAAAATTGATGATAAGCATAAACCAAGCCGAGAGCGCATCTACCTGTAAACGAATGTCTCCGCTAATAAAACTGCCCACCAGAGTCACGTTAAATGTCTCGCCCAATAATGCTTTTACCGCCACACAACTAGTAAGGATGGTTATCAAACTCACAGCGGCATACACAGCAATGGCTTTCCCCTTCAATTTAAGGAAGGGAATAAGGCATATTGCTATGACCGGAATAAGTATGTAGCTCCAGACTATGTTCATAAAACGATATTAAAAGCTGTCATGATAAATATAAACAGGATAAATACAATGCCGTATAAAACATAAGATTGTATTCGTCCATTTTGAATAAACTTGAAATAATTTGCTGCGTAAATCAGCTGATTAGTAATGACATGAATAAACCGAAACTCAAAAAAATCATGATAATGTGATGAGTGCTTTCTCGTTTTCGGGAAAATTTCATCGGACTTCAATTCTTCGTATTGTTTTCGTTCAATAACGATAAAGTTAAACGTTTTGCTCAATGTTTTTGAGAACGATTTGCCAGTGTATTGAATTTTGTTCGTTGGTACTGTGTAGCCACAAGCCCAGGTTGTTCGTATAACTTGTTCTCTTCCTCGTAGCAAAAGGGCTCGAATTCCCCAAAGGGTAATGACAACACCGATAAAAAGCATTGAATACCAGCTAATATGTTGCATGATAGAAATATAGTTGCCAAACTCCGCCGGTTGTGGTACAACTATGTTTTTATTCATCCCCGAAATCACATTTCCAATTACTTGCAAATACAACTGAGGAAAAATGGCTATGCTCAACATTAAAGCAATACTGAAATACTGCGGAATAAGCATTTGTTGTGAAACCTCTTTGGGCTTAACTGCCAGTTTTTTACGAGCATTCCCCAAGAAAACAGTACCAAAACCTTTGGTGAAAGTCAATATTGATAGTCCACCAATGACGCTCAATCCAGCCAACCCCACCGAAAACAAAATCATCTCATTCGTACTATGCAGTTTTACACCTTCAATAAGTCCGGAATATATCAGAAATTCAGAAATAAAACCATTGAATGGTGGTAATCCGCAAATTCCAATGGCAGCAATCATAAAAACGACAGCTGTGCGTGGCATTTGTTTGATAAGTCCGCCCAGTTTTTCCATATCGGAAGTTCCCGTTTGTTGCTCCACAGAACCTGCCGAGAAAAACAACAGTGATTTAAATAGCGAATGGTTGAGCACATGTAACAATGCCCCGCCAAATCCGAGATAATATAAGATAGGCGAATTATTTCCCAAACCAATAAGTCCAACTCCAATGCCTATGCCTATCGTTCCAATGTTTTCGATAGTGCAATATGCCAGCATTTTCTTTATGTTTCGGTGAACGGCTGCATTTAAAATGCCAAATAAACCGGTGGCTATCGAAATCGTCAGGATAATTTCACCCAAGAGCAAATAATCGCTTTTGAGGTACATCGCCACCCTAAAAATGCCGTAAATGCCCAGTTTCACCAACACGCCCGACATCATTCCGGCAATGTGCGACGGCGCAGCGGGGTCACCTTGCAACAATCCGCTATGGAACGGAATAAATCCGGCTTTCAAAGCAAAACCAACAAAGAGAATTAGGAATAATCCCACATTGCTATTTACTCCAAAGTAAGTGCTGAATGCGTCGAAACTAAACGAACCAGTTTGAAAATAGAGCCAGATAAAACCAATGGTCAAAAAAACGATGCTAATGTGCATTTGAACCAAATAGTTGACCGCAGCTTTAACTATTTTGGGGTTGTGTTGGTCGAAAATAACCAGTAGCAACGACGAAAGCGACATCATTTCCCAAACAATAAGAAAAAGCAAACTGTGCTGAATCATACAAACCCAAATCATGGAAAGCTGAAACAACACAAACAACACCCAATGAAAGGTCATTTTCTTTGCTGACTCATTAAATCCTTTTAAATAGGCGCTTCCAAAAAAAATGCTGGTCAGGCAAGTGAAGTTGATGATAAGTATAAACCAAGCAGAAAGTGCATCGAGGCGTATCGAGACATCTCCAAAGAGATTTCCGCCCCAAAAAGTAAAATTTGATGCATTCCCAATCAGGGCTTGAATTGCCAACCAGCTCGTAACTATTGAATTAGATACAACAGTTAACGTTGCAATGCTAGCTTTGAATTTGGCGGGCACAATTAATAAGGTGAAAATCCCTAAAAGTCCTATTATCCAGCTCAAATTAATCAACTCTATCATAAAAAATAACCTTTATTAGATTACAAAATTACTTCAAAATCAGAGAAAATGTTCAAAAAATGTATATTTTCTTATTTCTTATTTGTTAATCTACAGTCAATTAAGGCTTTAAGTATCTTATATTTACGCTTCAAAAATAGCTCATTATCTAATTTTGCAAGTTCGTTGTATTTTTATTCTGGCATGTCAACGGTATTTGGAAATAATTAACGTGTCGCAAATAACTTTTTAGGTTCGTCAACGTTACATTCTCAAAAAAGTGTAATTTTGTAAGCCAATTAATTGTTAATTGGTTTTTTATTGAAATAAACGAATGATATTTGAGAAAATTATTAATTATTCATTTTTAATTGTTAGTTGAATTTATGTCTAAATTTAATCAGTTTAATTATAGCCGCCGTGTTTCGGATGCAATTCAGGTTGGGAGTGTTTTATTGGGTGGAAATAATCCGGTGCGTGTTCAATCAATGGGTAATACCGATACAAATGATGTAGAAAGTTCCATAGCACAGTGTTTAAGAATTGTAGAAGCGGGCGGTGATATTGTTCGTTTTACAACGCAGGGGATTCGTGAGGCTGAAAATATTGGAAAAATTCACGAAGGATTACGTGAGAAGGGCTGTGATGTGCCATTGGTTGCAGATATACATTTCAATGCTAATGCAGCTGATGTTGCTGCTACTCAGGTTGAAAAGGTTCGTATCAATCCCGGAAACTATGTTGGTAGTATCAAAATAGGTGATACATCGGATTATACAGATGAGGAATTTGAAACTGAATATCAGAAGATACGTGCGCGCTTTATCCCTTTTTTGAATATATGTAAGGAGCATAATACTACAATTCGTTTGGGTGTGAACCATGGCTCCCTGAGTGAGCGCATGATGAATCGTTATGGTGATACCTCCCGTGGAATGGTTGAATCATGCATGGAGTTTTTGCATATTTGTCGCGAAGAGAATTTCCACAATGTGGTGATTTCCATGAAGACTTCCAATACTGTGATGATGGTGCAAACAGTTCGTTTGTTGGTATCTGAAATGGATAAACTGGGTTTCCATTATCCACTGCATTTAGGCGTAACCGAGGCTGGTGATGGTGAAGACGGACGTATAAAATCTGCTGTAGGTATAGGTGCATTGTTAGCCGATGGAATTGGTGACACAGTGCGTGTTTCCCTGAGTGAAGAACCAGAGTTTGAAGTACCTGTTGGAAAGCTGTTAGTTTCATATACATCGCAACGTGCCGGACATGAACCAATTGCTGCGGCTGAGAACTTATTGCATAATCGTTTTGAATATAGCCGTAGGAAAACGCATGCTGTTGGAAATATTGGTGGTGATAATGTGCCAGTAGTTATAGCAACCGGTGATGGTGGTTTTGCAACTATTCCTGACTACATTCTGTCGGCTGGCAAAGTGCTAGGTACAAATGGAGTATCTTATTCAGTTTATAATGTAGAAAATATTGATGCAATTCAGGCTGATTCAGCTGAAATTAAATTCCTGAAATTGAAATATGCTGACTTAACTCCAAAGATTCTTGCATTATTGATTGATAAACGTGATATTGTTGTGCTTCTTTATACAGAGCATTTGAACATTGTTGGAGAACAACGTGCATTTTTCCATACTCTTTTAAATGCTGGTGCTACTGTTCCTGTCATTCTTTACCGCAATTATAGTGAAAGTGAACTGCAATTCCTACAAATTAAAGCAGCAGCTGACTCTGGCGTAATGTTTATAGATGGATTTGGAGACGGTATTTTGCTCGAAAATACAGATGCTATTTCTGTTGAATCTGTTAATTCAGTTGCTTTTGGTATCTTACAAGCTTCTCGTGTTCGTATTACTAAAACAGAATTTATATCTTGTCCTAGTTGCGGTAGAACCATGTTTAAGCTGCAAACTGTTGTTGGAAGAATCAAAGCTCGTACATCGCACCTAATTGGACTTAAAATAGGTATTATGGGTTGTATTGTGAATGGACCCGGCGAAATGGCTGATGCTGATTATGGTTATGTTGGCGCTGGACGGGGGAAAGTAAGTCTTTATAAAAAGAAAGAATGTTTGGAGCGAAGCATACCGGAAGATGAAGCTGTTGAAAAACTGATTGATTTGATTAAAGTTAACGGCGACTGGCACGAATAAGGCATGATATTTGAATCGATAATATTCCAATATTTTATTTTAAAATTCATAACATATGTTGTGGCTGAAACAGTACTAATTAAAAAAAAGACAGTATGAAAAAAATGTTTCTTACGCTCGCCTTAGTAGTGAGCATGGTAGGGATTGCAAATGCGCAAGCAGATGGTCAGTCAATTGGACTTAGATTGGGTTATCCGGCTGAGGTTTCGTTTCAAACAGGCTTAGGTAAAGCTAATCGCCTTGAATTGGGCTTGGGTCTTCGTTCTTACACCGGCTACTCTACTTTTTCTGTATCAGGAGTCTATCAATGGGTTTGGGATTTGTCAACTTTGGCAGATGGTTTTAATTGGTATGCCGGCGTAGGTGCTCAGGCAGGTTATTATTCATATCTGGGTGCAAGCGGCCTTCCTATCTCTGTTTTAGGTCAAATTGGTGTCGAATATAATTTTAATATTCCAATCAGACTGTCCTTAGATTACAGACCAGCATTTCAGGTTACAGGAACAGGAAATGGTTTTATTGGAGATGGTGTAGCATTGGGAGTTCGCTATCGTTTCTAAAATAAAATAGTCGTAAAATAAAAAAGACAGGAATCAATTTGAATCCTGTCTTTTTTTATTAACTGTTTCCGGCTAACTGCGAACTGATTAAAGTGTTTTTCTTACTTCAGTTTCTTCGTAGCTTTCTACCATATCACCTACACGTATGTCGTTGTAACCTTTGATATTCAAACCACATTCGTAGTTTGTACCAACTTCTTTCACATCGTCTTTGAAACGTTTCAACGAGTCTAGTTCACCAGTGTAAACTACGATACCATCGCGGATAATACGGATTTTGTTAGCACGTTTGATTTTTCCTTCACGTACCAAACAACCGGCCACTGTACCCACTTTCGTAATTTTGAAAACTTCAATGATTTCAACTGTTGCAGTAATTTCTTCTTTAATTTCAGGAGAAAGCATACCTTCCATTGCAGCTTTGATTTCTTCAATTGCGTCGTAAATAATGGAGTAAAGACGAATATCGATTTCTTCTTTTTCAGCAATTTTACGCGCTGAAGTTGTAGGACGAACCTGGAATCCACAAATAATGGCGTTTGACGCAGCTGCCAACAGAATATCTGAATCAGAGATGGCACCAACCGCTTTGTGGATTACATTTACCTGAATATTTTCGGTAGATAATTTCAATAATGAGTCAGCCAAAGCTTCAACCGAACCATCCACGTCCCCTTTTACAATGATGTTCAGTTCTTTGAAATCGCCTAATGCAATACGACGACCTAACTCGTCCAATGTAAAGTGTTTTTTTGTACGGATACTTTGTTCGCGTTGCAGTTGCTCACGTTTATTTGCAACCTGACGGGCTTCCTGTTCTGATGACATAACGTTAAAGTTGTCACCTGCCTGAGGAGCACCATTTAATCCTAAGATTAATACCGGTTCTGCCGGACCTGCTTCTTGAATGCGTTGATTTCGTTCGTTGAACATAGCCTTGACTTTACCGAAATGTGTTCCGGCAAGTACAACATCTCCTTGACGAAGTGTTCCGTTTGCAACCAATACTGTTGAAACATAACCACGTCCTTTGTCAAGTGTCGATTCGATAACAGAACCGATTGCACGTTTATCCGGATTAGCACGTAATTCGAGAATTTCGGCTTCAAGCAATACTTTTTCAAGCAATTCAGCTACACCCGTTCCTTGTTTAGCCGATATATCCTGCGATTGGTATTTACCACCCCAGTCTTCTACCAGATAATTCATCTGAGCAAGTGTTTCTTTTATTTTTTCAGGATTTGCACCCGGTTTATCCACTTTGTTGATAGCAAACACCATTGGTACGTTAGCTGCAGCAGCGTGGTTAATAGCTTCAATGGTTTGTGGCATGACGTTATCGTCGGCAGCTACAATAATGATAGCTAAGTCGGTTACTTTTGCTCCACGTGCACGCATCGCAGTAAATGCTTCGTGACCCGGAGTATCCAGGAATGTGATTTTTTGACCGTTTTCCAATTGTACGTTGTATGCACCAATGTGTTGTGTAATACCACCAGCTTCACCGGCAATTACATTTGCTTTACGAATATAGTCAAGTAACGATGTTTTACCATGGTCAACGTGGCCCATTACGGTTACGATTGGAGCACGTGGTAATAAATCTTCTTCAGTATCGATTTCTTCTTCACCAATAGCTTCAATTACGTCGGCACTTACATATTCTGTTGTAAAACCGAACTCTTCTGCTACGATATTAATTGTTTCAGCATCAAGTCGTTGGTTGATAGATACCATCATGCCAATACTCATACAAGTTCCGATAACCTGATTTACTGTAACGTCCATCATAACTGCCAATTCACTAACAGTTACAAATTCGGTAAGTTTCAATACGCTTTCTTCATCGTGTTCGCGCTGAGCCATTTCTTGTTGGCGAGCACTAACGTTATCACGTTTATCACGACGATATTTAGATCCTTTTCCTTTTTTGTTTGCACCAGAAAGACGTGCCAATGTTTCTTTAATCTGTTTTTGAACATCAACTTCGTTTACTGCAGTTTTGATTTGCTTTTTGAAACGATCTTTATTGTTTGCATTTCCTGCACCTCCACCTGTTGTTCCCGGCGTAACTTTTTTCGGATGAGCCAGTCCTTGTGAAGGACCTGTTGTTTGAGGAACTTTAGTGATGTCGACTTTCTGATTCGAGAAGCGTTCGCGTTTTTTCTTTGGATGTCCTGAATTTGGATCTGCCGCAACTTCTGCTGCTGAACGTAATATTTTTTTCTCCCCAACAACTAAAGGTTTTTTGCCGTCGGTTACGATCTTATTTTTATCCTCGCGTTCTCTGCGTTTTTGTTCCTTTGTTTTTGGTTTTGGGCGGGTACTTTGATTCAATAATTCTAAATCAATTGTTCCTACCACAACCGGAGCAATGTCCAATGTTGGTCTGGCTAAAGAGAAAACTTCATCTTCTTCGTGATCATTGTCTTTCGTTTCAACATTACGCTCAGTTGAGTCTGTTTCTACTTCAACAACTTCTGATTTTACCTCAATTACCTTTGCTGGTTTTACGAATTCAATTTTTGGTTCTTCAGTTTGCTTAGGCTCTTCTTTTGCTATTTCAACTATTTTTTCAACTACTTTTTCAGGCTGTTTTATAACTATCGGTTCTTCAATAACTGTTTTTGTTGCAATTATCTCAATAACTTCCTTCTTAGGTTCTTGTTTGACCTCCAGAATAACAACTTTAGGTTCTTCGGGCTTTATTGTGATTTTTTCCTCTACGACGATAGGTTTTTCAACAATCGGTTTTGGAGTATGTACTTCTGTTTTGATTTCCTGACGCTTGTCTTTTGCTTCTAAATCGATATGTCCAACGGGTTTGAAGTGTGGCAATTGGTCTTCAGAAATAGTAACATGGATGGAATCGGTTTGTTTCTCAACAGGTTTTGGTGTATTGTATCCATCCAAGGCAACAGTTGCAGCCTTTTCTTTTAGATGGCGCTCCTGACTTAATCGCTCTGATTCAATTTTCAGAGCCATGTCTTTGTTAAACTCCTTTGCAAGTAATAGGTGCAAATCGTCCTCCAACTTTAAATTGGGGTCGTGAGCTAATTTATGACCTTTTTTCGCCAAAAATTCTAAAGCGGTAGACATACCAACATTCAAATCTTTACAGGCTTTACTT
>Ga0302215_10003795_pt1 | contig 10048 bp, 8 predicted proteins | sample II_Fen_N3_1_FD_194580 | JGI IMG/M metagenome (GOLD analysis project Ga0302215, IMG submission 194580) | Peat permafrost microbial communities from Stordalen Mire near Abisko, Sweden - II_Fen_N3_1 | ecosystem: Environmental > Terrestrial > Soil > Wetlands > Permafrost | place: Sweden: Abisko... | reverse complement strand
GCTCTGCAAGGTGTTCAGTCAAATTATGATACTGATGTATTTACTCCCATCATCAAGGAAATTGGCATCATCTGTCATTCTGAATATGGCTTAAAACCACAAACAGACATTGCCATGCGGGTGATTGCCGATCACATACGTACCATTGCTTTTGCCATTACCGATGGTCAGTTGCCTTCTAATGCCAAAGCCGGATATGTTATCCGTCGGATACTTCGACGGGCTGTACGATATGGGTATACTTTTCTTAACCAACGATCATCTTTCATGTACAAACTGATTCCTGTGTTATGCGAAAACATGGGAAAAGCATATCCTGAACTTATTTCTCAACGATCATTGATAGAAAAAGTGATAAAAGAAGAAGAAGAGTCATTCCTGCGGACTCTTGAAACCGGGATACGGATGCTGGATAAAGTAATGGAAGATTCTAAGAATGAGAAAAAAACTGAAATCAGCGGAAAAGTAGCTTTCACACTGTATGACACTTTCGGTTTTCCTTTAGATCTTACCGAATTGATTCTTCGTGAAAATAATTTCACAGTGAATATCGAGGATTTCAATTCAGAAATGCTCAAACAAAAAGAACGTGCCCGTCATGCAGCAGCAACTGAAACAGGTGACTGGATAACAGTTCGCGAAGGGGATACTACTTTTGTGGGTTATGACTTTACAACTTGCGAAACGACCATTCTCCGTTACAGAAAAGTCAAACAAAAAAATCATGAATTCTTTCAATTGGTATTATCAAATACACCTTTCTATGCCGAAATGGGTGGACAAGTAGGTGATAGCGGCTGGTTGATTTCCGAATCAGGAAAAATAGAGATTACTGATACAAAAAAAGAGAATAATCTGGCAGTTCATTTCACAAACCATTTACCCGAAGACGTCACTGAAATATTTACCGCTTTAATTAATACTGAAAAACGTAAGGCAACCGAATGTAATCATACTGCAACACATTTGTTGCATGAAGCTTTAAGGGCTGTACTGGGTACCCATGTGGAACAAAAAGGATCGTTTGTAAGTCCCGACACGTTACGCTTCGATTTTTCCCATTATCAAAAGATGACAAAGGAAGAAATCCGTCAGGTGGAACAACTTGCCAACAGTAAAATTCGTAAAAACTACCCACTGAACGAAAGACGAGATACACCGATTGCCGAAGCACAGGCACTAGGAGCAATGGCTTTGTTCGGCGAAAAATACGGGGAGACGGTACGGGTGATTCAATTTGGGAATTCAACCGAACTCTGTGGAGGAACACATGTACAGGCAACAGGTGAAATTGGAATGGTGCGTATTGTATCCGAGACATCCATTGCTGCAGGCATTCGCAGGCTGGAGGCCATCACTGCTAAAGGAGTTGAAGATTTACTTGATATGCAACTGGATGTAATTACTGATGCTCGTGAATTGCTCAATAATACACCTGATATAATAAATGCAATCAGAAAATCAGTTGATGAAAACAACCTGTTAAAAAAACAACTGGAAGGTTTTATGCATGAAAAAATTATGGTACTGCGCGATAAGTTGATTAGTGAAGCTATCATGCTGAAAGGCATCAAAACCATTCGTTACCAATCCGATTTATCTTCTGACGCCATTAAAACACTTGCATTTCAAATAAGAAATATTGTAAATGAAAAACTATTCTTTGTTGCCGGTAGTGTTTACGAAGGCAAACCATCCATTACCATTTTACTTTCCGACGACTTAGTTGCAGGAGGTTTAAATGCAGTAAACATAGCCCGGAATGCTGCCAAAGAAATACAAGGTGGTGGCGGCGGACAACCATTTTTTGCTTCTGCCGGCGGTAAAAATGCCGATGGTATTCTGAAAGCCATGAACAAGGCAATTGAAGCTGTCAGTTAAATTCAAACGGAGTGAGGTTTTATTCAAAACTCCGATACTACATGACCGACGGGATGACTTAATAATTCATTCCGTCTGTTTTTTGTTCATTTCATTTTATTGAAGAACAACAATTAATAACATATTAACAAATAAAAAAAAGTTCGCCCAAAATGGCCTTCTATAAAAACAAGGTGAAAATTAAATTTACAATATTAATCGTGCTGATTCTTTTTTTGCAGTCATGTTCTGTAACAAAGGAAACTCACAAAGAAATATTCGCAGAAACAACTCCAATAGACAGAGTCTGGGGGATAGACATTTCTCATTATCAGGTAATCGTCGATTGGACCAAATTTCAGCAACAGGAACCCGGTTTTATTTTCTTGAAAGCTACCGAAGGTTGTACAGTACAGGATCCAAAATACACCGAATATTATAAAAAGTTCAGGGAAATGAAAATTCCGATTGGTTCGTACCATTTCTTTACTTACACGACCAGTGGAAAAGATCAGGCAAAAAACTTTCTATCCATTGCTCAATTTCAAAAAGGCGATTTACCGTTAGTACTCGATGCTGAATTTGCTAAGAAAATGCCGGATAAAGAACTAATCCAAAAACAACTTTTAGACTTCATGACTGTTCTCCATGACAAAACAGGACATTATCCTATTCTCTATTGTTCCTATAAATATTATCTGCTTTATCTGAAGGGTAGCCTGTCTCCGGAATGCAAACTCTGGATTGTGGATTATAGAAGCAACCCTGACTGTGATTGGATATTCTGGCAAACTACAGAGAAATACAGGGCTGCAGGAATTAAAGGTTATGTTGACTTTAACCTTTTCTACGGGACTAAAAAGGACTTGAAAAATCTGATGTTATAAAACAGGAAATGCATTAACAAATCTTACAAAAAAAGGAACATCCCAACGGAAGTTCCTTTTTTTTGTAAAAATTATTTTTTGGATTGATTTAGAAACGGTACCTTGCTCCCAAACAAATGCCATCGTAAGTTCCATTAAAGGATGGAACAAAATAAATTCCGGGACGGTAATCCAAAGATAAAGTCAATGGGATTTCAAATTTATATTCAAGACCAACCTGTCCAAGTACACCAATACTAAAATCGCGGTTTGCATGAATATCATTTCCATAATTAAAATTATAAGTTCCAACACCGGCACCAATTCCTGCATACCAGTTAAATCCATCTCCCAGATCGGACAAATCCCAAACCCATTGGTATATTCCATTTAAACCAAAGCCCCAACTATTCAACCCCAGATCCACTTCTAACCGGTTTGCTTTATCGAGCGGTTGCTGATAGGAGATTTCGGCACCACCACCAAAACCGCCACCTAAACGAAGTCCTATTGCCTTGTTATCTGCCTGTGCCTTAATAGCACTTACCATACTCACAATAAGTGTAAGTGTAAGAAAAATCTTTTTCATAATTGTAGTGTTTATTTTAATAATTTTGACAAAATCCTATTATATACAAAGTGTTAACATTTAATTTAAAACGAAATATTAATGAGAATAAATTGAGTTGATGAAGGAGGATACTCATTGGAATTTCACTTTTCATGCACTTTTTAAACGAAGTTCACAGGAAATGCAATTTATCAATATTACCTTAACGGATATTTATTTTTTTATTACTTTTCAAGGAAATAAATTAAATAATATAAATGAACCACCCCGTCGTATGGAACGAAGGGGTGGTTGATTTATTGTTTAAAATACATTCATTTAGATTCAGAAATAAACATTTATAACCTGTAACGAACACCTAAAGCAATTCCATCGCCAATAAATCCACTTCTATTTGCGTTAACCTGAATTGCCGGTCTCCAATCCAAAGACAGTCGTAAAGGGAAATCAAAATTATATTCAAGTCCTACCTGCCCTAGGATTGAAAAAGGATACCCCGAATATGTATTATTAACAAACGAATAAGAATAATATCCCAACGAAGCACCTGCACCAGCGTACCAGTTAAAGCCACTGGCTAAAGTGGATAAGTTCCAAACCCATTGATAAACTCCTGATAATGATAGCTCGTAGTAATTACTATTATTTCCATAACCGTATCTACGACCCCCTAAGCCTAATTCAATCCGGTTCGTATTACTCAACCCTGACTGGAATGATATTTCCAGGGGATAGCCCAACCGGATACCAATTGTTTTACCATCTGCCTGTGCCATGAGGGTACCAACCATGGTCACAACGAGCGCGAACGAAAGAATAGTTTTTTTCATAATTGCAATGTTTTAATGTTGAATCTGAACTATAAAAATATTGAATTACTGTACAAAAGAACTAACAAATAATCATTAAATTAGTTTTTAAAATTGAGAAAACAATTATTATACTATTTAAGCTAAGATTTTAGGGAACAAAAAAAGAACCCCCGTAATGGAAGTTCTTTTTAAGTATTGAATGATTCTATTAAAAACGATAACGCAATGACAAACCATTACCACCGTAATAAGTATAATACGAATTAAAAATTGTAGGACGCCAGTCTAATGAAATTTGCAATGGAATATTGAAATTATATTCAAGACCTAACTGACCTACAAAACCAAGTCCTAAGTTTGAAGTATAAGATCCTGCAGAAGCTCCTAGTCCAGCATACCAGTTCAAACCTGTTGCAACTGAATTAAGTCCCCAAACCCATTGATAAATTCCTGTCACCTGAAATCCCGAATTTGAATTACTCCAGTTATTTAGGCCTAAATTTAATTCCAATCTATTTGAATTTCCTAGTGCAGTTTGAAAGGTCAATTCTCCACCATTAAATTCATTGGCAAAGCGAATACCAATTGCTTTTCCTTCAACCTGAGCATTTAAAGCGCCCACCAGACTCATTGCTAATACAAGAGTAAAAATTAATTTCTTCATACATTGATCTTTTTAGAAAGTTTTTTTTTGTAAAATAAATTATTCATAAAGTCGATAATATCAAAAATAATAAAAAAGAATATAACTTTTTATCAAAACTCTCATTTTATAACATAAAGTATATATTCAGCATTTATTAAGACAGGAATATACAAAAAAATTAAATTAAGTTAGTTCTTAACCAGTAAAATGAACGACAAATTTGAGATAACTAATCCCTGTAAAAATTATTTTATTTAATCTTATTCTCATATTTTTAAAATCTTAACTCTTTAATTATTCAAGACACAATTCCTTTCTTCTTTTTTGAAAGTACAACATTAGAAATATCGTTTCTGAAACAGAAATTCCAGATCAGGATTTCTATTTTCACAAGTCTTATTGAAAGTTCATTTTGATTATTTTTTTAATTCAGAATAATAGAAAATAATTTTAAAAAAACTAAGATTTCACAATTAAGAAGTCTCACACTCTAATAAATGGGAATTACATCAAGTATCAAAATACATCCTTTACCTGAAGAGAAACAGTAAATAAGTAAACGGAAGATCAACTGTTTAGGAATAGAAAAAGATATTGGTATTACCCGGTGGCAAATAAATTCTTTTTACTTAATTTAAAAACATCATGGGTTAGTTTTATATTCATGAAAATAATTATCTTTGCATTCAGTTGATTTTATTTTAATATATTGTCAGATATGAACAAATTGGTTTTTGCCACTAATAATGCTCACAAACTTGCTGAAGTAAAGGCTATTTTAGAACCACAATTTACAATTATCAGTTTAAACGAGCTGAACTGTAACGATGAAATTCCTGAAACAGCAGATACTCTACAAGGTAATGCGTTGCTTAAAGCAACCTACATTCATGATAAATTTGGATTGGATTGTTTTGCTGACGATACAGGTCTGGAAATAGCTGAACTAAATGGTGAACCGGGAGTATATTCAGCACGTTATGCCGGTGAAGACAACAATTCTACAAATAACATGAACAAGGTATTGAAGTTACTTGAAAATAAAACAAATAGAAAAGCCTGTTTCAGAACAGTAATAGCGTTATTTCAAGGTGAAAATACAATATTTTTTGATGGTAAAATTAATGGGGATATTGCACTTTCACCACAGGGAGAAAGCGGATTTGGGTACGACCCGATATTCATACCCGAAGGATTTCAATTAAGTTTTGCTCAACTAAGTTCAGAAGAGAAAAATAGTATCAGCCACAGGGCTATAGCAGTAAGTAAACTGATTGATTTCTTATTGCAAAGCAAAAAATGATTTAAGTTTATCATTTGTATTTTGAATTTAAATGAAGCATCTAAGAATAACTATTTACAGAACAAAATAAAATGGAAGTAATTAAGTTTTATTGAATTGAGGATAGTTTCAATATTTTACTTTATCAAAAGAATAACATACTATATGAAAAAAACAATATTAATTTTAGAACTCCTCCTTTTAATACTTTCATTACCAGTCACGTCACAAGTGGCTATGGGAAAATGGAATACCCATTTTGCGTACAACAGTGTTTCTCAAATTGCTCAGTCGGATAATAAAATATATGCAATCAGTGCAGGTGCTTTGTTTTCGATTGATAAACTTGATGGAAATATAGAGTTTTACAGCAAATTAAGTGGTCTAAATGATGCTAATATTTCACGCATTGAATTCGATGGTTCGAATAAGCAATTATTGATTATATATAAAAACGGGAACATAGATATCTTGGGAGCAGGTGGTGTTACAAACATACCTGACTTTTATAATAAACAAATGAGTACAACAAAGGATGTAAATCAAATTCAATTTTACGAGAATAAAGCATTTCTTTCATGTAATTTTGGAATTATTGTTCTGAACATGTTAAAAAAAGAAGTTTCCGATACATACTATATCGGACCTAATGCCACAGAGGTAAAAGTGCTTAATACAACAATTAATAACGGAACTATTTACGCCCTTACTTCCTCTTCTATTTTTAAAGCATCTGTAACAGATACCCATCTTATTAATTATGAATTTTGGTCAACTATTTCTGATTTACCCGGAAGTGGTGATTTTCAAAGAATTTCTACTTTTGGAGGACAACTTGTTTTATTAAGGGGTGGTTCACTATATAAACAAGATGCCAACAATTTATGGACGAATGTTCTACCAAATAGTATAGTCACTGATTTTAAAGTAACCAATGTCACTTTAAATATATTTACTGCCAATACAATATATCAGATAAATACTAATTTCGAAGTATCATCAATTACTAATGTTGGCATAGTAAGTGATGCAGAATATGATGCTCAAAATAATACATATTATTTTGCTGCGAATAGTCTTGGGATAATTCCATATAAGGATGGAATTGCAGGAACTCCAATTAAACCAGAAGGACCGGCAGTTAATAGTCCCTGGTCAATGACTTTTGCCGGTAACAAATTATTTGTCGTACCAGGTGGACGTTCGTCAGTTCAATTTAATACTCCTGGCGCAATAATGATGTATGAAAAGGGTATCTGGACAAATATTTTATGGAAAACTATTCAGGATCAAACTGGTCAACAATTTCTTGACTTAATGAATGTTGCGGTCGATCTTACTGACCCCAAAGATTTAAGTGAACCTAAATACTCACATTTCTTTGTTACTTCTTTTGGTTCTGGATTGTATGAATTCAAAAACAACAAATTCATTCAATGGTACAATACTTTAAATAGTACATTAGAAACAATTGTGCCAAATGATCCGTTTAATTACACCAGATTAGATGGTTCAATATTAGACGCACAGGGTAATCTTTTTATGACTAATTCATATGTATCAGAAGGGATACAAGTTCTTTTAGCAGATGGTACATGGAAGAAACTATATTATAGTCAAGCTTCTTTATTGCCTACAATTGGTTCAATTTTGATTTCGAATCAAAATCAAAATCAAAAATGGGTTAATTCACTCAGATCAAAACCAGGTTTATTTATTTTTGATGATGGTGGGTCAATATCAGATCAATCGAATGACAAATCAGTTTTTATTTTCCCATTTATTTTTCCGGAACAAGATAACAACGGACAAACTAAATTAGTATCAGTTTATCCTAATTTAGTAAATTGCATGGCTCAGGATAAAAACGGAGTAATATGGGTTGGAACAGATATTGGGCCATTCCTTTATAGTAATCTTACTAATGTTTTCAATTCAGATTACACTTGTTCACGTGTAAAAATACCTCGAAATGACAGTACAAATCTAGCCGATTATTTACTTGTTAGTGAAAACATTCAAGCCATTGCAATTGATGGGGCTAACCGCAAATGGATTGGAACTAAATCATCAGGAGTCTATTTAATGTCAGAAAATGGTCAACAAACAATTCAACATTTTACAGTTTCAAACAGTCCTTTGCTTTCAAATAATATAATGTCGTTAGCAATAAATCCCCTGACCGGTGAAGTCTTCTTTGGTACTGATCAAGGAATTGTTTCTTATCAAAGTGATGCCAGTGAAGCCGGAAATACTTTTGGTGATGTATATGCATATCCAAATCCGGTCCGTCAAGGTTTTACCGGAGTAATAACTATCACCGGATTAATTGACAAAACACAAGTTAAGATATCTGATATTAACGGGCATTTGGTATGCGAAACGGTATCAAACGGAAGTATAGCCACGTGGGATGGAAAAGATGTTCATGGTAGAAAAGTAAGTACAGGCATTTATCTTGCAATTTGTGTCAACACTGATGGAACTCAAAGTACAATTACTAAAATTCTGATTATAAATTAAGCTTATTGATTTTTCGCATTGCCAATTTGTAAAATAATTTCAATTAAAACAAAAACCGATTAATACTTTTTAATAAAAATAAAGCTCATCCGAGTTGAAAAGAAACTGAAAATCATGAATAAAAGGAAAATTTATAAAGCAATTAAAAGACTCTTAAATTTACCAGGAAATAAATTTTTATTTCTTTATCTAAAAAATAAAATATTTCATTTTTACTTTAAAATAAATAAATCAACAAAGGTTGCATATCCTTCAACAATCATGCTTGAACTCACAAATCAATGTAATTTGGCTTGTACGACTTGTCCGAGAGAATATGATTTTGGTAAAGCAATGGATAAAGGGAGCATGTCAGTTGACCATGCCAAACAAATTATTGATGAAGTTTGGCCTTATTTAGATTCAATTGGACTTACCGGAATGGGTGAAACATTTATTTATAAAGATATTGAAGAAGTTACAGATTATATTATACAAAAAAATAAAGGTATTATTATTTCTGTTTCAACAAATGCAATGTTACCAAATTTTGTCGAAATAGTTTCAAAATTAATCAACAAGTTAGATACCATTCAAATTTCAATCGATGGATTGGGTTCAATTTACGAGTTAATACGACATAAAGCAAAATTTGATATACTTGATAAGAATTTGCATGAATTAGTTTTAAAATGCAAAGGATCAAAAACAACTTTGATGCTAAATATGGTAGTTACAAAAGAGAATTACTTTCAAATGCCTGATTTAGTAAGATATGCTGAAAAAATAGGAATTGAATATATGGATTTCTCTCAATTAAATTTATCTGCAGTTACAAATATTGATATTGCATACTATGAGTTTTATCAATCCGAGGAATTTTCTAATGCACTTGAAAAGCTGAAAGCTGCGAGTAATGATTGTACTAATGTAACGACCAATTATAACTTTAAAACTGATACAGGATTTCAAAAATGTCCTTTTCCGTGGTCCCATTTTTACATTTGTTGGAACGGATTTATTGCTCCTTGTTGTGCAAAACCATTTCCTAAAGAATTAAACTTTGGGAATGTTTTTGACAATAAGCTTATTGATATCTTAAACAGTAAAGACTACTTTACATTTAGAGAACTTTGGTTTAAAAATAAGACTCCTGATTTTTGTAAAAAATGTCATTATACTTCACTCTAAAGAAACGTCATAATCAAGAATAAGGTATTTCCAAATGACGACATTTATGAACCCATGCTAGGACACCCTGAAAAAGAAAACACAACTAATTTATCGGCTAATTATCGAAAAGATATTGATGGAATCAGGGCTATTGCAATTTTATCAGTAATATTATTCCATTTTGGATGTCTGCCAAATGGATATTTAGGAGTTGATATTTTTTTTGTTATTAGCGGGTATCTCATAACAAAAATAATATTTAAAGAGACACTTGAAAACCGATTTTCAATTATACATTTTTATATACGTAGAATTAGAAGAATAATTCCACTGGTA
>Ga0302215_10003792_pt1 | contig 10052 bp, 10 predicted proteins | sample II_Fen_N3_1_FD_194580 | JGI IMG/M metagenome (GOLD analysis project Ga0302215, IMG submission 194580) | Peat permafrost microbial communities from Stordalen Mire near Abisko, Sweden - II_Fen_N3_1 | ecosystem: Environmental > Terrestrial > Soil > Wetlands > Permafrost | place: Sweden: Abisko... | reverse complement strand
ACGTTCGAACAGATGTACAGTATTTCCATATTGATCGGCAAGAATTTGAAATTCAATATGATGAGGTGAATCAATGTATTTTTCAATGTATAAGGCATCATCACCAAAAGAGGTCTTCGCTTCTGAACGTGCAGCGCGTAAAGAACTTGCAATTTGAGATTCAAGTTTAACAAGACGCATTCCTTTACCACCACCTCCTGATGATGCTTTAATCATCACAGGAAGGCCAATCTCTTTGATACATTTTATTGCTTTCGCTTCGCTGGTTAATTTCTCAGTAGTGCCCGGTACCACGGGAACCCCTGCTGCAATCATCTTTTTGCGAGCACTTATCTTATCGCCCATCATCTCAATTGATTCTGGTGAAGGACCGATAAATTTTATTCCAGCTTCGCGACATCGTCGGGAGAAAGTGGAATTCTCTGACAGAAATCCATAACCCGGGTGAATGGCATCGGCACCAGATTTTTTAGCTGTTTCGATGATTTTTTCAATATTCAAATAACTCTCGGAAGACGGTGCAGGACCAATATTAAAAGCTTCATTGGCATATCTCACGTGCATGGCAGTGCGGTCAGCATCACTAAAAACAGCTACGGTTTCAATCCCCATCTCGCGACACGAACGCATAACCCGGATAGCAATTTCTCCCCGGTTGGCAACCAGTACCTTTTTAATCAGTTTTTGTTCCATAAAAGATCTAATTGGCTCAAAATATTAAACTCAGACAAAAAATAAATTGGCAAGTCAATCTTAGGGTAACACGTGAATTTCGGAAATTGTTCTTCAGAATGCGCTTAGTTTTTCATTACGCCCATTTTTTACTTACTTGCATTGGTAAAATTAGTCTTTTTATGAAACTTCTGCTAATCAGTAATTCAACAATGCCAGGAGAGCCTTATCTTGATTATCCCAAAAAGGAAATCCGGAATTTTTTAGGTGAGAATAAAGTCAATGCACTTTTTATTCCCTATGCCGCAGTAACTTTTTCCTTTGATCTTTATGAATCGAAAGTGGAGGAACGATTTGCCGAAATCGGTCACCATATTACATCAATTCACCATTTTAGTGATCCGGTTGAGGCAGTGCTTAATGCTGAAGCAATTGTGGTTGGCGGCGGAAATACCTGGCAGCTGGTTCGAATGATGCACGATAATCGGTTGATGGATGCGATCCGGTCAAAAGTTAAACAGGGTACTCCATACATTGGATGGAGTGCCGGGTCAAATGTGACTTGTCCAACACTGCAAACTACCAATGATATGCCGGTTATTGATCCAAAAGGATTTGATTGCATGGAATTGGTGCCATTTCAGATTAATCCCCACTATCTGGATGCAAACCCTGAAGGACATGGTGGCGAGACCCGCGAACAGCGCATTGAAGAGTTCTTGGAGGTTAATCCTGAAATTACAGTTGTTGGGCTCCGCGAAGGGACGATGCTCAAATTGGAGAATAATTCGCTCCGAATGATTGGCAATCGAAATGCACGAATTTTCAAAAAAGGAGAAACTCCCAGGGAATTGAATTCCAGCAATAGCTTTGATTTTCTGCTAAATTGCTGATATTTAAATTTTAATTCTACAGCGTTCGATGCAGACAAAAGCTGGTTCTTTGTGTTTTTTATTGTTTTTGATGGTTGTGGGTTGCACTCCAGCAGTTCGAATTTCGGTTTGTCCGGATGCTTTTATTTAATAGTTGTGCAATCGATTGTTTTAAGCAATCTGATTATATTTGCAACTATTATCTGATCCGTCAGGTGAGCACATCCTGGATTTTATTTTAACAAAAACTATAAAAAATGAAGCAGAATTATTTTTCGTTGAAAGGTGTTATATTGCTGTTTATCTTTACGATGGCACTTGATGGTTTTGCGCAGAAAACAGTCGGTCTTGATAACTGGTATAATCACGAAACCAATGCGAAAACCGGAAAGATTTTCCATTATACCTGGGACGATACCCAAAATAGCGGTTTCTCGCAATTAGGCGACTTGTTTAAAAGCAAAGGCGCTGATTTGAAAACTATCGGAGCCAAAGCCGACAAGAAGAGTCTTAAAGGAGTTGACGTTTATATTATTGTCGATCCCGACACGACTTCCGAAAATCCAAACCCAAATTACATTCTGCCAGATGCTATCAAAGCAATCACCAAATGGGTAAAAGATGGTGGCGTGCTACTGATTTTGGCGAATGATAAACCAAATTGTGAGTTTACCCATCTAAACCAACTTGGAAAAGAATTTGGACTGCATTTTAATCCAGTTACCTTAAATCCAGTAACCGGAAAAGATTATAATATGGCTGCAGAAACCAATCTTCCAAATCATCCGCTGTTTAAAGGGGTCAATAAAATCTATATGAAAGAGGTCTGCTCCCTCAGTTTGAGTAAAGGTGCCAAAGCCGTTTTGACTGACAGTAAACAAGTTTATATTGCCGAAACCTCGTTCGGGAAAGGATATGTTTTAGCTGTTGGTGATCCATGGCTGTATAACGAATATATCGACCACGCCATGTTACCAGCCGATTTCGAAAATCTGAAGGCGGCTAATAATCTTACGGAATTTCTCCTTTCGAAAGTAAAAAAATAAATTTATAGTGCTTGTGTTTAGTGTTTTAACAGGATGGAATAACAAAGAAATGTTCAAAGCAGCTTTTTTGTTATTCCATTTTTTCAAAATTGATCCTAAGTTGAGGACCATTTGGGTGTTCCTCCTGGTATTTTTCAACTATTGCACTTATTTCCCTTACGCAACGGCCACACCCGGTTCCAGCCGCTGTAAATTTTTGAACATCAGCGATTGTGAAAGCCCCCGTACGTAATATTTTTTTGATCTCCTGCGCTGAAACCTGGTTGCAGAGGCAGACCAATCGCTTTTGATTCATTCGTAATTATATATCAGTTGTTTCGGTCTTTAAGACTTGTTCGTGAAAATAATAAAATGACCAGGATTCTATTTCTGTGTCATCAATCAAATATAATCAAATATTGATATCTGTTTAAATGCTCCTTTCTATTCGTTAATTTTAGGGCGCTGTTTTGCTATATACATCAATAAGGGAGTTAAATAGGTCTGGATATGAAATTATTGAATTGTGAAAATTACAATCTTGTGATAGAGCCACTTAAAAAAGTGGAATTTAATCATTTATTCGCTCAGGCGGTTGTTGAGCAGAAAATTCCCGGACGGATCTACGCTGATAGTAATACTTCACCATCAAGTTTTTATATCGTCCATCCGTACGGTCTGGCGCTATTATTCGGAAATTGCGAAAATGAAGAGTTTAATCACCAATTGACAAAATATCTGAGAAATAGTGAAAACCAGCGCAATCAGGTTGAATGGATGCAAGTCTATCCTGCAGATTGGAGTTCCCGACTTTCGGTTTTACTTGAAGCACAACACTGCCAGCCCTTAAAGGTTAAAGGGACTCCTAATATCACTGATTTTTCATCGATAGAGGAACATACAAGGGTCAACTTTAAATTTAATATTGATAAATATTCGGAGTTTAAAGCTCAGAATCGGTCAGGACAACTTGAAATATTTCGCACTGGCGAAGCTGAATTTAATAATATGCCGGGAACTGTTGTTCCGAAATTCTTTTGGAGAGATGTAACCCAATTTTTAAAAGAAGGTATCGGGTTTACATTGCGATATAATGGGGAACTGGCATGCACATCATTTGCTGCTTTTATTGAGAAGGGTCAACTCGAATTAGGAATTGAAACGGCCGCTAAGTATCGCGGCAAGGGATTTGCTGGTTTCACTTGCATTGCGCTGATTGATTACTGCCTGGCTAATAAATTAGAGCCAGTATGGTCCTGCAGAAAAGAGAACACGGGCTCATTTCAGCTAGCTCAAAAGTTGGGATTTGAGCCGGTTCATTTCCATCCGTTTTACAAGTTGGATATTTGAAATGAGTGTGATTTATTCCTTGGGGTCATTGAATGTCAAATTGAAAACTACCACTTCCGGAGTATTCCCTAACCTTACAGGAGGTCCCCACGAGCCAAAGCCGGAAGAGACGTAGAAATTGGTGTTCCCCTTTTTAAGATATCCCCAGCTGAGTTCAAATATTGCCTTAGTCATGTAGTTGAAAGGCCAGAGCTGACCATGATGGGTATGGCCAGAAAGGTGAAGATCAACATCTTCTTTTACTGCCTCATCCAGATCAAATGGCTGATGGTTCATCACAATAATCGGAAATGTTTTGTCCAGGCCGGTCATGAGTTCTTTTAATGATTTTCGTCCTGTTCCTTCGCCCATCGTTCGGTTATCGCGGTCGTCGCGTCCTACGAGTTGCACACCATTTGGCAAAACGAGGACTTTGTCGCGTAATAATTTGATATTAATGCTTTCCAGATAGGGTAATGTTTTTTTGATTCCTCCAATATACTCATGATTTCCCGGGATCGCGTAAACTCCCATTGGTGTTCTGATCTCCTGGAAGTGCCGGCCGAGATTTTTACGGAGAGCAGCGCCAACATCCCCATCTACCAGATCACCACAAAGCAACACTAAATCAGGTTTTTGTTTCGTAATGATCGAGACAAGGTGCTCTTCGCGATTTTCTCCGATTAATGCCCCCAAATGGATATCAGAGGCCACAACTATTTTCATCTGGTGATTTCCTGTAACCTTTTTGGGGATATTCAGTGAGATCTCTTTTACCCGTGTGTTTAACGCATTAATGTGCCCTGCAATAACAATCAATGACACAACCGCTATCGTAATGATGCCTAATCTAAACCGAAAATTCTGAGTTATCTCCGGAAGAAAATGGAAGAAATAATTTAAAAGGCGGACAAAATCAATCAGCAGTATTGCCAGCGTGAAATAGAGCATAAATGCCAGCCAGAAAGCTCCTATCCGATAAATCCATTCTCCGATCAGTGAAGAATGGGTATGTTCAAGTATTTCGCCTATTACAAAACTTGCAACAATCAGCCAGAAGGTTATGATGTATGTTTTTCGCCATGCAGGCGATATTGAAAAGGCTTGTAAACCCCTCGTATATATCAAAAAATTAACCGAAAAATAGATCAAAAGAACTGTTCCAAAAAATATAAGAAATGTGGTGGCTCGCATAATTGAAAATATTTTGTTCAAAAATAAACTTAATTTGAAGAAATCTAATAGACTCAAATGACAATATCAAACCCAACTTTGTTCTGGAGCGGGAAGCAATCGCTCAATTTGTATATCTTTGTGAGGTGCTGAAATTCAAATAACCAGATTTATTATTTTCGGATGAGATATATTCAGATCGTAATTTCGTTGTTCATTTTCGTCTTGTTGTCGTGCAATGACGGAAACAGATGCTACGAATCGGTAGATACTTTGATGGTTGGTTCTTTCTCGATTAATGGGTTTAAGCCTATTAATAACCTGATCATTAATGGGGTTAACCGCAATGGCGTTGGTGATACACTGGTGAATGATACGCTATCGACTTTAACCAAAAGGTATACTTTCCCACTTTCATTGACTTCTGATTCGACAGGATTTGTTTTGAAAGCTAACGGAATCAAAGATACACTGTATGTCAGGCATACCTTGATAATGAGTTTTATATCAGAAAATTGCGGGTTTGCACCTAATTATATTATTTCTGGTTTCCGCTACACCGCAGGTATCGATTCGGTAAAAGTCACCGATAAAAAGGTTAATCCAAAATCAATAGAGAAATTAACGAATGACCAAAATATTCTCATCTATTTTAATTCTGCTGTTCATTAATAGTTTACAGGGTTTTTCGCAGAAGAAGGCCGAGGTTTGGCGTTACGAAGGTCCTCGATTCGGGATTGATTTGTCGCGGTTTTTAATGCCTTATATGCAGAAAGGGAAACGCAGTGCCTGGGAAGTACAGGCAGATGTTCCGTATAAGGGGAATTGGTTTCCGACTTTTGAGTTTGGAATGCAATCGTTCAACGATCAGCGCGACGGGTTTCATTACAAGAATAATGGCACCTATGCAAGACTAGGTGTTGATATGAATATTGTGAAATTTGAATCTTTAAAAGATCACGATTTTGTATTTATCGGTGCCCGATATGGTTATTCACTCTTTAATCAGCAAACTGATGGTATCAGTTATACCAATTATTGGGGGGCGCTTAATTCTTCGATCCCGAGTCGGACGATGAACGCACATTGGGCAGAATTGGTTTTTGGGATGAAAGGAGAACTTTTCAGTAATTTCTTTTTGGGATGGACACTCAGGGCAAAATTTCCATTGGCAGTTACCAGCGATCCCAATATCAAACCTTATATAATTCCCGGGATAGGAAAAACTTCAAATGGAGTTCCTTTCGATTTTACTGTTGGAATTTATTACCGTTTCCCGATTTTCAGAACCAAAACCTTGCCGAAAGTAATTAAGATGGGTGGCAATACGCACCCTGGCGAAGTTGACCCAAATGATCCTAACAATCCGAGAAACTCCGGCAACTCACAATATGGCTCCGGATCAATGAGAAATGGCGGGCAGTAATTCGTGGAGTTTTACTAATGCTGACGTCTCCGCTTGATAATGCCGCCTGATGCTTCTTTAATTGTATTGGCAATAACGAATGCGTTAGGATCTACATCATGCACAAGGTTTTTTAATTTTCGCAATTCAAGTCGGGTTATAACGGTGAAAATTATATCACACTCGGCACTGATTTCAAATTTACCTGGCAAAAATCCCCTTTCTCCTTTGTATATCGTAATCCCTCTTCCTAAATTATTGACCAATTGGTATTTAATCACTTCACTTTTCCCAGAAATGATTGTTACGCCGGTATAAGCTTGTATCCCTTCTACAACATAGTCGATACTGCGGGTGGCCGCAAAATAGGTAAGCATAGAATATAAAGCTGTTTCAATTCCGAATTTAAAGGCTGCTATGCTAAAGATCAGGATGTTGATGCCGAGGATGATTTCAGTGATCGTAAATGAGGTTCGTTTCAATGTGTATATTGCCAGTACTTCGATACCATCCAATGCCGCGCCAGCTCTCATAACCAGCCCGACGCCAATTCCCAAAAATACACCGCCAAATATAGATATGAGTAATTTATCGGATGTTATAGCGGTATCAGGAAGGATTTCCAAACAACAGCCCAACAACAATACGCTGATCAGCATCCTGATCGCGAACCTGCTGCCAACAGAAAAAAAGCTTACGATTACGAACGGAAGATTGAGCAGTATGATTACGATCCCAAGATTGAGATGATACAACTCATGAACCAGCAGCGAAATACCTGTTATGCCACCGTCAAAGAAATGATTAGGAACCAGGAATCCTTTTAATGCGTAACCTGCAATAACAACTCCTATAACCATTAAAATCGTATCTTGTATAATTTCCCTCGGATTTACTCCTTTGGGTAGTATAAACCTGGTTTCTAATTTTGCTTTTAATTGTTGCAGGTTAACTTGCTTTTGTTTTTCTCTTTCACTGATGGCTGTTTTTGTAAAATAGGTGTGAGCCGATAAAAACTCTACCTGAATGAGTTCCCATTCCAACTTTGTTTTTGCCAGCCCGAATTTTTTAAATTCAGGGAACAATTTTTCTGCCGCTGCGGAATATTGTTTTGATCCAAGGTAATACAGGTCTGCATCGCATAACAATTGAGCCAGATGTTCAGCCGGGGTTTGTGGTAATTTTGTGGCCATGATCATCTGGCAAACGGCTTCGATTTGTTCATGGTTATAATCGAAATCCGGAAGGTGTTTCTTTGCAATTTTGCATGAAAATTCTTCATGATCCTGGTGGTGTTGCAAAAAGCCTGCATCATGAAACAGGGCCGCAGTTTTCAGCAATACCAATTCATCGCCTGATATATCTTCAGCTATGCCAAGGTGTTCGGCAGCTTTAACGACACTTTTGGTGTGCCCGGCATTGTGATAAGTGAGATAAGAGGGCAATCCGGTCTCTAATTTATGAATCAGGAACGAATATGCTTGTTCGTATTGCATAGTTTTGCCTTTTACAGATGGTTTAATTCAGCACTTCATAAAGCATAACCGGTTCGGATTTATGCTTCAGACTTGCCGGTCCAATCAATTTACAGTTAAACGAATCTTTTACTTTTTCCCAAATTGCCTCCGAAACCACAATTTGCCCGATACCCGCCGTGCTTTGCAAACGCTGTGCCGTATTCACAGAATCGCCGATCACGGTATAATCCAATCTCCGCAAGGTAACTGAGCCAATATTTCCCGATATCATTTCACCACTGTTAATCCCCACTGAAACTTTTGGTAAAAAATCTGCACTACCGGGCAACGTCTCAATTTTGTTCCTGATAGCCAGACAGGCATCGATGGCTCTGTCGGTATGAAACGGGCCTTTGAATACTGCCATTACGCAATCGCCGATGAACTTATCTATGATGCCTTGCTGAGCAAGGATCTCTTTTGCCATAAGGTCAAAATAGATATTCAGCATTGATATAACTTTATCAGGTGTTTCTCTTTCACTTATGGATGTAAAACTGCAGATGTCAATAAAGGCAACTGTGGCTTCTATCGTTTCATTTGCCATGATTGAGGTTTCGTATTCCCTGCTGCCCATGAAATTGAGAACGTTTTCATCCACATACATTTTTAAAATATTGTTCTCCTTAATCGCTTTCAGCGTTTCCCGAATCAGGTTCACATGTTGAATAGTCTTCTCCATGGTTAGTTCCAGATCTTCGAAATTCACCGGTTTGGTTACAAAATCGAAGGCTCCCCGGTTCATCGCTTTGCGGATATTTTCCATATCGCCATAAGCTGAAACGATCACTGTTTTCACCAACGGATTGGTTTCATTAAGTTTTGTGAGCAATGTCAATCCATCCATTTCGGGCATATTGATATCACTTAGAACAATCTCCACATCGGGATGTTGCTGCATCTTTTTCAATGCATCGTTGCCATTCACTGCAAAAACGAACTCATATTTCTGTTCCCTGATCTTCTGACGGAATTTCTGCCTGATGAGGATTTCCAGATCTGTTTCGTCGTCGGCTATTAAAATTTTTATCATACCAACTTTGCTTTTAATTTTTCTTTGAGTGAAATAAAGTCAACCGGTTTAGTCAAAAAATCATCGGCTCCAAGTTGCATGGCCAGGCGGTAATTTTCATTATCCCCGTAAGCTGTAATCATCATAACTACGGGTGGTGGTTTTTCGTATTTCTCTTTTATATGCTTCAATAGTTCGAGCCCGCTCATGCCAGGCATATTTATATCAGAAAGAATCAGTACGGCACCTTGTTCACGGCCTTTCATATAGCCAAGTGCTTCTTCACCTGAAAAAGCAAATACAAAATCCAGTTCGCCGCTCTTTATTTCTTTTCTGAAATGCTGTTCAAAAAGCGTTTGAATATCCCTTTCATCATCAACTACCAAAATCGTAGCCATTATTTTATTTTTTAAGTGGTAAATGTATAATGAACGCAGTCCCTTCTCCTTCTTTTGTTTCTACCAATAGTTCGCCACCATGCACCTTTGTTATGATTTCATAACACAATGACAAGCCTAATCCGGTTCCCTGTCCTGAAGGTTTGGTCGTGAAAAATGGTTGAAAGATTTTGTCAATTATTTTTTGCGGAATGCCATTCCCATTGTCAGTTACCTTTATTTCCAGCTCGGCGCCTATTTTTTTGGTACTTACTGAAACTGTTGGGTTATAACCAATCCCAATTTGCTTCTTTTTTTCTGCAACGGCATAAAAAGCATTCGTCAATAAATTGAGAATCACTCTTCCAATATCCTGTGGAATGAGGTTGATTTTCCCAATTGTTGTGTCAAAATCTGTTTCAAGTTTTGCGTTAAAAGTTTTGTCTTTTGCCCTTAGTCCATGGTAGGCCAGTCTTAAATATTCATCAGCCAAGGCATTAACATCGGTGGGCTCTTTCTGCCCGGAGCTGGTTCGTGAATGCATCAACATTCCTTTCACAATGCTATCTGCACGCTTACCATGATGATTTATCTTTTCAAGGTTTAATTTTATATCCGTAATGATTAGTTTGGCTTCTTCTGTATTTCCTTTATCCATTTCCACCTCCAT
>Ga0302215_10003790_pt1 | contig 10054 bp, 7 predicted proteins | sample II_Fen_N3_1_FD_194580 | JGI IMG/M metagenome (GOLD analysis project Ga0302215, IMG submission 194580) | Peat permafrost microbial communities from Stordalen Mire near Abisko, Sweden - II_Fen_N3_1 | ecosystem: Environmental > Terrestrial > Soil > Wetlands > Permafrost | place: Sweden: Abisko... | reverse complement strand
GCAACCGGCATTTCCAGCGGAGGTGGCAACTCATCAAAGGACGCCATCACAGGAGCCACAGGGGCCACAGCAACGGGAATAACGGGAGCAGGAACAGGAACAGGAGCAGCAGCCACAACATTCGGGAGTGCCACAAGCAAAGCAGGATTGCTGCGCTCTGCGGCGGGAGATACCACATTGACCACTTGCCCGGGCGGCACCACCAGCGCGACTTCTACCGGCAAGGCGTCACTGTCCTCCACCGACACAGCTACTTCAGCAGCCTCCGAGGTGCTTGGTGCGCGGCCCATGACGGGCTTGAGCTCGCCGTTTTCTTCGTTATAGACAAACAGTTTTTTCGCCAGCACAGGCTGGTAATTCAGCATGTCGATCAGAAAACTCAACGCACCGACGTTATTGCCTAGGTACTCAAAGGTTCCTGCGGCGCGCGCCAGTTCTGGATCCGTTTCAGTGTCGAGCATTTTCTGGACACTGCTCTTCATCCGAAAAACAGCCTTGCAGGCTTGGTCCAGTCCCAATACCGACAAAACACCGCGCATCTGAGATAGCTGACCAGGAACGGTCTGCAGCGTCGCCTTGTCTTTCGGATTGCGGAAAAAGGCGTCTAGCGATTTTTCCAGCTCACCCAGAGAAACGCGCAGCTCGCCGACCACACTGCCCATGGTCTGCTTGTCGCTGACTCGGCTGTACAACTCCTCCATCCAAATCTCCAGCGGCTGGGGATTGCCGCCCGCCCGCACGCTTTCGAGGCGCTGGGCCAAGCTGGCAGTGCGCACCGCCAATTGCGGGTCATTGGGGTCCAGATCTTCAAAGACCGCTTCCAGATACAGCACAGAAGTAGCTACTTCCATTGCCAGTTCAATGCCGGGGGTCTGAGCGCTGTTGACCGTGGTCTCAATTGCCCGACTCAGCACCTTCGCCAGTGGCTCGCTTGGCGGATGGAGCTTGAGCAGCGATTCGGTCACCAGAGCAAACTGGTCAGCCACTGTTTTGGCTTTGCTGGTATCGCCCGCACACAGCGAGGACCAAGCCTCCTTGGCCGACACAATCCGTTTGCGTGCCTGGGCCAGCAGGGCCGGGTCGAAACGACCAAATTGCACCAGTTCGTAATTGACCGGCTTGAACCGGGACAGCCCATAGGCAGCTCGCACCGCCGCCAAAACTGGCGTGGCACCAGGCTGGCTGACAACTGCTTGGGAGCAGAAAAAGACCATGTCATGCGCCAAACGCTCGGACACGCTGGTATCACCTTTGGCCAGAGACGCATATTGCAGCAGCACGCGGGAGGCCACACGCCGGATATACAGATCAGCACCCAACAAGTCGTGAGCCACCGCCTCAAAATAGCCCGCCGCAATGATCCAGAAAATCTTCAGGCGACGCTCTGTCTGCTGCGCCGCAAAACCCAAGCTCAGACTTCCCAAACTGCCTGCCGCTTGCGGTGCCCTGCCCTTCATTAGTTGGAGAACCGACTGGTCCATGATCGCCCTGGCTTCAGCACCGTACTGGCGCGGCTCTGCTGTCACCGCCAGTTTCGGCTCTGCCCAGCGCCACTCCAGCGGCCACAGGTCGGCTGGATGAATCCGGTCGGCGCGCACCAGTTCCTGAACGTCGCGGTACTGGGGAAATAGGGACACCGGGGAAACCGGACGGTCTGCCAGAACGCCTTCGAGGTACTCCGTCAGGGCAAAGCTGGCATACTCGATTTTGGCAACCGCTTCCTGACTGCAATGCTCGGGCTGCAAAACAAACTTTTGCACTGCCGCCTCCATAGCGCGCAGCATCAGCACTGGACCGGTCAGGCCAACCATCTCCAAGGCGCCCACGGCTTGATGAAGTTGCTGACGGGCGATGCGCAGTTGGCTAGCATCAATCGCGGCCAGATCAGAGCCGCGCGCCGCCTCTGCATCCCAAGCAAAGCGTTTGAGTGCTTTTGTCGCGCTGTTCAGCGATTTGCGAAGCTCGTCGAGCACCCAGGCCAGCGGGCCCAGGTCGTTCATGGCGAAATCGGGCTTGGCTATTGTTGAGTTCGTGACCATGGCGTGGATAAGTAACAGGCAGATTCAGGAATTGAAATGCGCATCAAACGCATAACGGGGGAAAATCACGCGATCTTGAATCGTGACACTGATTGCCGCAGCTCTTCCGCCATATGGGAAAGATCGCGCACCTGCTGGGCTGTGGATCGGGTACCTTCTCCGGTTTGTTCCGTCACCGCAAAAATGTGCTGGATGTTGCCCGCCACCACATTTGCCGAAACGGCTTCCTTGGAGGCAGAATCAGAAATCTGCTCAATCAGCTCAGCGAGATGGCGCGACACCTGGTCAATCTCGGTCAGCGCCGTACCTGCGCTGTCAGACAGCTTGGCCCCTTCGACCACACCCTGCGTGGAGCGCTCCATAGCGGCCACAGCATCCTGAGTGTCAGTCTGAATGGCTTTCACCAGCGCCGCAATCTGCCGCGTTGCATCAGCAGAACGCTCGGCCAGACGCTGAACTTCTTCTGCCACCACTGAGAAGCCTCGTCCGGCTTCACCAGCTGAGGCCGCCTGAATGGCGGCATTGAGCGCCAGCACGTTGGTTTGTTCGGTAATGTCAGAAATCAGCTCGGTAATTTCACCAATCTCTTGTGACGATTCGCCCAGTCGCTTGATGCGCTTGGAAGTTTCCTGAATCTGGTCACGAATGGAGTTCATACCACCAATGGCATTTTGCACCGCCTGCAAACCCGATTCGGCAGCCGTCAGCGACTGACGGGCCACTTGGGAAGATTCCTGCGCCTGGGTGGACACCTCGTTAATCCGGGAAGCCATTTCGAGCACCGACTGGCCGGTTTCGCGAATCTCACGCAACTGCTCGGTAGAGGCTGCCAGCAGCTCGGTCGAGGTGTTTTCCACCTGCGCCGTCGTTTGCGCTACTCGGGTAACCGTGTTTTGCACGTTACCCACCAGCTGGCGCAACTCTTCCACCGTGTAGTTCACCGAGTCGGCAATCGCGCCGGTAATGTCCTCGGTCACGGTCGCTTCTTGGGTCAAATCGCCTTCAGCAACGCTTTGCAATTCATTCATCAAACGCAAAATGGCGGCCTGGTTGGCGTCATTGACGCGCTTGGCATCTTGCTCCTGGCTTTTTGCATCTTGCTGCTGGCTTTCAGCCACTGCTTGACGCTGCCGACTGTCTTTCACCTGCAAGCGGGCCAAACCCGTTCCGCATAACAACGCAACCAGCGCAGCAGTCACCAAGGCGAAAATAGACAGCACGCCCAGACCAGTCTGGGAAGACAGCCTGCCTTGCAAGGTTTCAAGGTCGCGTCGCAGTTCCTCGCTGTCGGCAATGATCGATGCCTGTGCTTCACGCGCTGACACCAAGCCTTGCAAGTTGCCCAGAATGGCACCCGCCTGCAGACGGGTTTTTTCATAAAGCGCCATCAGTGCTTCCAGACGCTCGCGCGTCTGTGCGTCAGTGGCCGGGCTCAAACGAAGCTCGGGGCTGCCGTCCTGCAGACCTTGGGCAATTTCCTTGAACGAGTTCAAATCTTTGCCCAGCATAAACACGGCTTCGGGACTCACACCCTCCATCGTCAGGAATTCATTGGCAGACTTACCAATGCGCTGGGTCAACATCACCAGCTGACCAGAGGCAGAAATTTCCGCTGACGCTGCATTTTGTTGGAGCTTGAGCGAGGCGACAGTTTCAGCGATTTCCAGCAGGTCTGACGATTGACGGTTAATACTGCGCAGAGCGTTACCCACCTGCATCAAAATCGCTTGCTGCTCCATCACCGTCTTGGCATTTTTCTCAGCCCGCTCCATCAAAGGAAAAACTGTATCCACATCCTTCTGCAAGGCTGCTGCGACGGGCCTGAGCTTCATGCCCTCTTCGCCGGACTTCAGACCCTTGATGGTTTTGACCAGCACATCCGCACTTTCATTCACATCCGGGAAAGCCTGAGCACTACCCACCAGCGCCTGCGACACAGACTTGGCCAGTCGCTGGGACTGCATCAGTGACTGGCCCGTGGCGGCCACCTGCTGAGCGACTTTATTCGACTGATCAAGTGCCACGAAAGCCACCACAATCAAGACAGCCACCGATATGGCCATCAAGGGCACCAACACGCTCTGATGCTGACTCAGCGTCCGGCGGCCGAGCAGAGGAAGCTTGAGCAGATCTGAACTCGCATCCTTTTCATCGTCACCCAACTCCATGTTGCTTGAAGGATAGTCTTCATGGACCGCAACCAGCTTGGCGCGAGCGGTGTCACTCAGGGAAGAGCTCTGCAAAGAATCACCCGAGATGCTCATGTTCATGCTGTCTTCGGACTGCACCGGCTTGGGTTTAAATAATTTCTGGATATTTTCAATAACAGACATGGTGAGCCTTCGGGGAAAAACAGGGTCAGAAGGACAGAGCGCGCTAGGCACCTATTGTCAAAAAATGGGCTTGCTGTGCAAGCAACTGGAGGTTGATTTCCTGCCAGGTCGCACCATTGTGGTCAAGATACTGGTTTCCAAAGAACTCTGGTGCGTCAGGCGCTTTTTCGGAAAACTCAGCAAAGGCGTCCTGCTTTCGCAGGCCCGCCAGCTTGTCGATCAGTAAAACACAATTGACATCTAGCGCACTGTTGAGAGAGACAAGCCTCGAATCTGAACGCATGAGCTCATTGGTCTGGGTGGGCGGCTGGCCAGTCACATAACTGGCCAAATCGACAACGCCGAAAAGCCCCCCACGCAAATTGGCCACGCCGACAAACCAAGCTTGGGTATAGGAAACCGGATGGGTATTGACCCAGGGAAAGATTTCACCGGACTGAGCCAGGGGGAAAAGGTATTTTTTTCCTCCTGCCTCTACGGCCAGCCATAAAGCCGCGACACCTTCCGTACGGGCAATCTGCAATCGTTCGGCCAGCCGGGTCTGTAGCGCCCTCAGGGCTTGTCTGTTCGCCATGCTGTAGTTGCTATAGTTTTAGTAACTTTTCAGCCAAGGGCCTTGATTTTGGCCATCAACTCGCTTGCATCAACTGGCTTGGTGATGTAGTCGCGAGCGCCCTGTCGCATTCCCCACACGCGGTCAGTTTCTTGGTTCTTGCTGGTACACATCATGATGGGGATATCGGAGTACAAGGGATCACGCGCAATAGCGCGGGTCAACTGGAATCCGTTTTGCCCCGGCATGACCACATCCATCAGGATCAACTCAGGCTTGTCTTCTGCCAGACGGCGAAAGGCGTCTTCAGCATTTTCTGCCGTCTTGACGGTAAACCCATTTTTGACCAGCAAATCAGTCAAATACATCAATTCGGTCTTGGAATCGTCCACGACCAATACTTTTTTAATCGCCATTACATTTCCTTTTGCTTGAGGCTACCCAGAGCCTGAACAGTTTGCAACAATTGATCTTTGGTGAAAGGCTTGGTCAGGTAGTCTTGCGAACCCGCCATCCGGCCACGCGCCTTGTCGAAAACACCATCCTTGGAGGAGAGCATCACGATGGGTACGCCCGAAAATCTGGCATTGCGTTTGATAATCGCACAAGTCTGATAGCCATCTAGGCGCGGCATCAAAATATCGCAAAAAATCAGATCTGGCTCGAAATCATTGACCTTGGACAAGGCGTCAAACCCATCCTCTGCCAACAGGACTTCATGCCCTCCCTGTTTCAAAAATATTTCAGCACTGCGCCTGATGGTGTTGCTGTCATCAATGACCAACACCTTGAGTCCGGAACTGGGAATGCTCACTGTCTCTACTCCTGTTTTTGCAGACCCCGAAGCGGTCGGTTATCGATCTGAACCTACTCAGACCTGAGCGTGAAAATTCACAATTGAACCATTTCGAAATCTTCCTTGCGTGCGCCACACTCTGGACAAGTCCAGTTCATGGGCACCAAAGCCCACGGTGTACCCGCAGGAATGCCATCATCGGGCGCACCAACGGCCTCATCATAAATCCATCCACAGATCAAACACATCCAGGTCATCGATTGAGTCACAGCTTAAATTGCCTTCGCATAGAATGCAACAATTGTATAGAGGCCGTGTTGCTAATTCGCTGGTGAGGAAAAATTTGAATCTTATGGCAAACCTCAACGCTCCACCCCTCGAATCCCGGCAGTTACAACCCGAAAATGACGATGCTTCACCAGCCTGCGTCATGAGCTTCAACGCCAACGACCCGAGCGGCGCAGGCGGCCTGACAGCCGACATCGCGGCTATCACATCGGCGGGCGCGCACCCGCTGGCCATCGTCACTGGCGCCTATGTGCGCGACACCGCTGAAATCTTCGACCATTTCGCCTTTGACGAAGAAGCCGTCGCCGATCAGGCGCGCGCCGCGCTGGAAGACATGCCCGTGTCCGCCATCAAAGTCGGCTTCGTCGGCAGCCCGGAAAACATCAGCTCCATCGCCGAAATCGCCTCTGACTATTCAGACGTGCCGCTGATCGCCTACATGCCCAGCCTGTCGTGGTGGGAAGACAGCAAAATTGACAGCTACCTGGACGCTTTTCGCGAACTGATGCTGCCCCAAGCCACCCTTCTAATAGGTAACCACAGCACCCTGTGGCGCTGGCTGCTGCCCGACTGGCCTGCCGAGCGTAGCCCTTCCGCCCGCGACATCGCCAAAGCAGCTGCGGCTCTGGGCGTTCCCTACACGCTGATCACCGGCATCCCGCTGCCCGATCAGTTCATTGACAACGTGCTGGCCACGCCGCAATCCGTGCTGTACAGCGAAAAATTCGAGCGATTCGAAGCCGTATTTCAAGGCGCCGGAGAAACCCTGTCGGCGGCCCTGTGCGCCCTGCTGGCCAACGGCCACGATCTGCAGGCCGCGACCGCCGAGGCGCTGACCTACCTGGATCACAGCCTAGAAGCCGGTTTTCACCCCGGCATGGGCAACATCGTGCCAGACCGCCTGTTCTGGGCACAGACTGAAGACGACGAAGCCGCCGAAGACGACGCACCGGGCGCCGACGATGCCGCCCCCATTCCCAAATCCCCTTTCGAGCTGCCCCCCAATGGAACCAAACATTAAACCCGCCACCTCCCGCAACGACGCGCTGTTCGAGCGCGCCAAGCGCCTGATTCCCGGCGGGGTCAATTCGCCCGTGCGCGCCTTCAAGGCCGTGGGCGGCACGCCGCGTTTTATCCAGCGCGCCCACGGCGCTTATTTCTGGGATGCCGACGGCCAGCGCTACATCGACTACATCGGCTCGTGGGGGCCGATGATTCTGGGCCACGGCCACCCGGCGGTGCTCGAAGCCGTCCAGAAAGCCGCGCTCGAAGGCTTTTCCTACGGCGCGCCCACCGAGCGAGAAGTGGAAATGGCTGAGGAAATCGTCAAGCTCGTGCCGTCGATTGAAATGGTGCGCCTCGTCAGCTCCGGCACCGAAGCAACCATGAGCGTGATCCGGCTGGCGCGCGGCGCCACCGGGCGCAACAAGATCATCAAGTTTGAAGGCTGCTACCACGGCCACTCGGACGCGCTGCTGGTCAAGGCCGGTTCCGGCCTCGCCACGTTCGGCAGCCCGACCAGTGCGGGTGTGCCGCCCGAAGTCGTGCAGCACACGCTGGTGCTGGAATACAACCACATCGCGCAAATCGAAGAAGCTTTTGCCCTGCACGGCAAAGACATCGCCTGCCTGATGATCGAGCCGATTGCCGGTAACATGAATTTCGTGCGCGCCAGCGTGCCCTTCATCAAACGCTGCCGCGAGCTTTGCACCGAATACGGCGCGCTGCTGGTCTTCGACGAAGTGATGACGGGTTTCCGCGTGGCACTGGGCGGCGCGCAAAGCGTCTATGCGCAGCACATTCCCGGCTTCAAGCCCGACATGACGGCGCTGGGCAAGGTCATCGGCGGCGGCATGCCGATGGCCGCGTTTGGCGGCAGCCGCGCCGTGATGGAAAACCTCGCGCCCATCGGCGGCGTGTATCAGGCGGGCACGCTCTCGGGCAACCCGGTCGCCACCGCCTGCGGTCTGGCGACGCTGCGCGAAATCCAGAAACCCGGTTTTTACGAAGCGCTGGGCGCGCGCACCAGCAGTCTGGTCAGCGGCCTGACGCAGGCGGCCAATCAGGCGGGTGTACCGTTTTGCGCCGACAGCCAAGGCGGCATGTTCGGCTTTTTCCTGCTGGAGTCGCTGCCGCAGAATTACCCACAGGTGATGAAAACCGACAGCCCGGCGTTCAACCGCTTTTTCCACGCCATGCTCGATAGCGGCGTGTATTACGCCCCGGCGCTGTATGAAGCCGGTTTTGTCAGCGCCGCGCACACCGACGAAGACATCGCCGCCACGGTGGACGCGGCAGCGCGGTTTTTCAAAAGCTGCTGAACGGGAATTCGGGCTAGGGCCTGTTCACACTAATTTTGCTGGGCAGTTGTTTGAGCAAAAATAGCGGAATGCAACTCACCCGCGAACAATTCGAGCAGATTGCCCTGCTGCTGCCGCGCCAGCGCGGCAACGTGCGACTGGAGAACTTCAAAGTAGTCAACGCCATCCTGTACGTGGCAGCCAACGGCTGCAAGTGGCGCTCGCTGCCCAGTTGCTATGGCCACTGGCACAGCGTGTACATGCGCATGAGCCGCTGGGGCACGGCTGGCGTGCTCAATGTGCTGGCCGAGCAGCTACAGCGCCTGCGCTTGAAGCACGTGCCCATCCAGGTCTTGAGCCTGGACTCCACCATCGTCAAGGTGCATCCAGACGGCACGGGAGCGCCCAAAAAGAACGGCCCCCAGGCCATCGGCAAGAGTCGCGGCGGCTGGAGTACCAAGCTCCATCTGGTGGCCGCCAGTGCGCGCGATGTGCTGGTCTGGAGCTTGACGCCCGGCCAGGCGGGCGATGCCCCCGAGGGGCGCCAGCTGATCCAGGCTATGGGGCCGCAGCAGCCAGGCCAAGTGGCCCTGCTGATGGACAACAGCGCCTACCAGGACAACGCAACGCGCGAGTTGGCCCGTCAGCTGGGCTTTGTACCGGTGGTGCCACCCCACCAGAAGCGGCGCGAGCCCTGGCCGCTGGACAAGGCGCTGTACCGTCGGCGCAATGAAGTCGAGCGGCTGTTTCGCCGGCTCAAGGCCTGGCGCCGCGTCTTCACCCGCTACGACAAGAACGACATCATGTTCGCCGCCTTCATCACCTGCGCTCTCATCGCCGAGCTTCTCCGATAGTGTGAACAGGCCCTAGCACTGAAATAGTGCAAATGCCTGAATTTGCCAGCCCGGCCCTCGTCGCAACAAGCCGCCAGCAAAGCATCACACTCCAGTGATGCAGCCGGGACAGTGGTCTTGATGCCGCCAGCCGGAATTGAGCATCAAAAAAAGCGGCCTCAGCCGCTTTTTTCATTTCAGCGCCGATAGCGCGCCGAATCCAACATCAATGGCGGAAATGGCGCACGCCCGTCACCACCATGACCACGCCGCGCTCGTCGGCGGCATTGATCACTTCCTGGTCACGCATTGAGCCGCCGGGCTGGATCACGCAGCTCGCGCCCGCATCGACCACCACATCGAGGCCGTCGCGGAACGGGAAGAAGGCATCGCTGGCCACCGCCGTGCCCTTGAGCGACAGACCGGCGTGTTCGGCCTTGATGCTGGCGATGCGCGCCGAGTCGAGGCGGCTCATCTGGCCCGCGCCCACGCCCATCGTCATACCGCCCGCGCAGAACACGATGGCGTTGGACTTGACGAACTTGGCCACGTTCCAGGCAAACAGCAGGTCTTGCAGCTGCTCGGGCGTTGGCTGGAGCTTGCTGACGACTTTCAGGTCGGCCAGCGTCAGCTCGTGGTTGTCGGCGGTCTGCATCAGCAGGCCGGAGCCGACGCGCTTGATGTCGATCTGGTTACGGCCTTGCGTGCCGTCAGCGGGCAGGTCGATCTGCAAAATCCGCACGTTGACCTTGGACTTGAACACGTCCAGCGCCTCGGGCGTGAAAGCCGGGGCCATCAGCACTTCAACAAACTGCTTGCTCACCGCTTCGGCGGCGGCGCGATCCACAGGGCGGTTGAAGGCGATGATGCCGCCAAAGGCCGAGGTCGGGTCGGTTTTAAAGGCCTTGCTGT
>Ga0302215_10003789_pt1 | contig 10055 bp, 7 predicted proteins | sample II_Fen_N3_1_FD_194580 | JGI IMG/M metagenome (GOLD analysis project Ga0302215, IMG submission 194580) | Peat permafrost microbial communities from Stordalen Mire near Abisko, Sweden - II_Fen_N3_1 | ecosystem: Environmental > Terrestrial > Soil > Wetlands > Permafrost | place: Sweden: Abisko... | reverse complement strand
TCGTGCAGGAGATGATGCTGAGGTTTGTGCCATGATTGCTCTTAAAGCTTTTGAAACAATTGACGCATTTGACGTTCCGGATGCATTGAAAAAGTTGGGAGTAATGCTTAAAAGACTTTAGAATAATGACTAAAGAACAAAGAATAAAGACTAAAGACTAAAGAACAAAGGGCAAAGTTGAAAGAGCAATGTTGAAAGATTAAGAAGTAAAGTGCAAAAGAGCAAAGAGTAGTGAATTTTGAATAAAAATACGATGAGTAAAGTCAATGAACATGAATAGTTTATTAACTAAATAGTTTTAATACGAAATTTTTTATCAGCATAAATAAAAAAACCTTTCTGAGCTTCACAGCAAAGAAAGGTTATCATTAGAAGATTAATAATATTTATTCACACCTAAAAAACTTGTTTGAAAACAAATGCTATATATTAATAAACAGTAATATCGTAGTTAGGTTCATTTGTAATTTCAGCTACCTGCTCAGTGTAAAGCACTTTTCCTTCTTCATCAAGAGCTACAACCGAACGTGCCATCAAACCCTTAAGTGGTCCATCAGTAAGAAGAACGCCATAATCGTTTGCAAAAGTATTGTATCTGAAATCAGAAGCTGTAATTACATTATCTAATCCTTCAGCACCACAAAAACGACTTTGGGCAAATGGTAGATCTTTCGAAACGCAAATAACTACCATATTGTCTTTTTCGGATACCCATTTATTAAACTTACGAACGGAAGTTGCGCATGTTCCTGTATCCAGACTGACAAAAATATTTAGCAAAACACGTTTTCCTTTGTAATCACTTAAATGAAATTCCTCCAGATTTGAATTTACCAAAGTGAAATCAGGAGCTATTGAACCTACTTCAGGTAATTTTCCATTTGAATGAACCTCACTGCCTTTTAATTTTACTGTTGCCATGAACTTATTTTATTATATTGTTTAAAAAAATATATGTTAATAAGACAATAACGCTATCGTACGGTTTTTTGTTTATATTTGCGGGAGTTTTTTTATTAAATAATACCATATGTCCAGATTCAGCTATTTATTCCTCTTTTTTTGTTCCACTTTTTTGGTTTTTACGTCTTGTAAAGATTCAAAAGAATATAGTGTAGACAGTTCATTTACTAAATATCTACTACGTTTTGAGAGTGAAGGCGCTTCCCGTGGTCACAAATTTGATCCTCAGTCAACCGGTTTAATTATTGAATTTGGAAATTTAAGTAATAATGAAGCAGGTTTGACACATTTTGAAAAACCTATTCGAATTCAAATTGATAAAACATATTGGGATGATATTTCAAAAAGTGCAGGAGCAGATTTAATGATGGAAGATTTGATTTTTCATGAACTCGGACATGGATTATTAAAACGTGATCACCTCAATACAATTTTAAAAAATGGTGATTGGAAATCAATCATGTGTGGGGGTGAAAAAGTTAATAACCGGTCGTGGAATATTAATTACAGAGGAATACGCAGAAGTTACTACATAGATGAACTTTTCAATGAAAGTACACCCGTTCCTTCATTTGCAAGTCTGTTGTTACCTGTAGACACAACAGGTTATAATTCGTTAAATGTTTCATTTAATTTTGATACTCCTGCTCAATCGGGATGGACCATAGTTGACAGTTTGAATTATAAGATAAGCCTGGATAATGGACGTCTTCGCTTTGAATCAAAAGTAAGTGAAGTTTATCTGGTTTTTGTTAAGATTCCTAATCCTTTGACAATCCAAACTGATTTTACTTATGAATTAACTTTGAATTATCCGGTAGGTGATAACACAAATCAATACGGATTAATTTTTGGTTCAGTCGGTGCAGCTTCATCCGGAACAAATGATCAGATTGAATTTTTTACTATTAACAATAATAAAAACATGTATACAGGTAATCGTACATGGTACAGCTACTTTACAGAATTAACTGAAACTTCAGTTTTTCCAAATGGCAATAATAAATTAAAAGTAGTCAAGATAGGGCAGATGTTGTATTATTTCATAAATAATGTCTATTGTTACTCTTCTGAAATTGTAACTGACAGTACATTAAATGAATTTGGCTTTTTGGTTCCATCTCATGGTGTTGTATGGGTTGATAATTTAAAGATTTCAAAAAAGGGAAGTACAAATATAACTTCTAAATCAAAACAAAATATACAAATGGAATTTAGAATTCAAAAATCAAATCAGTTTGATTTAAACAAAATCAAAAATCAATAGTCTAATTAATTATTACTATATTTAGTTTTCATTTTAATTTAAAAATTCATGTCGAAATTTGTAATATATCAGGTTCTTCCACGCCTTTTTGGAAATTTTATTTCAACCAATAAGCATAATGGAACCATTGAAGAAAACGGGAGTGGAAAATTTAATAGTTTTACTGAAAAAGCACTTAAAGAAATAAAATCACTGGGCATTACCCACATTTGGTATACAGGTATCATTCAGCATGCAACACAAACTGATTATTCTTCATGTGGAATTGCTACAGATCATCCGGCAGTAGTAAAAGGTATGGCAGGTTCGGCATTTGCAATCAAAGATTATTATGATGTAGATCCTGACCTGGCTGAAAATGTAAATAATAGAATGAATGAATTTGAAGATCTTGTAACCAGGACTCATAAGGCCAAACTGAAAGTTATTATTGATTTTGTACCTAATCATGTTGCCAGAGAGTATCATTCGAATTCAAAACCAAAAGATGTTGTTGATCTTGGTGAAAATGATCATACTAACTGGGCTTTTTCTCCTTTAAATAATTTTTACTATCTTCCTAATCAACCTTTTTCTCCTCTTTTCAATGTACAAGGATATATAGAGTTTCCAGCTAAAGCAACCGGAAACGATGTTTTCTCGTCTACACCAACTAAGAACGACTGGTATGAAACTGTGAAATTAAATTATGGCGTAAATTATTTGGAGGGACGTCAAAAGCAATTTGATCCCATTCCGGATACATGGTTTAAGATGCGGGATATTCTACTTTTTTGGGCTTCCAAGAAAGTAGACGGTTTTCGATGTGATATGGCTGAAATGGTTCCTGTTGAATTCTGGGGATGGGCAGTTACACAGGTCAAGATGCATTATCCTGATATAATATTTATTGCCGAAGTCTATAACCCGAATGAATATCGGAATTACATTTGCAACGGCAAATTTGATTATTTGTACGACAAAGTTGGAATGTACGATATGCTTAGAAATGTTACCAGCAGAAATTTTCCGGTACGTGAGATTACCAATTCCTGGCAATCATTGGGCGGAATTGAAAACCATATGCTCAATTTCTTAGAGAATCATGATGAACAACGTATTGGATCAGGCTTTTATTCCGGTAACGGTATGTATGCCCAGCCCGCTATGATAGTGGCTGCTACATTGACTCAAGCTCCTGTAATGATATATTTCGGGCAAGAGTTGGGAGAGAATGGAATGGACAGTGAAGGGTTTAGCGGATTGGATGGACGTACAAGTATTTTCGATTACTGGGGGTTAAAATCGATTCAGGCATGGGTAAACAAAGGAAAATTTGATGGTAAAGATTTAACCCATGAACAAAAAGAATTGCGTGCTTTTTATCAAAAATTATTGAATATTACACTTACTGAGAAGGCCATTACCAATGGTCAAATGTATGATCTTGAATTCGCTAATTTTGAGAATCCAAAATTCAATTCTCATGAACAATATGCTTATTTCCGTAAATGTAATGACGAAGTACTGCTTTTTGTATTAAATTTTGATGACAAATATCTGGAAACTGAAGTACAATTCCCATTTGAAGCATTTCAATATCTTGAATTGAAAGAAGGTCAAACTTACAATGTCCAAAATTTATTGGATGAAACTGAAAAGTTTCCATTACTTACATTAAGCTCTAAAACAGCATTTATTACATATATGCCTCCCTGGAAAGGATTGATTTTAAAATTAAATCGAGTGTAAATTTCCTTACTTTAAGTATACATTGCATTTATTTGCTGAAAATGCAAAGTAGTCAAATCTTGTTTATCTGTTTGGCAACATTTTTGTAGATGAAAATATGACAAGATTTTTGTTTAAATAAATACGTACAATAATGAAATCACACATTCAACATGTAGTAATCATGGTGTTGGTTTTTATTTCATCCTGTTCTTCACTGAAAACCACATCTGAAAGTATAAAGGAATATACAGGTAAAATTAAAGCGAAAAATTTTACAGTTGTAGTGAATTATGCAAACCCTATGATATGGAGGCAAATATATCTTAATTCAGAATATGAACTTCGAATCAAAAATGATTCTGCTTTTGCATACCTTCCATTTTTTGGAGTAGCCTATTCTGCACCTTATGGGGGTGGAGAAGGAGGAATTAAATTTGCAGAACCGATGAAGAACTACTCCATTGTATCTAACAAAAAAAAAGATGGATGGTATATACATTTTAAAGTAAGTGGAAAAGAGGATGGATATGATATCTATATGAATGTTTACATTAATGGAAGTGCCATGTTCACTGTAAATTCATTCAATCGAGATGCAATAACATTTAATGGTGAAATTGTAAAATAAACCTCGTAAATTGTAATTTATTAAATTAATATAAATGTCTGATTTGAAGCTAAAAGACTATGTTTAAATTCGGTAAACTGTCATTTAAGTAATTAATAATTAATAATGAATAATTAATAATTAATAATTACCAGGATGCTGAATTGTAAGCTAATGTAGATTAATAAATATATCATTAAATATCAACAATTACTTAGTTAATTAGATTTCTACTACTTTTTATTTTTATCATTAAAACTTATAAACAGCCTATGTATGCTGTGATAGATTTATTATAAATAATTATCATTTAAATTTATAAATAGCAATCTACTTGTTTGAATTCCTTCAAGAAAATATTTAACGATTTCTCACACATGAATAAATCCTGTAGAAATAAGCTTTGCATAATGAGATTAAGCTTTTGAATTGATTTAAAATGACCTTATTTTTGCTAATAATTTATTAATATATCAATACTGCATCCCTATTTTACAATTCTATCGATTAACTATCAACTCGATTTAATGAAAATTAAAGAAAGAAATTATTAAAGAATTATTTCTTTAATTCTATTGTCAATTAAAAAAAAAATCGGATATTTATACTCGAATTATAAATGAATAAAGTTTTTTATAAAGTAATGATAATGATTAATTTAATTTTACAATGCAATTACTTTAATATTCATTTTACAAGTAAAATCAAAAAATAAATTTTAAATACAAAATGAAAGAAATTAAATTTAGTCTTGTTTACCGGGATATGTGGCAGTCGTCAGGAAAATATGTGCCGCGTAAAGACCAATTAGCAAAAATTGCTCCTGTACTTATTGAAATGGGATGTTTTGCAAGGGTAGAAACAAATGGTGGGGCATCCGAACAGGTAAATCTTCTTTACGGAGAGAATCCAAATGATGCAGTACGAACATTTACAAAACCTTTTAATGAAGCCGGCATTCAAACTCATATGCTGGATCGTGGATTAAATGGTTTGCGTATGAACCCTGTTCCTGCAGATGTTCGTGAATTGATGTATAAGGTTAAAAAGGCACAAGGTGTTGATATAACCCGTATTTTTTGCGGATTGAATGATGTAACCAACATTATTCCTTCCATTCATTACGCGAAGGCTGCAGGCATGATTGCACAGGCTACTATGTGTATCACTTATTCGGATATTCATACCGTAGAGTATTATGTGAATATGTCCGAAAAACTGATTGAAGCCGGAGCAGACGAAATATGTCTGAAAGATATGGCTGGTATCGGCCGTCCGGTAATGTTGGGACAGATAGTTAAAGCAATTAAAACAGCTCATCCAAATATTATTATTCAATATCATGGTCACTCAGGACCGGGTTTTTCAGTTGCTTCCATGCTCGAAGTAGCCAAGGCAGGTGTTGATTATCTTGATGTTGCAATGGAACCACTTTCATGGGGTATGGTACATCCGGATGTAATCACTATTCAGGCAATGTTGAAAGATGCTGGATTCAAAGTTCCGGAAATCAATATGACTGCTTATATGGAAGCACGCAGATTGACTCAAACATTTGTTGACGACTTCCTGGGTTATTTTATTGATGATCGTAATAAATTTATGACTTCATTGCTGGTCGGCTGTGGACTACCCGGAGGAATGATGGGTTCCCTAATGGCTGACTTGAAAGGCGTCCATGCAGGTATTAATTCATATTTGAAGGGTGCAAATAAAAAAGAGATGACTACTGATGATTTGTTAATCATGTTATTTGATGAAGTTAAATATATCTGGCCGATGCTGGGTAATCCACCATTGGTAACTCCTTTTAGTCAATACGTAAAAAATATTGCACTGATGAATGTTATGTTCCTTGTCAAAGGTCAGCCTCGTTTTAGTATGATTGATAAAAACAGTTGGGATATGATTTTAGGGAAAGCAGGAAAACTTCCGGGCAAGCTGGCTCCTGAAATCATTGCATTGGCTGAAAAGAATAAATATGTATTCTTCGAAGGAAATCCACAGGAAAATTATCCAAATGAATTGCCACGTTTCATTGATGAAATGAAAACAAACAGTTGGGACAGGGGAAAAGACGATGAAGAATTGTTTGAGTTTGCCATGCATGAAAAACAATACAGGGATTTCAAATCCGGTGAAGCTAAAAAACGTTTCGAAGGTGAACTTGAAGCTGCTATTAAAGAAAAATACGCAACAAGTACTGTTGAATTGCCTGATTTAAGAGCACTTAAATATCCAAATGCAGAACCTGTAGTTTCAAATGCCACCGGACGGGTTATCTGGGAACTTGATTTCAATGAAATATCAGTTGAACCAATTCATGGAAAAGAAGTCAAAGAATATGATACTATTTGTACTATTCAAACCAATTATGGTCTGGAACATATTGGTAGTTTCTGTGATGGCAGAATAGTTGGAGTTGAAAAGAAACAGGGAGAATTAGTTCGTAAAGGAGAAGTATTGGCTTTTATAGAAAAGAAATGATCGAAAGCTTTTAACGATCCTTCAAATTTAAAAAAAACAGAGACGTTGCATGCAACGTCTCTGTTTTTTTTAAATCAAAATCATTGATATTAAAAAAAGATGCATGTTCATTGGATTAAAGTCGATTAAAATAGTTATTTTTGTGGCGAAAATGCATTAAATATAAAGTAGAACAGCTTTAATACTGTCAAACTGACTTTTTATATCCCTTGAAATTAAATATATATGATAAAAGACTTGTTTATTAAAAAAACATTGGCTCAGCTTGAGGAGCAAGCCGATAGTAAACACAACACATTAAAACGACATTTGGGCGCGTTGAATCTTACTCTTTTGGGAGTTGGTTGCGTTATTGGTGCAGGGATTTTTGTACTAACAGGTACTGCAGCTGCACTTCATGCAGGACCTGCAATAGCTCTGTCTTTTATTATTTCTGCTTTTGGATGTTTGTTGGCAGGACTTTGTTATGCTGAATTTGCATCAATGATCCCGGTGTCGGGTAGTGCATATACTTATGGTTACGCTACCATGGGAGAATTTATTGCCTGGATTATCGGATGGGATTTAATTTTGGAATATTTGTTTGGTTCAGCAACAGTTGCTGTAGGCTGGTCGGGGTATGTAACCAGTTTTTTAGCTGATTTCGGAATAGTAATACCCGTTACTATGTGTCAAAGTCCATTTATCTTTGATTCGACCGGATGGCATTTATCAGGGGCTTTAATTAATTTCCCGGCAATTTTTATTGTTGCATTAATGACTACATTATTGGTTGTCGGAATTAAAGAATCAGCTAAATTCAATAATATAATTGTATTGGTAAAAGTAGTTGTGATTCTACTTTTTATTGGATTCGGAATTTCACATATTCAAGTTGCCAACTGGACACCTTTTATTCCTGCAAATACAGGTGAGTGGGGGCACTTTGGAGCTTCCGGGGTGTTGACAGGAGCAGCTGTAGTTTTCTTTGCTTATATAGGGTTTGATGCGGTATCCACCACTTCGCAGGAAGCAATAAATCCTAAACGTGATGTTCCAATTGGAATTCTGGCTTCTTTGCTTATTTGTACAGTTTTATATATTGGCGTAAGTCTGGTGCTTACAGGAATAGTAAGTTATAAAGAATTAAATGTGTCAGCACCAATTGCTTTGGCAATTAATACTGCCGGTCCGGATTTAATGTGGTTACGTCCTATAATTAAAATAGGAGCAATAGCAGGTCTGAGCTCTGTAGTACTTGTTTTGTTATTAGGTCAGTCAAGGGTGTTTTTTTCCATGGCCAGTGATGGATTATTGTGGAAAAGCTTTGCAAAAACTCATTCTAAATTTCAGACTCCACATATAACAACAATTGTTACAGGTAGCTTTGCTGCATTATTTGCCGGTCTTTTTCCAATAGGTTTGTTAGGTGAATTGGTTTCTATTGGTACGTTACTTGCCTTTGTAATTGTATGTGTAGGAATTATTATTCTTCGAAAAGCAGAACCTGATGCAATCCGTGGATTTAAAACTCCATGGGTACCATTTGTTCCTATTCTTGGTGCAATTGTTTGTTTATTTATTATGTCCTCTTTGCCATTAGACACCTGGATAAGGCTATTTGTCTGGATGGCAATCGGTTTTGTTATTTATTTTACTTACGGAATAAAACATAGTCACGCCAGACAGAACAAAAAAAACAATACTAAGATATAATTAATTTTTCTTTCCCATAAAAAAAGCCTCGCAGAAGCGGGGCTTTAATTTATCTTGAACTGGTAATTAAATTACCAAAACAATCTATCCAATTCAGTTTTACTGCTTAGTTTAACCTTTGGCTTACCGAAGCAACCATTCGATAGCCTTTGCCATGAATATTGATAATCATAACATCAGGATCACCACTAAGCAGTTTCCTTAATTTACAGATGTAAACGTCCATGCTTCTTGCATTGTAGTAGCTGTCATCTTTCCAAATCGTTTTAAGTGTATACTTACGATCTAAAAAACTATTGTGGTTCGATGCAAATAAAATAAGTAAATGCATCTCTTTTTTTGTGAGTTTTTTAGTCTCACCTTTAAGAGTAAGAAGTCGTTTTTGAACATCTACTTCATACCCGCCAATTGTGTAAAAAGGCACTTGCAGAAGTTTGTAAAGCACATCTTCGTCATCTATTGACGAAATTTTGTCATTTTCATTTTCCATTTTCGTAATTTTTTTTGAGTTTGTATAGTGATAGTGATAGTGAATTTATTTCTTGTTCAAACCTTATAATTATTTATTATAAAACGAATATATTAACAAATTGTTTTATGATTTATAATCGAATCAATATTAATTTGAAGGTAATGTAATCTTTTTTTGTTTTGTTTATTTAAAATTTGCGCCAAAGATATATATTATTTTAATTTGTAGCACTATTTTGTTGAAAATATTATTAACAACCTATTGTTTTAATGAAAATATTAAGTTCTATAGTTTATTTTTTAAAAAGTATTATTCTATTTAGTCACTTTTATAAGATGTGAAATTTCAGAATATTTCAAAAACTATAAATATGTACAGCTTTTATTTTGTAAAAATTTATAAAGACAGAATAATCAATTAATAATGTTTATAACTTGAATCAAAGACTTATTAAATAATACAAGCCTTAAAGACTATGATAAAAGTTGTATTCACATATAATTGTTCAATTGAAATGCAAATATAAATATAATTATTTACATTGTTAACCTATTTCAAGCCTTTTATTTAATGTAATTTTCAAATAATTGTGAAATGCCCAATTAATAAGGTACATAGAAGTCTATAATTAAATTATTTATAAATTATTATAAATGAAAGAATCTTGGTTGTAAATAATAATAAAATAAAAAAAACAATGAAATAAATGAACCAGAAGCTTCTTAAAGTGTTTTTTTAATATAATATTAAACCTTTAATTAAAATAAGTTATGAAGCATACAATATTAGGTGCAGGTGGTTCAATCGGGAATGCCCTGACAAACGAATTATTAAAATCAAAGGAAAGCGTT
>Ga0302215_10003788_pt1 | contig 10061 bp, 6 predicted proteins | sample II_Fen_N3_1_FD_194580 | JGI IMG/M metagenome (GOLD analysis project Ga0302215, IMG submission 194580) | Peat permafrost microbial communities from Stordalen Mire near Abisko, Sweden - II_Fen_N3_1 | ecosystem: Environmental > Terrestrial > Soil > Wetlands > Permafrost | place: Sweden: Abisko... | reverse complement strand
TCTCAATATGACAAGTTGAATAATCCTGTATTTATACCGGAAATTAAAATGGAACCTGAAAATGCAGCTCAAGTATTTTATGTACTTGGACGACATAAAGCTCTGGGATATTGTCCATTTTCAATCGAGTCTGCTTCTGAAAACGAATCGGTTCTGTTGCAAAAAAGTTATCAGCTACTAGATGATTTATCCGACTTAATTTTAGCTAATCGAATAAATACTAATGGCGTTTATCTTGATAAAGAACACAAAACAGATACGCTAGTTTTTGGAGATTATCAGATTGTTGTAGCTCATGTTTGTACGCTGCCTTGGACAGATGGTTCTAAAGTTGAAAAATGGACGCCTGCCGGTTGTATTATTATTGAAACAAATCCGGGAGAATTTTGGATTGGTGGAACGAGTGTAGTTTGTACATTTCGGAATGTAAAAAACTTGGATTTAACTACCGGGATATTATCGGCGGATATTTGCACAAAAAAAGAAAATAACTGGAGTTTTAAACGCCTGAACGGTGACGAGACTCATCAGGGACGCCATATAAGAATTGGTTCGGGCGATTGGAAAATTCAGAGGGTGCGCCTTTACAATTACAAGTAAAACAAAGATGAAATTCATACAAACTCTATTATTACTTACTTTTTTCTCAGTTTTGACAAAGGCTCAAAATTCCGAAAAATTTATTACCGATAAACCAGCGGCAAACGATTTTACCTTGGTGCAAAACGGTTCAGCAATCGGTATTTACTCCGATCCAAATGAAAAATCAGGTGTAAAAATGGCTGTCGAAAATCTGAAAAACGATTTGCATCTTGTCACGGGAAGTGAAATTGAGCTATCGAACAAGACACAAAACATTAAATCAAAACTGATTATTGTTGGGACTCTCGGATCGACGATGATTCAAGAGCTTATCAAAAAAGGAAAACTAACGGCTTCCGATCTTCAGGGGAAACGCGAGAAATTCATCATTCAAACAGTTGAAAATCCAATTAGTGGCATTGACAAAGCATTGGTGATTGCAGGTAGCGACATGCGCGGAACTATTTACGGTATCTACGAATTATCAGAACAAGCAGGAGTGTCCCCTTGGTATTACTGGGCTGATGTTCCGGTTCGTAAATCACCAAATCTTTATGTCAAAAGCGGAAAATTTACTGCCGGAGAACCGGCCGTGCGTTACCGCGGTATTTTTTTGAACGACGAAGCACCTGCATTGACCAATTGGTGTAATGCCAAATTCGGTGGATTCAATCATAATTTTTACCAAAAAGTCTTTGAATTAATTCTGCGCCTCCGGGGTAATTTTCTATGGCCGGCTATGTGGGGTAAAGCTTTTTACGATGACGATGCTGAAAATGCAATATTGGCAGACAAGATGGGGGTTGTAATAGGAACTTCGCACCACGAGCCCATGGGAAAGGCACACGACGAATGGCGTCGCTACGGCACGGGCAAATGGGACTACAGCAAGAACGAAGATGTGTTGAAAGATTTTTGGAAGAAAGGTTTCGAACGCATGAAGAACTTTGAAAAAATTGTAACCGTAGGAATGCGTGGCGATGGCGATGAACCAATGACCGAAGACAGCAATATCAAATTACTCGAGAAAATTGTAAAAGATCAACGAGATATTATCAAAAATGTTTCCGGTAAAAATGCAGATGAAACGCCTCAGTTGTGGGCACTTTACAAAGAAGTGCAGGATTATTACGACAAAGGTATGCGCGTGCCGGACGATGTGACGCTTTTACTTTGTGACGATAATTGGGGAAATGTGCGCAAGTTGCCAGAACTAAACGCAAAACCGCATAAAGGAGGATATGGAATGTATTATCATTTTGATTACGTAGGCGATCCTCGAAATTACAAGTGGCTTAATGTAAGTCAGGTACAGCGTGTGTGGGAACAAATGAACCTCACATACAGTCACGGAGTAGATCGAATTTGGATTGTGAATGTGGGCGATTTGAAACCAATGGAATATCCAATCAGCTTCTTTATGGATATGGCATGGAATCCCGGGCAGTTCAATTCACAAAATTTGCTTCAGCATACCGAAAGATGGTGTGCCGAACAATTTGGAGAGCAATACGCTAAAGAATCGGCTCGACTGATAAATTTATATACAAAGTACAACCGTCGTATAACACCTGAGTTACTGAACGATACTATTTACAGCCTGAATAATTACAATGAATTTAAACAGGTAACCAATGATTATCGGTCACTGGCATTGGATGCCCACCGTTTATATCAACAAATTCCGGAGAATGCGAAAGATGCCTTTTATCAATTGGTTTTATATCCGGTTGATGCATGTTCCAACTTGTATGAAATGTATTTTGCCGTTGCCAAAAATAAAGAACTGGCAGCTCACAACGACCCCGAAGCCAATCGTTGGGCCGATAAAGTCCAAGAATGTTTCGACCGTGATTCCATGCTAACTCTTAATTATCATGCAATTGCCGGTGGAAAATGGAATCACATGATGGATCAGATTCATATTGGTTACACTTATTGGCAGCAACCGGAAGCACGCGTAATGCCAAAAGTTATTCGTGTTGAAAATCCAAATTGTAAAGCTGGAAATAAGGCTTTTACAAAAGATACTGGTTACATTTCAATCGAAGCTGAACATTTCAGTAGAAAAAATGAAACTGGTGGTATTCATTGGGAAATTATACCAGATTTGGGTAAAACCCTATCGGCAGTGACAACTTTTCCTCAAAATATTTATCCGAAAGAATCTGATGCTATTTATTTGGAATATGATCTGAATTTTAAAACTACAGGAGAATTTCCGGTACATATATTAGTTTCACCAACCCTGAATTTCAATGCCAACAGGGGCTTGCGCTATGCTGTATCGTTTGACGGTGGACTGGAACAGATTGTAAATATTAATGGTAAGTACGATGTCAATTTGATGCGAAAATGGGAAGCCAACAGCATTAACGAAACCATTACCAATCATAAAATTGGAACTATAGGCAAACACACTTTACGTTTTAGAGTGCTTGAACCGGGAATTGTGCTGCAAAAAATTATGATTGATTTGGGTGGATTAAAGAAAAGCTATCTTGGAGCACCGGAAAAGAATTAACTGAAAGAAATTTACCCTGTCTTTATATCGGAATAAAAATATATTAATAAAAAAACAACATGAAATTAAATTCACAAAAAGTATCGTTTGGGGAGAAAATAGGTTACAGTCTTGGCGACTTGGCTGCAAATTTGGTTTTCCAAACACTAATTACCTATCTGGCCTATTTTTATACTGATATTTATGGACTTAAAACCACTGACGCATCAATCGTAATGCTTACCGTTGGCTTACTTGCGGCATTTTTATTTAATCCTATAATAGGAATATTGGCCGATAGAACCAACTCCAAATGGGGAAAATTCCGCCCTTGGATTTTGTACACGGCCATTCCGTTGGGTGTTGTTGCATTCCTTGCATTCTCTACACCTCATTTCGAATATAAAGGCAAATTAATCTATGCAGCAGTCACTTATACTTTTTTGTTGTTGCTGTACGCTTCAAGCAACCTGCCATATTCAGCATTAAGCGGTGTAATAACCGGCGATATGGGCGAACGAAACAGCATTTCGTCCTACCGATTTGTAGCCGTAATGTTTGCACAGTTTTTTGTTCAGGTATTCATGTTACCAATCATCGAATCAGTTGGAAAGGGAGACAAAGCCATTGGTATTGAGATAGTAATGTCACGGTTAGCTATCATTGGATCTATTATGTTGCTCATAACATTCTTTACAACTCGAGAACGGATTGTCCCAAGTCCCGAACATAAATCGTCATTAAAACAAGATTTATCTGACCTATCTAAAAATCGACCATGGATTATCATGCTCACATTAACGATACTTGTGTTTATAACTCTGGCAATGAAAGGTGGTTCGTATGTGTATTATTTTAATAACTTTGTAGACAAGGAAGCGCTTAGTAAATTTATTAGTCCTGTAATTACTGCCTTTTCCAAATTAGGAATTAATTTCTTTGGTTCTGATCCGGTATCAGCTGGCTTTGGGTTATTCAATGCCGGTGGTATAATTTTTATGATTATTGGAATTTCATTATCAAAAAATCTGGCAGACAAATATGGCAAACGCGATGTTTACAAATATGGTTTGTTAGTTGCTACATTTTTCATTTTGATATTTTATTTTTTTAAACCTGAGAATATTCTCTTCATGTTTGCTTCGCAGATTCTGCATGGATTTTCTTATGGTATTACCATTCCAATACTTTGGGCAATGATAGCTGATGTGGCCGATTATTCGGAGTGGAAAAACAACCGCCGCGCTACGGCCATAATCTTTTCGGCCATGATGGTTGGACTGAAAGCCGGACTTTCAATCGGAGGATCTTTAGTTGCTTGGATTCTAAGCCTATATGGATATATTCCTAAAACCAGTGCAATAGTAGGCAAGGAAATCGTTCAACCCGAGACAGTTGCCAATGGAGCAAGACTGCTGGTTAGCATATTTCCATCCATTCCGTTTCTACTTGGTGTGGCTTTACTTTTTTTCTATGTCATTGACAAAAAAATGGAAGTTAACATTGAAGCTGATTTAAAAGCCAGAAGAAATGGCGAGAAAGAAACAAATAACAACTAATCAATTGATTTTATGACGAATAAACGACTATTTGTTACGGCATTTTTTGGTTGCATTTTGGTTGCAACAAGTTTTTCGGGTTGTAAAACTAACTCAAAAATAGGTTTGAAAGATGCATTAGCCGATAAGTTTCTTATCGGAACAGCCATAAATTCCGAACAAATAACTGGTGTTGATACAGGTTCTATTCAGGTAATCAAAAATCAGTTCAATGCTATTGTGGCTGAAAACGTTATGAAAAGTGAAGTGATTCAGCCGGTTGAAGGTGAATTTAATTTTGCGTTAGCCGATCAATTTGTCGAATTTGGAGAAAAAAACAATATGTATGTTACCGGTCATGTTTTGATATGGCATTCTCAAGCTCCAAAATGGTTTTTCGTTGATGAAAAAGGTAATAACGTAAGTCCTGAAGTTTTGAAACAACGAATGAAAACTCATATATCAACACTTGTTGGTCGGTATAAAGGTCGAGTAAAAGGCTGGGATGTTGTAAACGAAGCGATTGAGGATAATGGAGCATGGCGCAAAAGTAAGTTTTACGAAATTTTGGGCGAAGAATATATACGTTTGGCATTCCAGTACGCTCACGAAGCTGATCCTAAAGCTGAACTGTACTACAATGATTTTTCGATGGCTCATCCGGGACGTCGCGATGCCGTGGTAACAATGGTGAATAAGCTGAAACAACAGGGAGTGAAAATTGACGGAATCGGTATGCAAGGACACATGACTATGGATTTTCCTACTATCGATGCTTATGAAAAAAGCATTCTTGCATTTGCCGGAACCGGTGTCAAAGTTATGATTACCGAAATGGATATAACCGTTCTGCCCTCGCCAAATCAGTATAAAGGGGCAGATGTGGGGACAAAATTTGAGTATGATAAAAAACTGAATCCTTATGTAGATGGATTACCGGACTCAGTGGCAACTGCATTACACAATCGATACGCCGACTTTTTTAAATTATTTTTGAAACACAAAGATAAAATCAGTCGCGTTACCGTTTGGGGTGTAAACGACAGTCAGTCATGGAGAAACTATTGGCCAATAAACGGGCGAACCGATTATCCGTTACTTTTCGAACGGAATAATAGTCCTAAACCCATTGTGGAAACGATTATAAAAATGGTAAATGAGACCCCAAACCCCTAAAGGGGCTTAAAGACCAATTTTTTAATAATTATATAGCAAAAAAATAACAGACAATACTAACTTTTCTAATTCCCCATTAGGGGTTAGGGGTCATTTTAATTATGAAAACACCAAGATATCTTGTACCAAATCTTTACACAGCCGACCCGGCAGTACATATTTTCAACGAAAAATTATTTATTTATCCATCTCACGATGTGGAATCGGGAATTCCTGAAAACGACAACGGCGATCATTTCGATATGCGCGATTATCACGTTTTTTCTATGGAAAGCATTGATGGTGAAGTTACAGATCATGGTGTGGTATTGGATGTAAAAAATATTCCGTGGGCAGGTCGTCAGCTTTGGGATTGCGATGCAGCTTACAAAGACGGCAAATACTACATATATTTTTCGTTGAAAGACAAAAATGATGTTTTCCACATAGGTGTAGCCATCAGCAATAAACCCGAAGGTCCATTTATTCCGCAAAATGATCCTATAAAAGGTAGTTATTCAATCGATCCATGTGTTTTCTGCGACGAAGATGGAGCGCATTATATGTATTTTGGCGGACTTTGGGGCGGTCAACTTCAACGATACCGCAACAATAAAGCCATTGAATGTGGCTGCGAACCTACTGATAATAAGCCCGCATTATGTGGTAAGGTTGTAAAAATTAGTGATAATATGCTTGATTTTGCAGAAGAACCACACGATTTAGTAATTCTTGACGAAAATGGTGACCCGCTGAAAGCCGGCGATCATGACCGTCGCTTTTTCGAAGCTTCGTGGATGCATAAATATAATGGAAAATACTACTACTCCTACTCCACCGGTGACACACATTTTTTGTGTTACGCCATTAGCGACTCACCTTACGGACCGTTCACCTATCAGGGAGTAATTCTCACTCCGGTTGTAGGTTGGACTACGCATCATTGCATTACTGAATTTAATGGAAAATGGTATCTGTTTCATCACGACAGTCGACCTTCCGGAGGTAAAACATGGCTTCGCAGCTTGAAAGTTATTGAACTAGAATATAACGAAAATGGTACTATAAAAACAATTGATGGTATGCTGGAATAATGATCAATTTTATGAGCGGGTGACTTGAAGTTACCCGTTTACTATTCAAACAAATACCGTATTTTTGTATAAAATATCATAACCCATGAAATCAACACGTTATTATTTCTTCATTTTTTCATTTTTCATTTTTCATTTTTCATTAGTTGCAAATGTCCGACTCCCAAAGCTGATTTCTGATGGAATGATACTTCAGCACAATGCAAAAATAAAAATTTGGGGATGGGCTAATCCAACCGAAAAAGTATCTATTTCTATTGATGGCAAAACATATAATTGCATTGCCGATGCAAGTGGAAATTGGAAAGTGCTGATAAAACCACATATTGTCGGCGGACCTTTTACAATGGAAGTTAAAGGCGAAAATACAATTAAAATCAACAACATACTTTTTGGTGATGTGTGGCTGTGTTCCGGTCAGTCTAATATGGAACTACCCATTTACCGTGTGAGACCAAAATACGAAACAGAAATTAAAAACTCCGAAAACAAGAACATCCGTTGCTTCACCGTTCCTCAAAAATATAATTTTAAAACCGTGAATTCCGATTATGAATACGGAAGTTGGAAGGAAGCCAATCCGGAAAATGTTTTGAACTTTTCGGCTGTGGCTTATTTCTTTGCATTGGAATTGAATAAAAAATATAGTATTCCAATTGGACTCATAAATGCAAGCTTGGGAGGTTCTCCGGTGGAAGCTTGGATGAGCGAATCTGTTTTAAAAGTATTTCCAAATCAATTAAACGAAGCCTATAAATTTAGGAATGATGATCTGATTAAACAAATTGAATCGTCTGATAATACACGAATTAATGCTTGGAATAAAGAATCGGATGCAAAAGACGAAGGTTTGAAAAACTCGTACAGCAAACCTGATTTTGACGACACCGATTGGGCTACAATGAATGTTCCGGGTTACTGGGCTAATACTTCCGTCGGAAATGTAAATGGAGTGGTTTGGTTTCGCAAAGAATTTCAAATTTCACCCGAAGAAGCAGATAAATCTGCATTTCTGAATCTCGGACGTATTGTGGATGGCGATTCTACATTTATCAATGGAAAATACGTTGGTTCTGTGACATATCAATACCCACCTCGTTGGTATAAGATTCCACAAGGCTTACTTTCTTCGGGCAAAAATATCATTGCCGTGCGTATAGTTAACAGCTCAGGAAAAGGCGGTTTTGTGTTGGATAAACCTTACGAACTGACCGTTGCAGATAAAACCATCGACCTGAAAGGTGAATGGAAAATGAAGCTTGGTTGCACAATGCCCCCACTTGCCTCACAAATATTTATCAGATGGAAACCAATGGGATTGTATAACGGAATGATTGCTCCTTTGCTGAATTACGCCATAAAGGGAACTATCTGGTATCAGGGCGAATCCAATACCGGAAATCCGGAAGAATATGCACAACTTTACCCAGCTATGATTTTGGATTGGCGTAAAAGTTTTGGACAAGGACAGTTTCCATTCCTGTTTGTGCAGTTAGCCAATTTTATGAAGCAAAAGCTCAGCCATCTGAAAGTAACTGGGCTAAAACCCGTGAAGCACAGCTGAAAACTCTGTCGGTTTCGAATACCGGAATGGCAACGATAATTGATATCGGCGAATGGAACGATATTCATCCGCTCAATAAACAAGATGTAGGAAAACGATTGGCATTGGTAGCTCAAAAACAAGCATATAATGATAAAAAAGTTATATTTTCGGGACCAATTTATAAATCAATGAAAGTAAATGGCAATAAAATTGAGCTAACGTTCAGTCAGACAGGGAGTGGACTGATTGCTTATAAACAAAGTGAATTAAACCATTTTGCCATTTCCGGAGCCAATAAAAAATTCGTCTGGGCAAGAGCCGAAATTAAGAACAATAAAATTATTGTTTGGGGTGAGGACATAGAATCACCCGTTGCCGTCCGTTATGCATGGGCTGATAATCCCGAAGGAGCAAATTTATTCAACAAAGAAGGATTGCCCGCTTCGCCTTTCAGAACCGATTCGTGGTAAAATAATTATTCATTATCTCAATAAAAAACAAAACAAGAAATGAAAACAGAAATTAAATCTTTCACTTTTGCAATCATTTTATCGTTAACTCTATCTTCGTTTAAACCGGTTGAACCTTATCTAAACACTGGGCTGAGTTTCGAAGAGCGCACAAACGATTTATTATCAAAGTTAACTATTGAAGAAAAAATAAAGTTGATGCGTTATGATTCTCCAGCAATCGAGCGTTTTGGAATTCCTGCTTATAATTGGTGGAACGAATGTCTTCACGGAGTAGCCCGTACCGGAATTGCTACAGTTTTTCCTGAAGCAATCGGCATGGCAGCTATGTGGGATAAGGATGAAATGTTTTCCATCTCCAATGCAATTTCGGATGAGGCACGCGCCAAATACAACGACTATCAGTTACAAGGTAAATATGGAATGTATAAAGGTCTAACTTTCTGGACTCCAAATATCAATATCTTCCGCGATCCGCGTTGGGGGCGCGGCATGGAAACTTATGGTGAAGATCCATATTTGACTGCCGAAATGGCCATTCCATTTGTAAAAGGGTTGCAGGGGAATGATCCAAAATATCTGAAACTTGTGGCTACAGCCAAACATTTTGCCGTTCATAGTGGACCCGAGTCCACCCGACATTCGGCTGATATTTGGCCAAGCGATTACGATTTAGCCGAAACGTATTTGCCGCATTTCAAAAGAACAATTGAAGAGGGTGGTGCATATTCGGTTATGTGTGCTTATCAACGACTTAATGGTGCGCCCTGTTGTGGAAGTAAATTTTTGGAAAATATTCTTCGAAATCAATGGAATTTTAAGGGTTACATTGTTTCCGATTGTGGTGCTGTAGAGGATTTTTACGATAAAAAAGCACACCATATTGTTTCAACACCCGAAGAAGCGGCTTCTATGGCTGTGAAAGCCGGAACCGATTTGAATTGTGGCAGTGTTTATGCTAAAGATTTACTCAATGCAGTAAAACAAGGACTTGTAACTGAAGATGAAATCAATACTTCAGTAAAACGGTTGATAATAGCACGAATGAAATTGGGACAGTTCGACCCAAAAGAAATGGTAAAATATGCACAAATCCCACTTTCAGTTATCAATAGCAAAGAACATCGTGCTTTGGCACTTGAATCAGCTCACAAATCCATGGTATTATTGGAA
>Ga0302215_10003787_pt1 | contig 10063 bp, 2 predicted proteins | sample II_Fen_N3_1_FD_194580 | JGI IMG/M metagenome (GOLD analysis project Ga0302215, IMG submission 194580) | Peat permafrost microbial communities from Stordalen Mire near Abisko, Sweden - II_Fen_N3_1 | ecosystem: Environmental > Terrestrial > Soil > Wetlands > Permafrost | place: Sweden: Abisko... | reverse complement strand
GCTCCGTAGCTCAGCTGTATAGAGCGTCAGATTCCGGTTCTGAAGGTCATGGGTTAGAATCCCATCGGGGTCACTTATTTATATTTCAAACCGCTGATATTCATTAGAGTATCAGCGTTTTTTTATTACCAAAATAGAAAAAGTTCCATTTTCAAATATGTTTTTTTCATAAATATCATATCCTATAGTGTAGCTTCCTGTTCCGATTAACAGTCCAATAAAAGTCTATGGATTGTAGTGCTTATTCTTGATAGAAATTGGGATATAAAAACCAGTTTTTTGTAAATTATCCTCTTCTCCTGCCTCAAAATCAAGTGTTGTCATATCGTAAAATACAACATTTGTTTTACAACCCCAATTTTATAGTAAATTTTTCCAAAAAGTACTGGACTAACAATACGTATGCTTGCATTGCACAGATTCAAAAATAGCAATTCAATTTTTCAAACAAACAATTCCAGTTGCTCGGATATTTCGTTTATCTCAATTTTTCATAAATAATTGTGTTTTGTTAGTTACTGCTTAGTTCGACCACTACCAATTTTTTGTAAAACTATGTATTTACATATTCGTTTTTGTATTATTTGAACTCAGATACAACCTGATTTTATTTTCTGTAAAACAAGGCCATTGAAATTTAGAACTCCCAAAACAAAAATATTCTATTTTGATAATTTGCTGTTTATTATTGTTTTATATAATGTTTCTATAGAAAAAAAAGGTGAGAGTTTACTGTTACTTTTGTTTGTCAGAAGTATTTCAAATTGGTTTTAATTTATTGCCAGATTAAAAAGTGCACCTATTTTATCAATAATTAGACAAAAAGAATTTCATCAGACTCTATTTTTGTACCTAAATATTAATCACACTTTAAACCAATTTGTATGACAACAGAATCATTAATCATTAAATCTATTTTTTCATGAAAAAACTAATCACTTTTCTTTTAGTGTCGTTTTTTATAACGACGAAGCTTTTGGCCGGAGCTGTTTCAATTCCGGTAACATCAGGAGAAGCGGTAGCAACAATGAATACAGACATGGCTACTCAAGTTACTGCAGGTAATACCGACATTACGTTAGAATTTGCTGATGGTGGAGTATGGGGAAGTTCAAGTAGTTACCAAACGCTTGCTGTTCCAGCCGGGGTTACTAAACTGACATTGCACGCACCTTCTACTGTTACCACAAAACCGGTGCTTTATTTTAATACCATTACGTATGCCGATGCACTTATGGTCAATGGTATAGTGCTTGATGGAGTTAAGGTTATGGGAAGTAGTGCCGGATATCTTATTGCACCGACTTCGGTTGCTACAAAATATCCTGCAAAAGTAACCATCAAGAATTGTTGGATTGAGGGTCATAGGGCTGTTCTTTATTCTGCTCTAGCAACTACTATTTCTGAGTTTATTTGTTATAATAACTATTTTAAAAATATTGGAACTAGTGGGTTAATTAATGTGAATACGGGTTCTGTCACTGTTATTAATATTAGAAAAAATACATTTAATAACGTTGGAGGTGATGCATCAGGTTCAACTGCCGTGGATTATTTCATTGATTTTCGCAGTACTAATGCGGCAACTTCGCAAATAAATTTCTCAAATAATACAATATATTATCCCAGAACACAAGGACGAGGTCTTTTCCGTTTACCCGGAGCCTTTTCAACTGGTTATATAAAAGAAAACAATAATTTATACTCAACAGGTAATGCAACAACGTTTGCACTACAATTGTTATATACAAATGTAACAGCTGCTACTACTGATGCCGCCGACTCAACAAACTATTATTCCAATAAAATGACATTGGGCAGTAATAAAGGTAGTCTGCTTACAACTGTATATACTGAAAATACCCCTTCAAACTTATTCGTCAATCCCGCTTTGGATAACTTCACAATTAACGATGCAAATTTTGCAGGTAAAATTAAATCAGGTAATCCAGCTTGTTTTTATCCAGCAACAGTTAATATCACAGGTGGAAGTGTCGTTAATTTAGATTATAACCTTGGTACTGGTCCTTCTACATCCAAAACATTCTCATTTTCTACCATTGTTCTTCGTGGAGCTGTTACTTTAACTGCACCAACTGATTACGAAATATCTACAGATAATTCAACATATTCAGGTTCATTGATATTGGGTGGACTTGGAAGTGATTTGACAAACCAAACAATATATGTGCGTTTGAAAGCAGGTTTAGCTGTGGGTACATACAATGAATCAATTACAGTTTCAACATCACAGGCTTCCAATCAGTCCGTTTCTTGTTCGGGTTCTGTAACTATGTCTCTTCCAGTTTTGGATACTCCTACAGATTTAAGTTCATCTTCTGTTGTTTATACCGGATTCCATACTAGTTGGATCGCAGTAGCAAACGCTACGAGTTATACGCTTAGAGTATTACTGAGTGGTTCAGCAGTTGCTACGATTACCGGAATCAGTGGTAATTCGTATGATGTAACCGGACTTACTCCTGGTAGTACTTATACGTATGCAGTTACTGCTGTTGGAGATGCTGTAAATTATAACAGCTCGCTCGAGTCAGCTCAGTCAGGCTCAGTTACTACACCTTTCATTTATTTGTTTACAAGTTTAAATACTGTAGGTGCAGGAACTGTAACAAAAAATCCGTCAATTTCTACTTATAGTCCAAATGCTTCTGTACAACTTACTGCAACAAAGAATTTTGGTTATGCATTTGTGAACTGGGTTGATTCGGTGTCAGGTTCGGTATTATCTACTGCAAATCCATATACAGTAACAATGGATGGAACGAAACACATTAAAGCAGTCTTTAATACATTAAACACATTCAAATTAACGGTAAATGTGCTGGGCGGTGCAAACAGCTATATGGTTTCGGCTTCACCGGCAGCTACCGTTGTGAATGGTAATAATATGTATGAGGACGGAACCGTTGTAACGTTGACAGCAAGCAATAATTCTATTCTTACTTTTTCAAACTGGAGTAGTGGGTCAACAACTTCCACACTTTCGCTTACAATGAATCAGGATCAATCTACAACAGCCACTTATAGCGTGGTAGATTATCTTATAGGATGGGATTTCTATAAATCGGGAGGAAGTAGTCGTCCTGCTGATTTTTACTCTACTTCCGACAATTCTACCTCTACACTGATTTTACGCAAAACAGATGGAACTGTAAATGGATGGTTGGATAAATCTATTGCAGCTGCAGGTGGTTATTACAGTAGAGGAGCAGCGGTTAGCTGGCGTCCTTTTGATTATACAACTCCAAGTAATAATGTAGCTAATGGTTTTTATTACCAAACCAGCTTTGTCGCAACTGACTTTACTAATATTAAAGTAGCTGCAGCAATGCTCTATAATTACAATGCATATTCTGTACAAAAATGTGAATATTCACTTGATAATTCAACATTTACAACTTTGGGTACTTATACCATGACATCTGGACAAATCTGGTATAATCAGACATTCGATTTGCCTGCCGATGCGAATCATGCAGCCCGAGTATATGTTCGTTGGATACCTGATTATACCTCAACAATAAAAGGGTCTCAATCTGCAACTGATGGTACCTCAATTGCTGCTATTTATATTACCGGAACTCAAGCAGCATATAATGATGGTTTAGCTCCTTCACTTAGTTCATCCGTACCTGCAAGTGATGCAACTAATGCATCATCTACTGGTAGTGTTGTTTTGAATTTTAGCAAAAATGTTCAGGTTGCTGGTGGTACAACAGTTTTATTAGGTGGTAAAACATTGACTCCTGTTATTTCAGGAAAAACCATTACTTTCTCTTATACAGGGTTGAACTACAATACCCTTTATACCTTTACATTAGCAGCTAACACGGTTTCCGATGCATTTGGTAATACTTTGACCAGCCCAATATCATTTAACTTTACGACAATGAATCGTCCAGTCGTTACTAAAAAGGCATTTGATTTTGTGGTAGGTGTTGATGGTGATTTCAAAGCTGCAGTTGATGCTGCAACTGCTGCTTCATCAAGTGGTAATCGTTATCGTATTTTCTTCCCTAATGGACAATACAATATTGGGGCTGCAACAGGTAATGCTAATCAAATGACTACCATAGCTTTGCCAAATGTATCATTCGTTGGACAAAGTGCTGATGGAGCTGTTCTATACAATAAGAATACATCCGAAGGTATTAGTTCAACTGCTACCATGTATTTTACGAATACAGCTAATAATTTGTATTTACAGGATCTTTCATTAAAAAATGGAGATTACAGAAGTGGTGTTGCTTCTATCGGTCGTTGCGCTGCATTGCAAGATTATGGAACCAAAAATATTTACAAGAATGTGAATGTTTTAAGTAATCAGGATACATATTATTCTGGTAGTGGACGTAATTATTTCGAAGGTGGAAGTATTCATGGAACGGTAGACTTTTTGTGTGGTGGAGGAGATGTTTATTTTAACGAAACTCTTCTTTATTTGGAAGACCGTTCAGGTAACTGTATCACTGCTCCTGCTACAACAACAAGCTGGGGATATGTTTTCTCAGGTTGTACAATTGACGGTTTTGCAAGTACAAATGGAAACTTTAATCTTGGACGTCCATGGCAAAATTCACCAAGATCAATTTATATTAATACCAAAATGAATGTGCTACCTACAGCTGCCGGATGGACAGAAATGGGTGTTGTGCCAGCTTTGTTTGCTGAATACAATAGTACTAATTCCGTTGGTGCAACTGTGGACATAAGTATGCGTAAAACAAGTTTCACTTATAGTGGGGTAACTACTCCTGTTAACCCATATTTAACTGCCGATCAGGCAGCACAATATACTGTAGATAATGTATTAGGTGGTAGCGATGCATGGCAACCAAAGTTATATACAGATCAGGCTTCAGCGCCTACTATTTCAGGATTAAATAGAACTATCAGTTGGGATGACAACAATTATGTATTGTGTTGGGGAATTTTCAAAGATGGTAATTTTGTTCAGTTTGTAACAACAAATAGTTATACAATTCCAAATGACGTTTTAGAAGGAGCAGTATATACTGTTAGAGCCGCAAATGAAATGGGAGGTTTAGGTGCAGTGTCCAATTTATTTACATTGTCTTTAACTACCCATGTTGCTGATAATTTCCGTTCAAAAACTTCGGGGAATTCTTCAGATATAACATCTTGGGAATCATCGAGTGACAACATTAACTGGATTTCAGCCACATCGATTCCTACTTCAGCATCTTCTGTCGCTATTCAGAACGGACATACAATATCAGTTAATAGCAACCTGATTCTATTAAATATGACATTAAATACAGGCTCAATATTAAATGTGAATGCAGGTATACAATTGGCTGTAAGTACAACTATGGTCAATAATGGTACATTGAATTTGTTATCGACAAGCGTTGATGGTACTGCTACTATTCTTACTCCTGAAATAATTAGTGGAACAGGAACAGCCAATGTACAGCAGTATTTAACTGGTGCACTTACAACCGAATTGCCAAGCGGACGTTTCTGGTATGTATCAAGCCCTGTAACAGGAGCAACAAGCTCTACATTTACAGCCGCAGGTAGAAATAAAATTTGGAATTATACAGAATCAACTCATGGATATAATGAAATTAACGCAAATGATAGTCTCTTGACTATTGGAAGAGGATATGCAGTTCGTTTAGGGGCAGATACTACGGTTACTTTCACTGGTGCTCTTAATACAGGTTCTAAAACATTCTCTCTTACCCGTACTGATGGTAACGAAAAAAGTGGTTATAATCTTATTGGTAATCCATATCCTTCGTTCTTAGACTGGCATGCTGTGACAGCATCTGCAAGTGTATTACCAACATCAATTTGGACACGTTCTTGCACAGCCGGAGGTCTTATGGCTTTTGATACCTATAATGCATCGTTAAATACAGGTGTTAGCGGCAGTGGAAAAACGGTTACTCAGTATATTGCACCTATGCAAGCGTTCTGGGTAAAAGTAACAACAGGAAATACTACGGGTACGGTTACTGTTAGCAACGCAATGCGTCATCTAAAAGATGGAACTTTGAACTCTAATCTTTTGAAAGCTCCCGCAGTGTCAGCACAACAAGTATTGCGTTTACAGGTTTCAAATGGCATTAACAGCGATGAAACGGTTATTGCTTTCAACGCCAATGCATCGGATGGGTTTGATAACTACGATTCGCCAAAAATGTCGAATAACAATGTTGCTATTCCAGAAATCTATACTATGGCGGGAACCGAAAAAGTTGCAATCAACGGAATGAAAAATTTGGCAACAATGCCATTAGTATTCACTACCGGCGAAGCCAATACCTTTAGCATTAAGGCTACTGAAATCAAAAACTTTGATGCTGATACAAAAATTATATTGATAGACAATCAGTTAGGTTTAGAACAAAATCTTACTGACGGAACAGCTTATAGTTTTACTTCTGATGCTTCAACAGGAAGTTCTCGTTTCAGTGTTGTGTTTAAAACAGTTTCGTTAACAACCGGAATTGACAATAATTCAGCCGATAAATTGGCTGTAAATATCTTTAAAAATGCGAATGGTCACATTACAATTAATCGTAGTGAAACAACTCAAGGTTTAGTAACTGTTACTAATGCTATTGGACAAAAACTTGTAAGTACCCAAACTACAGGAACAAAAACTGTTATCAACAAGACATTCAGTTCTGGCGTTTATTTCGTAACATTAAATGTTGCAGGTTCAAGAACAACGAAAAAAGTAATAATCAACTAAACAAATATTCACTCTTGTCTTTTCTTATACCACTCTCAAAAACTTCTTTTTCCTTTTTCCTTCTCCTTTGGAGAAGGTGTCCGAAGGACGGAAGAGGTAGGAGAGGGGTTAGGGGAGAGGTCGGGGTGAGGTTAAACATACAACTCTATGAATACAAAAAACATTAGTTCTGAAAAACGAGCTTACAGCTCACCGCAAATAGACCAGATAAAACTCGATAATGAAATTTCGTTGGTGTTATCATCGCTTGATGCACCGGGCGATCCGGAAGTTTTAAATGCTCCTGAGTATTTTAACAACGATCCCTTTAAAAACAATATCGGTTAATTTATTTCATCGATACATTTTCTTTTAACGAGTATATTTATAAAAATCCACGAGAAATCGTGGATTTTTTTTTATTAACCTGCAATCATTCTTGTGGATAAATTACCATTCTAATGTACATTTTTCTATTTATTGTTATTTGAGTTGATAGTTTCTTTGTACGTTGATTTTTTTCTAATAATTTCAGGCTTTTTGAGTCTAACTTTAATCAAATATAATGAGAATTTTACTTGACAGATTTCTAATTTTTATTTTTATTTCTACGCTTTTTGTTCCTTGCAATGTGTTTGCTCAGCGTAAAGTGGAGAAACTTGGTCGTGGTGTAGTAGCCACAAATACCGGAAGTGGCAAAGCTTTTGTCAGTTGGCGTTTTTTAGCAGCAGACCCTGCCGATATTACTTTTAATGTTTATCGGTCAATTGGTGGTGCAGCGGCTACAAAGTTGAATTCAACACCGGTAGCAAATGTTACTAATTATTCCGATGCATCTGCAAGTACAACATTATCAAATGCATATTATGTCAAACCTGTAATTGATGGACTGGAACAAGCTGCTAGTAAATCATTTACTATGCCCGGAAGTGCTACTTCCAAGAGTTATTCTACCATTCAGCTGGACACAACTTGGTTAGCACCACTCGGTTTATATGCAAGTGCCTACAATGTTCAACATATTTTTGTTGGTGATCTGGATGGAGATGGTGAGTACGATTATGTAGTGAAGCGTTTGCCAATTGATTCGCACAATAACATCATGTTGGAAGCGTACATGAGCGATGGAACTTTCAAGTGGCGAATAGATTTAGGTAAAAATGTTGAACAAGGTGCTCCTACGCATAATCCTTTTGTGCTTGTTTATGATTTTGATGGCGATGGCAAAGCGGAGGTATTAACGCGTTCCGGTGTGGGAACTAAATTTGCCGACGGTTACACCATTCCGGCTAATGCTTCAGGTATAACTGATTACCGCACTTTTCCGGCTGTGTCGCTTGGATATATGTTGAATAGTGATGCTGTTCCCGAATATATCTCCATGGTAAATGGATTAACCGGAAATCAAATTACGAAGATAGATAATATCCCTCCCGGCGCAAAATCAACATGGACTACCTATTGGGGTGATAATTATGGACACAGAATGGCTATGAGCTATGCCGCAGTAGCTTATCTGGATGGAGTTCACCCAAGCATCGTTACTTCGCGTGGCCCGGGAGATAAAATGGATGTTATGGCTCTGGATTTTGCCAATAATACATTTACTACTCGCTGGACTTGGACATCGAGGAATAATGCCACAATACCTTCCGGATACCATTGGGCTGATTTTCATAATATTAGAATAGCTGATGTTGATGCTGATGGAAAAGACGAGATTTGCTTTGGGGTGAATACTATGGACGATAATGGAAAACCGTTATACTATGCAGCCAATGATATTGGACATGGCGACCGTTTTGTAGTTGCCGATATTGATCCTGACCGTCCCGGTTTGGAGTGTTATGCTATTCAGCAATCTACCAATGTGCTTGCTGTCTATTTCGATGCAAAAGATGGTACTCGCTTAAAAACCTGGAGTAGCGCAACTCCTTTTGATGTTGGGCGTGGTGACGTAGCTGACATTGATCCTCGTTACAAAGGAATGGAAATGTATTCCTATGCACATAACGGTATGCTCAATGCTCAGGGCGATAGTATTTCACCGGCTTTTCCTCATCCGGCATTGTCTATTTGGTGGGATGGCGATTTGCTCCGTGAAACTCTTGATGCTGCTGACGGAAACGGTTATAATCCGACCATAAATAAGTGGAATTATATTAATCAAACAAACGATAGATTACTTAGTTTATACAGTCAGGGTGGAGGATATTCAACCAAAACGCCTTATGCGGGAAGAGCTGCGTTGTATGGAGATATATTAGGCGATTGGCGCGAAGAAGTTTATTGTGAAAATGATAAACGTTCTGAAATCAGAATATTTTCATCCACATCTGCAACTACAAATCGAATTTATTGCTTAATGCAAAATCCTGAATACCGTTTGTGTATACCTCTGAAAGGATATTTGCCCTCTACAGAAGTAGATTATTACTTGGGTGTAGGTATGACCACACCAACTACACCTCCCATTTTTGATGCAAAACTTGTCTGGAAAGGCGGTTTGAGCAGTAATATTTGGGATGTCACAACACAAAACTGGACAGCCAATAGTGTGTCGAGTAAGTTTACGAATAACGATAGTGTGATGTTCGATTTTAATGGACTGACCAATACTTCTGTTCAACTTTCAGGGACATTAACTCCGGGGCAAGTGTTGGTAAATTCAACAAATAACTACAACTTTGGCGGTACAGGAACACTTGCAGGAACTATGAGCTTATTGAAGTATGGCAAATGCAATCTTACACTTTCTTCAAAATGTTCTTACACCGGAAAAACAGTTGTGAATGACGGTTCACTTTATGTAAACGCCAAACTTTCGGGAAGTCAGGTTTCGGTATTTCGCGATGCCACTATTGGCGGAACAGACACCATATCACAGCCATTAACGCTTAAAGCCGGAGCTAAAATTGCTCCCGGAACAGCCACATCAGTAGGTAAATTGACTCTAGGTAGCGGTGTGAATTTTATGGGGCAAAATACTTGTCTTTTTGATATAACGGATGATCCGACAGGAATTACCCGCCCAAGTGATAAAATTGTGGTTGTTGGAAATCTTGTTCTAAGTGGAATGAATAACTTTACTTTTAATAAAATAAATGGAGCAGTTAATGTAGGTAAATATCCACTTATTAGTTATTCCGGCACTTTTACCGGTGATTTGAATTTGCAGAATTTGTCAGGTATATCGGGAGTAAAATGTACACTGAAAGATAGTGTAAATACAATTTGGCTCGTTGTTGCGACTGGAAATGATGATCCGGGAATTACTTATCTAAAACATCAATGGACTTTTGATGACGGTACTGCAAATGATGCTGCTACAATAAA
>Ga0302215_10003783_pt1 | contig 10071 bp, 9 predicted proteins | sample II_Fen_N3_1_FD_194580 | JGI IMG/M metagenome (GOLD analysis project Ga0302215, IMG submission 194580) | Peat permafrost microbial communities from Stordalen Mire near Abisko, Sweden - II_Fen_N3_1 | ecosystem: Environmental > Terrestrial > Soil > Wetlands > Permafrost | place: Sweden: Abisko... | reverse complement strand
TTTTTCTTTACTTTTTCTACTAAAGTGCGGACTATGTCTAACGCTTTTTGAGTTGTTGCGTCCGATTTTGGATGTACCCACGACACATGCTCGCGGATATTGGCCATTTCGCAGAAATATGGATTGATACCCGCTTTCTCTGCCGCTTTGCGGAATGTACCTTCGTGCATTCGTGGCGAGCACGCTGCTACTACAATTCCGGTAAGTTTATGTTCTTTGATAGCCTCAATAATGAGGGTTTGTCCCGGATCGGAACACATATATTTGTAATCTACACTGAATGCTACGCCCGAAAGTTTTCCGGCTTTCTCAGCTACTTTGGCTACATCAACTGTTGCCGAAATATTTTCGCCGCAGTGACAGATAAAAACTCCAATTCTTGCCATATCTATTAAGCCTCCATTTTTACTATACAGTTAACTACTTTATCGGTCGGCACATAATGCTTGTTCAGTCCTAGTTTTTCAGCCGGAATGCCCATGCTCAGTCCCAATGCCTGGGTAATGAACAACACGGGAATATTGATGTCTTTTTTCAATTGTTTTTTGATTTCGGGACGGCGCATGTCCAGATTCATGTGGCACATTGGGCATGCCACTACGATAGATTCTGCGCCACGGTCGGCTGCATCTTCAATGATTTTTCCTGAAAGTTTAGCCACAATATCGGTGCGTGAAACGGAAAGTCCGGCACCACAACATTCGGTTTTAAAAGCCCAATCAATAGGAGTTGCGCCGGCTTTAGCCATCACTTCATCCATTTCCATTGGGTTCTCAATTTGATCAACAGCTGCAATTTCTTTAGGGCGTGTGTATAAACAACCGTAATAGCAAGCCGCTTTTTGGTTCAGTTTGTTTACAATATGTTCATCTATTGTTGGGAAAATATATTTTTGAAGGAATTCAAAAACGGTCAGGATTTTTACGTCGGCAGTTAGTTTGAGGTCAATAAAACCTTCAATCTTAGTTTTGACTGCCACATTTTCGCTGATTTCATGATTTGTACTTGCCAACCGACTGTAACAAGCTGTACAAGGAACTACAATTTCAGCAAACCCTTGAGAACCTGCTAATGCTAATGTGCGAGCTGGTAGAGCAAGAGCTAAATCGTGATTCAGATTATGCGCCGCCGAAGCACCACAGCAACTCCAGTCTTTAATTACTTCGAGCGTAACACCGCATTTTTCGGCTACTGCAAAAAGTGAATCGTTGTATTCTTTACTCGATCCTTCGAGCGAACAACCGGGATAATATCCTATATTCATATTATTTATGTCTAATGTCTAATTAGAAAATGTAATGTCTCAATTTTTTCATTTGGTCAACCAGTAAATCAGTCAACCAATGAACTATTCGTGTGAACCTTCGCTCACTCTTTTGAAAATTTCAGCAATAGCTTTGGTATTTTGTACTTGATGAGGGAAAATTGCAAGTTTGCCTTTGGCCATCATCGAAGGTGCAAGCATTACGTCTTGCATCAGATTTAATGACCTAAGTTTATAATCAATTGTTAATCCAACTTCGTGCAATTTTCCGTTTAATTTTACTGAATCCAGAAAAGCCTTGTGAAAACTCAGGATATCTTTAGCTTTAGGGTTGACTTTGTTTTGACGGATAGATTCCTGACGAAGATAGTCCATTACTTTTGAGAGTAAAACTTCTTGTGGGCAACGACTGTAGCACGTATCGCAAGCCAAGCAAAGCCAGATAGACAAAGAACCGAGTATTTTTTCTTCGTATCCTGACATTTCTGCTTGTAAAATACGGAGAATTTGATTGGGCATTATGTCCATCTCTTCGTTAAGTGGGCAACCTGCAGTACATTTTCCGCACTGATAACAATGCGATAGTATTACTCCTGTTGCTTCTTCTACATGCGACTTTAAAGTGTCAGCGCGATGATGAGTTGTTTCGTGCACGGTATATTTTCTTTAAGTGATTTTATTGTGTTATTTTAGGGCATGCTAATGACCTGTCCCGATGTGAAATCGGTGTTCAATTGTATCTTGAAATGATTGTGATGAAGTTGTGTCAGGAAGATCTATATACCATGATTAATGTATATATTTCCCTGATATGAAAGCAGGATGGTTGGTCAGATATTGTTAAATTCAAGGTTGATGTTTGATTAATTCATTAGTACGAATCGTTCACTGGAAAAGATGGTATTTTTCAATTTTACTTCGATTTCCGCGACAAAAATAAGCATTTTAATTGGTCGACCAACTTTGTTTCTGTCGATTTTTTATTAAAAAAGATTAAATGCTGCACAATTTTACGTTTTTTGTGCGAATTACCGTGTGCGGACACGAAAAAGATATTGGATTTGGATATTTAACTATTTTTGCCCTCCCCGTTTATTTTCCGTACCTTTGCACAAAATCGTATCCCTCAAGATTAATGTTTGAACTTGTGAAGTAAGAATGGATACGAAAACTATCTATGACATTCGATAATTTAGATCTTATTGAGCCGATCTTAAACGCTCTTAAACACGAAGGTTACACTCAACCAACTCCTATTCAGGAAATCTCTATTCCAATTGTACTTAAAGGTCAGGATTTATTAGGATGCGCACAAACCGGAACCGGTAAAACTGCAGCATTTGCTATCCCTATATTGCAACAACTACATTTAAATAAAGGTAATGACAGAGTCCCACGTAAGATAAAAGCTCTTATTGTAACTCCTACACGTGAACTTGCTATACAAATTGGCGAAAGCTTTGCTGCTTACGGACGGTTTATGAACTTGCGACATACAGTTGTATTTGGTGGTGTGCCACAAGGTGCACAAGTAGGTGCACTCAAAATGGGTGTTGATATTTTAATTGCAACTCCCGGACGACTGCTTGATTTACAGACTCAGGGTTATGTTAAATTGAACGAATTGAGCATTTTCGTGCTCGACGAAGCGGATCGTATGCTCGATATGGGTTTTATTCACGATGTGAGAAAACTTATTAAACTGATTCCAGCTAAACGTCAGTCACTTTTCTTTTCGGCTACAATGCCTGAATCAATTCGTGTATTGGCTAGTACAATTCTAACAAATCCCGAAGAAGTAGCTGTAACACCTGTGTCGACAACTGCAGAGACCATTCAACAAGAAATGTATTTTGTGGATGCCGATAATAAGAAAGATTTGTTGATTCATATTCTTAAGGATAGGTCAATTTTAACTGCTTTGGTTTTTACACGGACCAAACATGGTGCAGACAAAGTGCAACGATTCCTTGATAAAGCTAAAATAAAAGCTGAAGCAATTCATGGGAATAAATCGCAAAATGCACGTCAAAATGCATTGAGAAATTTTAAAGACCGATCTACCCGAGTTTTGGTGGCTACTGATATTGCAGCACGTGGAATTGATATTGATGATTTGAATTTAGTAATCAACTATGAAATTCCGAATATTCCTGAAACTTACGTTCACCGCATCGGTCGGACGGGTAGGGCAGGACTTAATGGAAAAGCTATATCGTTTTGCGATGCTGAAGAGCGTGAATATCTAAAAGATATTCAGAAGTTGATTTCCATAAAAATTCCGATAGTTGAAGATCAACCGTTTCCAGCTGTGAACATACCAGCTGATGGAAAAGGAAAACCGAAACCAAAAGCGCAATTTGTTCGTCCGCTAAATCCAAATAAGCCTAAAATAACTCACAACAGGGCACCGGTAAGTAAAATTAATGCAGCCAATTCGCCTAAAACCGAGGGTGGACAGCAGAAAGTGGAAACTTCCGGATCACGTAGGGTCGAAAATGCTCCTAGAAAATTTGAAAGTTCAACTAGAAGAACTGAAAATGTTCAAAGAAAAAGTGAAGAAGGACCAAAGAAGTATTGGGGTAAAAAATAAAACAGTTAAATGTTACCTTTAGAATAATTATAAACAGGAGAAAGATCTTTTTGAGAATTTTCTCCTGTTTTCATTTAATAATCGTCGAATTTGTTCTTTCAATATTTCTTTTGAAATAATTCATTACTTTTGCAATTATGAATCTACTCCAAAAAGACATTAGAACATATACATTTGCCGAAATTGAAGGAAATAATTCCTTTTTCTCGATAGAGCGTCTTGAAGATTTATACCGTATTAAACATGGTGAATCAGATATTCCGCATCGTCACGATTACTATACGATAATATTTTTTGAAGTAGGAAAAGGTACTCATATTATCGATTTTACGGAATATAAGATCGAAAATAATAGCATCTATTTTATTGTACCGGGGCAAATGCATCAAGTGAAATCTACTGCAGAACCCAAGGGTTGGACTTTGAAATTCACCGAAGAGTTTTTGGTTGCCAATTCTATTCCCGATAAAATGGTGAACGATATTTATCTGTTTAATGATTACGGTCAATCACCTCCGTTGCCAATCAGCGAAACACAAATGCCAGTTTATCTCAATATTGTTTCGCAAATTGAGTTTTTCTCATCCTCTCTCGAGAATTATACTCAGGAGGCGATGGGTTCGTTGGTCAAGCTATTTCTGATACAAAGTAACAACCATTGTTCCCTACATAGAAGCAATAATCCACAATTGCTAGAAACTACTAATCATTTTTTGCATTCGTTTAAGCAGTTGCTAAACAAAGATTATGCTACTTTACACATGGTTTCCGATTATGCCGATAAATTGGCTGTAACTGCTGACTATCTGAATAAGATTGTAAAAAGTATTACAGGAAAATCAGCTAAGGATCATATTCAGAGCAAATTGATTATTGAAGCCAAACGTGCTTTGTTATTCAGCAATGTGAGCAACAAAGAACTTTCGTATCAACTCGGTTTCGAAGAATCTGCCCATTTCAATAACTTTTTTAAGAAAATTACAGGTCAAACACCCTCAGAATTTCGCACTTTTTTTATTCAGTCCTGATTTTTGCAATTCTATTCCTGATTTCAATACTTCGCGGGGTATATTGTCGCCGTACCTTTGTCGTATCAAATTCAAAGAGAATTTTAATGACATAAGCGACAAGAAAATGAAAACAATTTTGCATAAATCAGAAACACGCGGACATGCCAATCACGACTGGCTCAATTCACATCATACATTTAGTTTTGCCAATTATTACAATCCCGAACGAGTTCATTTTGGAACATTACGTGTTCTAAACGATGATTGGATTGCCGGTGGTGAAGGGTTTGGAAAACATCCCCATGATAACATGGAAATTATCACAATCCCGTATTCTGGAGATGTTGAGCATAAAGATAGCATGGGTAATCACGGTATAATTAGTACCGGTGAAATACAGGTTATGAGTGCAGGAACAGGAATTTTTCACAGCGAATTCAATCCAAATAAAGATAAAGCAACCGAGCTATTACAAATATGGGTTTTCCCTAATAAGAAGAATGTAACACCCCGATACGATCAGATTTCTATTACAGACATAGCTAAACCGAATGAGTTTTATCAGATATTATCCCCAAATCCGGATGATCAAGGAGTTTGGATTCATCAAAATGCTTGGTTTCATATGGGGGAGTTGTCCGAAGGGTGGAACGGAAAATATGAATTAAAAGATTCGAAAAACGGAGTTTACTTCTTTGTAATTGAAGGTAGAGCAACCATTGCCGGACAAGTTTTGAATAGGAGAGATGGGATTGGAGTTAGTGAAGTAAATGAAATTGAAATCGCAGCAACTATTAATACTAAATTACTTATTATGGAAATACCTATGCAGTGAACAGTTATCAGTGAACAGTTATCAGTGAACAATTATCAATAAAATAATTAACCAAGTCTTTGGACTTTTGTCCATAGACTATAGACAACAAAAAAATGAAAGCAATTAAACCATTTCTCGCAACAGACCAACAATCGTGGTCATTATTGATTGTACGCCTTGCATTAGGCGCAGCTCTTCTACCTCACGGAATGCAAAAAGCCCTCGGACTTTTTGGTGGATACGGTTTCTCTGGAACTGTTGGATTTTTCGAATCGATGGGGATGCCCTTTATCTTGGCTACATTAGTTATTTTAGCTGAATTTGCAGGTAGTATTGGAGTTTTACTCGGTGTTGGAACACGCTTTATGGCATTTTCAATTTTAATCGAAATGACTGGAGCAATGATACTTGGTGGACATATTCACAATGGTTTCTTTATGAATTGGTACAAAATGCCTAATACAGGTGAAGGTTATGAATATTTTATCCTGATTCTTGGAATTGCACTTGCAGTTTTAATTGGTGGAAGTGGAAAGTATTCAGTTGATAATTTGATTTCGAAGAAATTGAAATAAAACGGTTTGGTAACTAAGATTTCCCGTAAGTTTCGCATATTTTTTGCGGGATTTACGGGAAATTTATTTTTTTTTATAGCGGCAAGTGATTCATTATCAGCTTTTCGTTGCAAAATAATGCTTGCCAAAAATTCCACTGGAATTCCCTGCTTCTGTTTAAATCGAATGACACTATTGAAGTATACAAGCCTTTCAGTTCTTCTTCATAAACTTTAATATTGTATTACTTATGGATATGAACGTGAAGAGATTTTTGTGAGTTCTGAATTCTACTGGCATATAGTTTTATCTGTAACATGCTATTCTGTAACTTGATGATTCCTCGGTCTCTAGAGCTAACTACCGATTAAGTTGTCGAAGTTGTTCTTACGATTTGTGATATAAACTTACGGCTTGTTATGGTTAGAAATGGAAAATATATGTACTTTTGTCGACGAAATTGAGATGAAAAGAAAAATTAAAAATATCGTTGTACGCCCCTGGAGGATTTTAATAGCTACCTCAACTACATGGGATAGTATTGCTACATTAAAAGTTACAAAAATGGAGCTACGAAAACAGTTCGTGTTTCCATGGATAGCACTTTGTGTAATAACCGTATTGTTTTTTAAAAGTTTTTATACTTCCCAAAAGTCTTTGGAAATTGGAATAATTAATGCCATCATTACAACAGTCTCACTGGTTGGTGGTTATTTTCTTTCTAATACTATTTGTTTTTGGTATCTTCGAAAACAGTTTCCTGAAAAATATTCTGCAATTGATTGCGAGAAAATTGTAAGCTATTCATTCATCACATTTTTTCTTATAAAAATCATTACTACAATTTTTCCCAGTTTATTTTTTATTCAGATTTTGAATATTTACACTGCCTATTTGGTATGGGAAGGTTGTAGAGCAATCTTGAAACTGAATGAAGATGAACGTGGAAATATTGTGTTGGTATTTACATTATCAATAATTTTTATACCTATTTTTATAGCTCAGGTCATTCACTTTATGCTTCCAAATGCATAAATCACTTAAAACAAACTAAATGTATATTAAGTCAAACATAGTTATCAAAAACAAACGAGCAAGTTTCGATTATGAGATACTAGATCGTTTTGTTGCCGGAATTCAACTTTATGGTACAGAAATAAAATCGATAAGAGACGGAAAAGCTGGGCTGAGTGATACTTATTGCACATTTATAAACGAAGAACTTTGGGTGAGAAATATGCATATTGCCACCTACTTTTTTGGCACATATAACAACCATGATGTTCGTAGAGACAGAAAACTGCTGCTCAACAAACGGGAATTGAACAAGCTTTTGCGTGGAACGAAAGAAACGGGGTTGACGATTGTTCCTACTAAACTTTTTATAAACGAAAAGGGACTTGCCAAGTTGGAAATAGGTCTTGCTAAAGGAAAGAAAACCTACGACAAACGTCACACCCTAAAAGAAAAAGAAGATAAAAGAGATATTGACAGGGCAATGAAACAATAAGGATTTTCCGGTTGAGATATAATTCTAATGTAGTAATTTTGCACTTATAAAATTAAAACAAAATAAATATGATTTACTTAGCTGACACAGCAAACATTAAGGAGCTCAAAGAGCTTTTTGACTACTTTCCACTAGCCGGTATTACTACAAATCCTACAATTCTTGCAGCCGAAAATAGAAAATTATCCGATGTACTTCCTGAACTGATTGAAATTGTGGGCGACAAAATGCTTCACGTTCAAATGATAAGCGATAAGGCTGAAGATATGCTCAGAGAAGCCAAAGCTTACAAAGCAAAATACAGTCTTGGCGACAATTATTTTGCAAAAATACCCGTTTCAAAAGAAGGTTTTAAAGCCATGCCAATGTTGAAAGATGCGGGTATAAACGTGACAGCTACTGCAATTTTCACCCAACAACAAGCTCTTGTAGCTGCCAGAGCGGGTGCTGACTGGGTTGCACCTTATGTAAACCGACTTGATAATATCTCGTCGCATGGAATTGAAGTGGTTAAACATATTGTTGAAAATATTCACCTTTACAAATTGAACACGCAAGTATTGGCAGCTAGTTTTAAAACTGTCGATCAGGTTCATAGAGTTAGTATGGTGGGAAGTCATGCTGCCACACTTAGTTATGATATTATTGAGCTGCTGAGAAGTCATCCTATGACTGATATGAGTTTAGATAAGTTTGAGAAAGATGGCAAAGGACTATACGATGTTTCATTTTAACATCTGAATAATATTCAAGAACTAATCTTCTGAATCGGAATTATCGAAGCAACTTGAACCATTTTCCGGTATAAGTTGCTTCGTTGGTTTTAAGTAATAACTACTTGAAAATAACTCAACGTTCATGAAAAATCACATTTTTTCTGTTTGCTTCTGCCTATTAAGTAATTACGCTATAACACAAACTGGTTCTTCACCATCTGTAGGTTTATTTCCAACCGATGGGGCAAAAAACATCAACCCGGATACGCATCTTGTTTTGACATTTCCAGACAATCCTATTTTAGGGAATCACGGACAGATTCGGGTTTATGATGCAGCTGACAATCGATTGGTGGATGTCCTCGATTTAAGTATTCCGGCCGGACCAACAAAACCTGTCGATCATAAAGGAGCCACACCTCCTTACACAAAAGAATCCTACAAGTATGTTTCTGATAATTTCAACAATGCCAACACCAAACCCGGGACACCTTCGGGTTTAGCTTTCGCTAATTCGGATACTTTCCAACTAAATATAATCGGACGGTTTACAGATGCATTTCACTTTTATCCGGTTATAATTCACGATAATATTGCTACTATTTATTTACACAACAATATGTTGGAATATGATAAAAGCTACTATGTGCAAGTCGATTCTGGTGTATTGACATTGAAAAATGGAAGTTTTACGGGAATTACCGGAATGAAATGGAAATTTACAACAAAGAAAAGCGCACCCGCAATGAATACACAAAGAATAACTGTCAGCAGTGATGGTTCTGCGGATTTTAATACTGTTCAGGGCGCAATTGATTTTATTCCGGACTTTAATTCGAATCGGACTACTATTTTTATAAAAAAGGGTAATTATGAAGAGATTGTCTATTTCAAAAATAAAACAAATGTGACTTTTCTGGGCGAAGACCGCAACAAAGTGACTGTTTTTTATGCAAATAGCGAAGTATTTAATCCGCATCCCTCAAACGTTTCAACAAATGAACTTGCTGGCACTTTTCCTTTGCGGAGGGCAGCCTTTATGGGCGATAACTCAAGTGGAATTCATCTGATTAATTTCACAATAAAAACCACCGAAAAAGGACAGGCAGAAGGTTTATTGCTTATGGGAAAAGAAAACATTGTGAGCAATATGAATATAGTTGGCTCGGGAGATGCTATTCAAATTAACGGTTCAACCTATGTAGATAACTGTACAATTGAAGGTGACGGAGATACATATTTAGGTCGCGGATCTGTGTTTTTCAATCAATGCCAGATTAATTCAAAAGGTGCATTTATGTGGATGCGAAATACTTCTGCCAATCACGGTGCTGTGTTATTGAATTGCAAACTTATTAACACTGGGAATGCCCAAACCGAAATTGCCCGTGCTCCGGTAAATCACGGTAAAGGTTATCCAAATGTGGAAGTTGTGCTTATAAATTGTGCACTTTCGGGCGTTAGTCCCATTGGCTGGGGTCCAATAGGCGACGATGTTGCAAATGTACATTATTGGGAATACAACAGTACCAACCTGAATGATGGCAAATTGGTAGACATGAGCCAACGTCATCCTGCGTCCAAACAATTATTAATAGACAAAGACG
>Ga0302215_10003782_pt1 | contig 10071 bp, 5 predicted proteins | sample II_Fen_N3_1_FD_194580 | JGI IMG/M metagenome (GOLD analysis project Ga0302215, IMG submission 194580) | Peat permafrost microbial communities from Stordalen Mire near Abisko, Sweden - II_Fen_N3_1 | ecosystem: Environmental > Terrestrial > Soil > Wetlands > Permafrost | place: Sweden: Abisko... | reverse complement strand
AAAGGTTGGTGGTCTTTACATGTGTGTTCTCCAGCTTATAATGTTCGTAGGAAGCATTTTCACCAACGAAAACCTCAGTAACCCGGTTGGACAGAAAACGAACATCATCCATGGTGTGATCACAAACCAGTAATTGGGCACGGGCACCTTCTTCAAGGATAATCAGGTTATGACTGTTAGCCATGAAATCCACGTCCGAACGCATAATGTTGATCAATTGCACGGGTTTATCCAACTCGACACCTTTTGGGACATACATGAAAAAGCCATCCTGAGCGAAGGCTCCGTTAAAGGCAATAAGACCATCGTTTTTCGTGGTGCTGAGTTTGCCGAAATAATCTTTCAGCAATTCGGGATGCGAGATGGCAATTTCTTTCAGACTTCCAATGATGACTCCTTTTGGTAATGATTTGTTTTTCGGGTCATTCACCGGATAAAAGGCATCGTTCACTACGAAAAAGAGGTATGAATTAATTCCGGGAACATCGCATTTGAATACTTCGTATGGGTTCACCGGAATGGGTATACGGTTTAAATTCAATCCGTAATCTATGGAAAGAGGTTCCTTCAGGTCGGAGTATTTGTAATTTTCCAACCGTGGAGTCGGGAAACGTAATTTTTCAAACAGCTCAAAAGATGCATCCCGAAAAGTATTCATCACAGGAGCAGAATGCTTCTTGATGTTTTCGTGTTGTTCCTTGTATAAATCAATATATTGTTGTTCCATATCTTTTTTTTTCAGAGGAAAGAAAGTAAGAAGTAAGAAAGTAAGTAGTGGGTAGTGGGTAGTAGGTAGTGGGTAGTAGGAAGTAGGTAGTGGGTAGTATAAAGTCCTTAATCCCAATTAACCTCCCGATAGCTATCGGGATAACCATTCAACCATTCAACCAGTCAACCTCCCGATAGCTATCGGGACAACTAATCAACCAATCACCTATTCCCCTTCGACTTCCTTCTTTATCCAGTCATATCCTTTTTCTTCGAGTTCAAGGGCAAGTTCCTTGCCGCCAGTTTTGACAATACGGCCATCATAGAGTACATGAACAAAATCAGGAATGATATAGTCCAGCAACCGTTGATAGTGTGTAATCAGGATGGTGGCGTTATCCGGTCGTTTCAATTTGTTGACGCCACTTGCCACAATACGTAACGCATCAATATCCAGTCCTGAATCGGTTTCATCAAGTATTGCCAGCCTGGGATCAAGCATAGCCATTTGAAAGATCTCATTTTTCTTTTTTTCCCCTCCTGAGAATCCTTCGTTTACCGAACGGTTGGCAAGGTTGCTGTCCATTTCAACGAGTTCTTTCTTTTCGCGCATGGTACGTAAAAAGTCGGTAGCGGACATGGGTTCGAGCTGATTGTATTTGCGATGTTCGTTCAGAGCGGTGCGCATAAAATTAACCATACTTACCCCCGGTATTTCAACAGGATATTGGAAACTCAGAAAGATGCCTTCGCGGGACCGGTCTTCAGGTAACATTTCCAGTAGGTTTTTACCATAGAAACTCACTTCTCCATCCGTAACTTCGAAAGCCTGGTTTCCCGAAAGCACGGATGCTAAAGTTGATTTCCCGGCACCGTTTGGTCCCATAATCGCATGTATCTCCCCCGGACGAACCGTAAGGTTAAGTCCGGTTAATATCTCTTTGCCATTGATGCTGGCATGTAAGTTTTTAATTTCAAGCATATATTGTTATAAATATACGACCCCCAACCCCTAAAGGGGAGTAAAAGAATCTTTAGTTTTAATTTTAATTCAGTGAGCAGACAGTCTTATTTTCAGGATACTGTGAACCCCCTTTAGGGGGCAGGGGGTCTTTATCCAACCGATCCTTCCAGTGTGACCTGTAATAGTTTCTGTGCTTCAACGGCAAACTCCATTGGAAGCTGGTTTAGTACTTCCTTTGCGTAACCGTTCACGATGAGCCCAACAGCATCTTCCGTGGAAATACCGCGTTGGTTGCAATAAAATATCTGGTCCTCATTGATTTTTGAGGTGGTAGCTTCGTGTTCAACAACAGATGAATCGTTGCTTACTTCCATGTACGGGAAAGTATGCGCCCCACATCTATCCCCCAGAAGCAGGCTGTCGCATTGCGAGTAATTGCGGGAGTTCTCGGCATTCTTATTGATCTTCACCAGTCCACGATAACTGTTTTGTCCCTGACCGGCAGAAATTCCTTTTGAAAGAATGTGACTGTGCGTGTTCTTGCCAATGTGTTGCATCTTGGTCCCGGTATCCGCCTGTTGATGGTGATTGGTCACTGCCACCGAATAAAACTCTGCAGATGAGTTATCCCCCAATAATATACAGCTCGGATATTTCCAGGTAATGGCTGATCCTGTTTCAACCTGTGTCCAGGATATTTTGGAAAAATCACCTTTACAAATGCCTCTTTTGGTAACGAAATTAAAGATACCCCCTTTTCCGTTTTTATCTCCGGGATACCAGTTTTGTACGGTAGAGTATTTCACCTGTGCATTTTTCAATGCCACTATTTCAACGATCGCAGCATGCAGCTGGTTCTCATCTCGCATAGGAGCCGTACAGCCTTCAAGATACGACACATAACTGTCTTCATCAGCAATGATCAGCGTACGTTCGAACTGGCCGGTATTCATGGCGTTTATTCGAAAGTAAGTCGAAAGTTCCATGGGGCAACGAACCCCTTTTGGAATATAGACAAAAGAGCCGTCACTAAATACTGCTGAGTTTAATGTTGCAAAAAAATTATCGGTATAAGGTACCACCGAACTCATATATTTCTGAACCAGATCAGGGTGATTTTCCACCGCTTCACTAAATGAACAGAATATAATGCCCATTTCAGAGAGACTCTGCTTAAAGGTTGTTTTCACTGAAACACTGTCCATTACGGCATCCACAGCAACACCCGATAATGCCATACGTTCATGAAGAGGTATGCCGAGTTTATCGAAAGTCTTCAGTAATTCGGGATCCACCTCGTCAAGACTTTTCAGTGCGTTTTTACGGGGAGCAGCATAGTAAGCAATACTTTGGTAATCAATTTCAGGTATGTTGAGATGTGCCCATTCAGGCATTTTTAATGTAATCCAGTAACGATAAGCTTTTAACCTGAACTCGAGCATCCATTCGGGTTCCTTTTTCTTTGCTGAAATGAGCCGGACCACATCTTCATTTAGTCCGATGGGGATAATGTCTGTTTCAATATCGGTAGTAAATCCATATTTATATTCTCCCTGGGTTACCTGGTCTAAAATAGCTTCTGACATATTATCAATTTGTTAAAGAGATAGATGAAATATCATCTTTTTTGAAATAAGCTGCAAAGGTACAAAAAAAATGCATTTTTAATTGCTAAAATCTTAGCCTAACTACAGTAAAGACATAACATTTGCCACCGCTTATTTGTTTTAAACTGATTTTATATTGACAAAGATTAGGAATGAGGAAAGAGGAATGAGAAATGAGTAGGTAGTCGGTAGAAAGTAGTTGGAAGTAAGAAGAAAAGTAAACAAATTTTAGGACGATACAAAGTAAGTATGCCAGATCTGAAATAAGGTTGAAAAATAGTAAACAATGTCTTATTGCATTCATTAAAGCAATATGACATTGTTAACTTCGAAAAATAGTAATCCCGATAGCTATCGGGGGTAAATGAATAAATAGTAAATAGTTTTATTTTTTCTTTTCCAGTTGTTTCTGAATCTTCTTTATAGCTGAGTCGATTGATTTTTCAGGTTCAATCACATTGTATTCCCCCCAGAACTGGTGATCAATAAACCCGGATGCCTCATCACTGATAATCACCGTTGGCCGGAGTTTCTCTTTGAAATCCAGGGTTTTGTTTTCTGAACCTTTCCCCCAATCGGTAACCGCCATTTCGACCGTTGAAAAATAGTTGGTATTGAACAACTTCTTCTTCCAGATAATTTTTAATCCCAGTTCAATCCTGCTGTACGAGTAATACCATTTGCCATCTTTTTCGAGGTAATCAATTCTGTATTTTGTTTCAGTAGGAAAAACTTTCGCATTGAAGGGCTTTTTCATGATAAACATCGCCGCTGCAGCATCTCTGTCGGAGATATTAAGACTGAAAACCGCACTCTTCAATGCCAGGCTCTGTGCATCGATATAGAGTTTACCATAATAAAGGGGTTCTGTTTTAAACGGTCGTTGTTTAAAATCAAGGACATAGATTAGTTTATTGTCGGCATGGGTGGAACGGTCGAAGGTAAACTCATAATTAGCAAACATATCATCCGTGAAGAGGTATTCGGGATTTTTCATGATATCCAGGTACAATGAATTAAACGGACCTCCCTGCAATTTAAAGGTCAGAGTATCCAGTTTAGAATAATCGGCTTTTTTCCGGGCCTTATAAAGTTTTACCCCATCGGATTTTATAGAGGTATAAGGTTGCTTGTTTACTTCTACGACTGCTTCCGACAAAGAGACATACGAACGGTTCTTTTTAATGGTTTCACGGTAAAAGGCTGTCATTAAAGTCTGAGTATTGAAATAATTTACTCCTTTTTTCTGAATCACTGCCCTCATGAGCACCTCCGCATCTTTCGATATCACATTTAACTCGGGTAATTGAATCAGGGTAGGTTCCATTTCTATTTTTGTCTTACCCGGCTTTAAATCATTCAGGGATATTGTCTTGTTTCGGAAGCCGATAAAACTGATCATCACTTTCGGATCGGGGATTTCTTTTGGAATCTTTATCGAAAATTCCCCCTCACTGTTTGTTATGGTGGATATATTCAGTCCTACCACACTAATACTGGCAAATGCCAATGAAGTCCCTGATTTCTTTTCAACTATTTTGCCCCTGAATTCGGCATAATTTTCAACTTCTCCTGTCTTCCCAGTAGGAAGATAATTGTCCGCAAAAGCCTGATAAGGTATCATGAAAACAATCAGGACATAAATACAAACAGACAGTGTTTTGTCAATTGAAATGTGCAATAGTGGTTTCATAATCAATAGTATTTTATTTGAGACTTCAAAAATAATTAAAATTGTCCGAATATGAAATATTTAATGAATTAAACTGTTCTTTAATAATTTATAACAATAATATAAACCAAAAGATCAATTGTTCTATTATAAAATATGTTTATTCATTTCTAAAATCACTCAAAGAACCAGGAAACAAAAAAACCGGTCATATTCAATAAGAACAGAGCCGGTTTTTATGTAATAGCAGTAATCGAAAAACAGATTTTAAATTACAGATTTAAAATTTAATTTTATAATTTATTAATTTTTGATTTTGCTTCACCTGCAATATATAAATCCCTTTCTTTGATAGATTTATTCTAATTCCTGAAGATGCGTTTTGAAATGACTGAATTTGTTTGCCCATTATATCATATACATTTACGTTGCAATTAACAGGTAAATTCAGGACATTAACTCCATTCGAAAAGGTAGACCAAATGATTTGATTCTCATTCTGATTGAAAACACCGCTACTCAGTTTTAAAGTATGAACCGGTATTTGATCAGAAACCAGAGTATTATTTCCTTCAGGAGCTACAGTGTAAAAATAAGTCGAATCACTTTGAAGACCATCAACTGAAAAATTCAAAACATTTCCAACTGATGTTGGAAATCCTTTTACAGAAACAGGCATTTGGGCAATTCCCTGGGTGGAAAGCACTAAATTATCTACATATACTCTTTTCCCGGATCCTGCATAAGTGTACAATGAAATGGTCGAAGTACTGGTTTTGATGGGTATATTGACGCTGAAATCCTGATTATCCACACCGGTTGTCCATCTGGCAATGGTATCCGTATTAACAAGAGCCAAAAGTTTTGCACCGGCATCATTGCCATACTGTTTTGCTTTGACTGTCAAAACAGTAGGTGAGGAGGATAAATCAATAGCCTTAGTAGTAATTTTACCAAAATTAGCTCCGGAAGAAAACCTTATCGTTCCTGATACAGATTCTGTAAATCCACTGGTTGACCAACCTGTTGGCAATCCATTTAAAAATTCTTCATTCAGCAATGTTTTTGGAGCAGCACTTCCATCACCCACCAATGAGAATACGTCCAGTATGTATCCGGTTGCATTGGCTGATGATGACCAGTTAGCTGTAAAACTGTTATTCGTTACATCTCCTGCCTTCAAGGCTAAAAATCCATCAATTGAGTTTCCGCTTAAAGTAACAGTAGTTGGTTGGATACCTCCTCCAGAGATATTGAGTTGAGCGGTATGAATTCCAAGGCTTTGTGCCGAATAGCTGATTTTCAACCGGTAACCTGTTTCAGCATCAACTTTGGATAATGTTAAAACAGGTATTGAAAATAATGAAGCATTAGTACCGTCTAAAAGTAATGTCAAATCCCCTGACAGATTAGATCCTTTAATCAGCACCGAAGTGGTGTCAGTTGTTTTAAAACTGACTTTCCCAAAATCGATAAATGAACCTGCAGAAGGTGAACCAAGGTAGGTGGTGACAGTTCCGGTTTGTGTAAACACTTCGGTTGTTTTATTTCCCCAGATGTATTCTTCCAATCCCGGAAAATCAATAAATGGATTCCGGTTGTTTTGAATGGCATAAGTTGCATTATTTCGAAGAATTTCTTTTGCACTGACAGGATCCTGACGGCTCCATTTCAAAAATAAATTTTTAGCATAGGTAGTTAATCCTAAGTTGGCAGTACTGTAAATGACATTTGCACCTGCAACCCAGCTTTCACACAATCCGGCATAACGGGTGGCCATATAGAAATAGGTTCGTGCAAAATCACCTTTATATTCATCAACAGGTTCAAAAACAATTCCTGTATAGTCAGCAAAATCAGAATTTCCTAATTTACTCCCGTTCATTGAGGTATAGGTCGCTATCCCGACCTCACCATATGGATAATTGCTTCGTTCACCGTTTACCTTTCCATCGGTGGGGTAGACATTAAAAATATCACTTACCATGGGGGATTCGGAATTGAACCAACTTTGAGGTGACGTGTGTTCCCGGTTAAAACAATCACATTCATTCGTATAATTTCCACATTGTTGAACCCCAAGAGTAAATGTGCAATTTGAATACATATCCCATATTTTGCCGGATGAATTGACATCGGTTGTCCTGTAGGCTATCCACAAACCATCATAAGTTACTACACTATGACCGTTCGAAATAATAGATTGTAGCGTAGTTCGAAGTGTGGAAGTGTTTTTGCCGTTGGCATTGGTATAATACCCGTCAGGAAATTGTGCAAATACATAAATTGAAAGAGAGAGAAGTAGAAAAGTAAAAAGTTTTTTCATAAAAATACGTTGAAAAGTGTAATAAATAATAAACTGAAGAAACAAAAGTAGGGAATATGTTTTGCATATTTATAATAATTCACATTTTTAAGTTTTAAATGAGTGAAAAGAATGAAAGATTCTAATATAAATCCCTTATTTATTGTTAGTATTACAAATGAATAACATTTCCCGATTTAAAAGTCCCAAATAAGCTGTTTCGAAAGAGATTTTCAATACCGAAAGATTGGTCTACTTTTGCATGCTGAATGAAAAATTCTCCTCAGTTGAATAAACGAATATTAAAAATCTGATTATGTCAATACGATTATCTCCAAATAATACACAGGAAAATCTGAAATATAAAATACCGCCTGAAAGCATCATGAAGTTGGCAGACTATGAGCGTGCCCCATCGGTGTCAATCGATACCAAAAAAGAATTTATGTTGCTCAGTTACCACAGTACGTATAAAACGTTGGATGACTTAAATCAGCAGGAGATGAGCATGGGTGGATTGCGTATTAATCCTGTTACAAATATCAGTTCTTCAGTAAATTATATCCATAATTTGAAAGTGCGTAAAGTAATTGACGCAGAACCTGTCCAGGTGAAAGGATTGCCGTTGAATCCGCATATAGCCTATGTCAGCTGGTCGCCCGATGAAACGAAAATTGCATTTACAAATACTGCCCATCGTGGCGTAGAGCTATGGGTGCTTGAGTTGTCAACAGCAACAGCAACCTGTCTGACACCTCCGGTTGTAAATGCAAACCTGGGAAATCCACTGAACTGGTATCGCAATAGCCTACAAATCCTTGTCAGGTTATTGCCCAAAGTTCGTCCGGAATTACTGGATCCTAAGAAAGAATTGCCCGATGGCCCGACAGTTTCTGAAAGTGATGGATCTGTGTCCCAAAACAGGACTTACCCCGATTTGCTTAAAAATGCTTCGGATGAAATAAACTTTGTAACACTTACCTCCTCGGAATTGCACACGGTTGAATTATCAGGAAGGTCCGAATTGTTTAAGGGAGAGGATATGTACGCCGGTGAATCTTTCTCGGCTGATGGAAAATGTATCCTGGTCACGACCCTTCGTAAACCATTTACTTACGTGGTCCCTTTGAATCGGTTCCCGCAGCTTTCCGTTGTCTATGATCTTTCGGGCAACGAAATAAAAACAGTGAATGATGTCCCCCTTTCAGAAGTCTTGCCTAAAGGATTCATGGCGGTGCGCAAAGGAAAACGCGGATTAAGCTGGCGTCCCGATCAACCGGCTACTTTGTATTTTGTGGAAGCCCAGGATGGCGGTGATCCGGAAGTGTCTGTTGATTACCGGGATGCCCTGTATCAATGGGCAGCACCTTTTACTGATTCACCTGCATTGATTTCAAAAACAATTTCAAGATTTGCACATGTGATCTGGGGCAACGATTCCGTAGCAGTATTGCAGGATGAGTGGTACGATACCCGAAATGAAAAGACGTATCTGATCAATCCCGCCATCGCGGATCAACGACCGAATATCATCAATGACCGTAATTTTCAGGATGTATATTCCGATCCGGGGAATTTTGAAACCGTGAAAAATGAATACGGGAAATATGTGCTGGCTATCGAAAATAATAATTTGTACAGTGTTGGCGAAGGCCATACTCCCACAGGTCAATTTCCATTTATCGATGAATTTAATCTTAAAACGTTGAAATCAAAAAGGCTGTATCAATCGGCATACTCCGATAAAATGGAGGAGATTATCGATGTGGAAGACTATAAGAAAGGGGAAGCACTGGTGCGTATCCAATCGAAAAATGAATACCCCAACTATTATTTCCGTAACATTAAGAAGAAAAATGCACTGACACAGATTACCCATTTCCCGAATCCCTTCGAGAGTATCAAAGATGTGTATAAAGAAGTGATTAAGTATCAACGTGCCGATGGAGTTGAACTTTCAGGAACCCTGTATTTACCGGTAGGGTATGACCGGGAGAAAAAGGAAAAGCTGCCTTTGCTGATCTGGGCCTATCCCACGGAATATATTGACAAGAACAGTGCCGGTCAGAGTACGGCAAATCCGAATGAGTTTACTTTCCCGTATTACGGATCTTTTGTCTATTGGGTGACGCGCGGGTATGCAGTCCTTGATGATGCTGCATTTCCAATCATTGGTGAAGGAGAGGATGAACCGAATGATACTTTTATCGAACAACTGGTGTCGAATGCAAAGGCTGCCATCGATGCGGTGGATAAACTGGGGTATGTCGACAGGAAGAGAGTGGGAGTAGGGGGACATTCATACGGAGCATTTATGACTGCGAACCTGCTCACCCATTGTGACCTGTTTGCCTGCGGAATTGCGCGAAGCGGAGCGTATAACCGTACGCTGACCCCTTTTGGTTTTCAAAGCGAGCAACGCAATTACTGGGATGCCCCCGATGCGTATAATTCCATGTCACCTTTTATGAATGCTGATAAAATGAAAACACCCATCCTCCTGGTTCACGGGGAGGCCGATAATAATCCCGGTACCTTCACCCTGCAAACCGAACGGTATTTTCAGGCATTAAAAGGACTTGGTGCTCCTGCCCGTATGCTTATCCTGCCCAAGGAAGCCCATAGTTATGCCGCACGTGAAAATATCCTGCACCTGCTTTGGGAACAGGATCGTTTTCTGGAGGAATATTTGAAATAATGCATAATTCATAATTCATAATTCATAATTAAAGACTCCGGATGATTCAGTTCATTCGGAGTCTTTAAATAATTTATAATTCACAATGCATAATTCATAATTAAAGACTCCGGATGA
>Ga0302215_10003780_pt1 | contig 10072 bp, 5 predicted proteins | sample II_Fen_N3_1_FD_194580 | JGI IMG/M metagenome (GOLD analysis project Ga0302215, IMG submission 194580) | Peat permafrost microbial communities from Stordalen Mire near Abisko, Sweden - II_Fen_N3_1 | ecosystem: Environmental > Terrestrial > Soil > Wetlands > Permafrost | place: Sweden: Abisko... | reverse complement strand
ATAAGCCCTTCGATGTACTTTATTGACAAATTCCAACGCCTTTGCCGGGAGCGAATCCTTCAATGCTTCGGCATAAAGCAGGTAGATATCTGCTAATCTCACTACCGGATAATTTGCCGGACTGCTAAAGTTTAACTGACTCTCAGTCCCAAGGCGGTTTGTAAACTTCTTATGATTCCAGGACAATATCTGAGGCATGGTATTCAATGCAGGAGAACGGTCATAAAAAGTCACCTTGCCAAGAGCATCCATAAATGTATCTACATAAGGTTGTCCTGCACAGACATACAACCGGGGATCAGCCGTTTTATTTAAGCGGATATCGTTACTTTGGGTGGTATATGCAGGATCAACAATCCAGGGAATATTGGTTATAGACCTGGGACTTGAACTTACAAACGCGGCATTATGTATTCTGTTTCCCGGAGCCGGTAAAGTGAAACCGAAACGCCGGATATTCGCATCATGAACATAATTATTTCCCCATCCACCTGTGGAATTGGTAATGATATCATACCCTGTAGTAGGTGCCCTATCCCGGAATGCAAGGTTAAGAGGCCATGGAGCAAATACCATGGGCATTCCGCTTCCGGTAGTATATCCTGCCCATGGGCCGTTTTGTTTCAGGTTGGTCGACATATCAATTTCGTAAAGGTTTTCATTGTTAAACTCATACTTCTGATCAGCATAGAACATATTTTCATACGTCGAGGTCGGAACTAATTTTTTCCCACTGTGTGCAATGATATCTTCCAAAACGGGAACTGCTCTTCCGGAATAACGTGCCTGCATATACACTTTTGCCAGCAATCCTTTTGCTGCCCACTCCGTAGCGCGTGTGAAGTCGGTATTTTTTCCTGTAAGTAATGGGATTGCTTCATTCAGGGTATTTATAACAAAAAGCCATGAATCTTTCGTAGAGCTGCGTGGAGGCATCATTTCATCAATTGTCTTTGGTACTTTATCAATAATCGGAAGTCCTAATCCATCAACTTTACTCTCAATTTCGAAGAAGATCTGACCATGCCAGTATGCCAGGGCACGGTTAAAAAGTGCCTGCCCCTTCATAAAATCAAGCTTTGCCAATTCAGTCGTTCCAATAGCCGGATGAGCACTTTTATACTTTTCAATTCCTTCCAGTGCCGCATTTGAGAGTTGAACCCATCGCAGCACATCCGAGTAGGTTTGTGTATTATAAAGGCAATCTGTATTTGTATTGTTACTCATTTGAGAAGCCCTGGTGTCATACGTTCCATCTGTATCAGAAGTATGATCGTACAGATAAATTCCCATTGGAAACCAGTAAAAAGCATATAACCCTTGTTGATGACTCCCTGCATAACTGGCTGTCAACATTAAATCGACCTGATCCAGTGTACTTGGGAATACACTCGAAGAAACCGATCCGCTATCAGTAACCTGAAGGAAATCCGAGCATCCTGACAGAAATAGGATCAGAAGCACAATACCGGTGAGATGATAAATTTTATTTTTCATATTGATATATTTTCTGTGTTAATCAATTTATAAATTAAAAGCCTAAATCAATTCCAAATGATATTAAACGGGAAGGAAGATAGCGATTCGGATTATCCACTCCACGTTGAAGAACTACACGTTGTGAACCATCAACCGGAGTATTTGACAGTGCTGTTCCTGCAATTTCCGGATCAATTCCTGTATAATTGGTAATTGTAAACACATTTTGAGCACTGATATAGATACGGGCATTGTTCACAGCAATACTTTTCAGCAGATTCTTGGGGAAAGAATAACCAATCACCAGATTTTTCAATTTAATATAATCGCCTTTTTCTACCCAGAATGAAGAAGTAGTGGTATAATTCTGGCTTGGATCACCTACCCACTGATTGTTGGAATCAAACATTCCGGCACGTGGCATACTGGTCAGTCCATTGCCACCAAAGAAAGAATCATTGAATATATCAGCGGTCGTATTTCCATCGTTGGCAAATGTTTGTGTGCTACCCAGTCCTATTGAGGATCCGCCCTTAACAGCATTGTAGATATCAAATCCAAATGCTCCCTGAAATTGCATGCTGAGATCAAACCCTTTATATTCAACTTTCATATTCAATCCGCAAACTGCCTTTGGCCAGGGATTACCAATGTCAGTCTGACTGTTTTCATTTACATATCCTTGTCCGAAATCGTCATAAATCAAGTCGCCTACCCCTGTATTTTGTCTCCAATAATAATTCTGGCCTTTGGCAACTGCTTTTGCATTATAAGCATCTACCTGAGCCTGGTTTTGAAATATTCCAATGGCTTTATATCCATAGAAGAAACCCATTGCCTTCTCGTTTTCTGTCCGGTTGATTCCATACATTAGAGGTGCTGCCCCCTCATCTCCGAGCTGAATAACCTTATTTTCGTTGAAAGAGAGATTTCCACCGACGGTATAACGGAAATCACCTTTCCGGTCACTCCAGGTTAAAGTAAATTCGTGGCCTATATTTTCCACCTGACCGATATTGATAGGCATCGTATTGTTTATATTCGTATAGTAGCCGATTCCACTGGCTAATGGAACCAGTCGCCAGTATAGCATGTCCTTCGTTTGTCGGTTATAATAATCATAAACAAATGACAACCGGTTATTAAAAAAACTTAAATCAATTCCTATATCGGCCTGATGAACTTCTTCCCACTTGATGTTTTCGTTTGGGACTGTAAAGCTTGCCCATCCCTGTACCGGCGTTGCACCTCCGTAGCTATATGTAATCTGATCACCTACATACGATTGCTGGTACAGGAATTGAGGGATTCCGTCATTTCCAAGAATTCCCCAACTTGCACGTAATTTGGCATTCGACAACCAGTCTGCTTTATCTTTGATAAATGATTCTTCGTTGATTCTCCAGGCACCGTTGATGGAAGGGAAAGTACCCCAACGATTACTCGGTCCAAACTTATCGGAGCCGTCACGCCGTACATTGGCTGTAATCAGGTATTTTCCCATATACGAGTAATTGAACCTGCCAAAGAATGACTGACTTCTGCCTACCCCTGTAAAATCACCCGCTGTAGTAGGTGCCACGTTCGTGGACAAACTGATAGACTCTGCAACAGGAATAGGGAATCCGGTTACATCCACGGTAGTATTATAGGCATCATATTTTGTCGCTTCAGTACCCACCATGAGTTTAAAACCATGATTTCCAAAGTTCCTGTCATAGGTCAGGGTGGCATTATATGTTAATTCCCGGGATGTTCCGGCTTTCGATTCCATGGAGGCATTTAACTGTGAGACTGCCCTGAAATCATAAGCCTCAGAATAGGCACTGTTGGAAAAGCCATAAAAATTTCCGGAAGCATTTATTTTCAAATCCAATCCTTTTATAAAATTGACATTCAAGTAAGCCTGTGCATTCAACCCGTAATTATTATCTTTATAATGGTAGGTTTCTTCGAGTCCATAAAGATTTGGACCGTTCAGATAAGAGGGAGTAGAGGTAAAATTACCCTGGGCATCTACTGGCTCCATGGTAGGAACCGTTCGAAATGGGATTGCATTTGTATAAATAGAGTTATTAGGTCGTGAAGGATTATTCGTCCTCACATTCCCGTAGATGTTCTCGCCGATAGTTATGTGCTTGTTAAATTTATAATCCAGATTTGTCCTGAATGTAAAGCGATCGGACTTAGTATCAAGGAAAACTCCTTTTTCACTGTAAAAACCACCTGACATAAAGAAGTTGACTTTCTCGGTCGAGCCCGATAAGGAAACATTGTATTCCTGTTCAATGCCGGTATCATACATCACATCCATCCAGTTTACATCCGGCAGTTCAGAAGCACTCTGTACTCCTTCGAGACTTAAGACATCCGTTCCCATAGCTTTTCTTGCCCGGATAAATTCATCTCTGTTTAGTAATTTGATATTCGTTGTGATATTACGCAGTCCATAGCGGGCATTGGCTGAAATGATTGCTTTTTGTCCTTTTGCACCATGCTTGGTATTGACCAATATGACACCCCCCGCTGCCTGAGCTCCATAAATGGCACATGAACCTGCATCTTTCAGTACCTCAATGGATTCAACATCCCGCATATTAAACTCAAAACCCGTCGATTGTTTTACCCCATCAACGATATACAACGGCTGCATTCCATTCGTTGAACCGGCACCCCGAATGATAATATCAGCCGAAGCACCCGGAGTACCGCTGTTATTTGTGACCATTACTCCCGCCGACAAACTACCAAGTGACTCAGCCACACTTTTTGATGAATAATCTTTAATATCATTGGCATTCACTGAAGTAATGGATCCTGTTAATTCTGATCGCTTCTGAGTTCCATATCCCACAACCACAACTTCATCCAACGATTTTGAATCTTCGTTTAAAGTGATCAGATACATATTTTTAGAAGCTGATATTTTTTCCTGATACGGCATAAATCCGATATATGTCACTTTAATCAGACTTCCAACAGGAGCGTTCAATTCAAATCCACCTGACACATTCGTCACTATACCGGTGGAGGTTCCTTCAATGATAACTGTTGCACCAATAACCGGTTCATTATTGGCATCAATCACTTTACCGGTAACCCTTTTTAAATTCTGAGATTGCGCGTAACCACCTGAAGCTGTTACACAGCACATAGCCACGACTAAGAAAATCATACATTTAAATTTGTTTTTCATACATAGTATATTGTTTGATTTAATAATTGCCCTGTTAGGGAGCGTGATTTTTGTTTCTATTGCAGTTATCATTCCTGAAAAAACAGTTGCCTCATAGTGTCCTTTTATCACAACCGTTCGATGAAATAATCGATGTGTTAATAACAAATTCAATTATTTTACACCAATTTAATGATCTGTTTATTGCGAAAATTTGAATGTAATTGGGTGCTAAAATTAAACTTGATTAAACAAAGATATACGGCTTATTCATTAATTAAAAGAGTTATACGAAATATATAAAATAATATCATTACAATAATATACATATATTTAATTTTCAGGAAGATAGTTCGTTTTATATTTAAAATAATATAACTTAAATATAAGATTGAAAAGAAGTAAAATCAGGTTCTTTTAACGATTCAGTATTCTCTATTTGTGACTGCATAACCACGAAAAAAAAAGATGCTACAACCATGATTATGTAGCAAGTGGCATTCGCATTAAAAACCTCACATTGGTATTTACAGGATGAAAATGTAATGCTGATTTAAACCTTTGCACGCTGTTTTAATTTATGGAATTAATCGATTAAAAAAAAGTCTTTCCCTTATTACATTCACTAATTACATTATTGGAATTGAAAGTATTTTGATAGAAAATTCTAATGACTTTTTATTAAAATATTAAATCAAATAGAGTAACTACTTTTATAGTTGCAAAATTGATTACTCACATTTTTTTGTCGAAAAGTATGCATTTACAATTTGTAATGTAAAAACAGCTTTGCAATACTTTATTTTAATCACGAAAAGACATATATTTTTGTTTTCTATCAACCAATTTAATTATCTGAATATAAATGATATAAATTTATATAGCTTATATTCTAATTATATTATTTTTATATTCAATATCATTCTGTTATTTTTGATTTTTGATTGTAAATAATAAATGTCTGTATATCGAAAGGGCGAAAGAAGAATTCGTGTAGCTACACAAAAAAAAACGTATTCTGAAATCAGGAAGTATAAATTTACGTCTCTCTGAAAGAAACGTTCTTTTAGGAATAGGTCTGATTTATAACTGAAAAGAAATGAAAAAACAAAAGTGTACTACGACCTTGTTTTTAACCGGTTTTAGAATATTTGATTATAACATACGTACTAAAAAGAAAATCAACATACTACCATGAATAAGTCAGGTTTACTTCTTTCCATCTTTTTGTCATTATTCTCATTTGAAGCCTATCCACAGCATGTTTCGTTTCCGGATGATGCGATAGAAAGGGGTTATTATAACCGTCCTTACAAAAGATATGAAGCTGAAACCGGAAAATGTCAGACGAATGGAATCATTCTTGAACCATCGTTTAATCAAACTATACTTCAAAGCGAAGCCTCTAACCAGATTGCTACTCAACTGACCGGAATTGGGTCATATATTCAGTGGACAAATGATGAAGCGGCGGATGGATTGACAATCCGCTTTTCTATACCTGACAGTGTTGATGGGAAAGGCACTAAAGGTACTCTGGGCTTGTATGTGAATGACCTTTATGTACAGGATATCATACTGGATTCGTACTGGGCCTGGCAATATATTTTATTTAGCGGCAATAAATATCCTGATAACACTCCTTTAAACACAAAATTTCCTCGTATGCGTTTCGATGAAATGCATTTTAAATTAAATTCTAAAATACCTGCCGGGGCTACTTTTAAATTAGTAAAAACCGATACGAAAGATGCTACTTACACCATCGATTTTGTCGAACTGGAACCGGTACCCGATCCCGTAACATACGAGTCAATAACCGATGCCAATAAAGTCATGTATGATTCGTCGGTGCCTTTATCCACTTTTATCTTTTTAAATGGTGGTAAAACAATTTATATACCTGCCGGAAAATATACGGAAGCTAGCAAGATTCAAATTCTGAATGATAATACAAAACTTATTGGAGCCGGTATGTGGTACACTGAAATTTATTTCAGTGCTTCATCTGATGTCAGGGCGACCTATGCCAACCGGGGAATATTTACTGATAACAGTCAGGTTATCATCGATGGATTGTATTTAAATACGGTAAACAACAAAAGATATTATGACAACAATTCCAGCTTTCAGGTAGGTAAAGGATTTATGGGTGGTTTTGGTACTAATTCCATAATTCGTAACGTATGGGTGGAACATTTTGAGTGTGGCGGCTGGATTGCCAATTATGATGGAAAAGGGGCTGATCATCTGTTGGTGGAACAAAGTCGTTTCCGGAATAACTATGCTGATGGCTTGAATCTCTGTCAGGGGGTTACAAATGCCGTTGTACAAAACTGTAGTTTTAGAAATAATGGCGATGATGATATGGCATCCTGGTCAAGCGGCCAGATCTGCATCAACAACACCTTCAGGTATAATATTGCCGAGAATAACTGGCGTGCTTCCAGCCTGGGCTTTTTCGGAGGCCAACAAAACAAGGCATTGAATTGTGTGATCATTGATCCTATGGAAGCGGGATTACGTGCTAACTGCGATTTTGCCGGAACTGGTTTTGGAACAACCGGTGTGAATGAATTTAAGAACATATCAATCTATAAGGGTGGTGTAGCTGCCGGTACGGTGGGTGTCAGCGGGGATCTATGGGGTAATCAACAGGGGGCAGTCCATTTGAACAGCAATTCATATTATAACCTGACAAATATTAAACTCGATAGTATCGATCTGTATGATTCCAAGAATAATGCTGTTTTTATAGGCAGTGGCAGCGGGTATAAGATTGTCAATCTTACAATGAATACTATTCAGATCAACGGAACCGGACAATATGGAATCTATTATAGCGGGGCAAGTGGCAACGGGTCCTATTGTAATATCTCGTATGCTAATATTGGTGCCGGTTCAACTTCAAATGCAAAACCTGCAGCATTTATATTTCCCGAAAGCTGTACGACTGAAGTTCCTGAAGTTAGTGCCGACATATTTCATGTCACTTCTACCAACGATTCACTGACCATCTCAGGGTTTTTGAATTCGTCGGTTTCACTTTACAATCTATTGGGTAAAAAGTATTTTCAAACAAGTATCTTATCGAACGAAGCTGTAATTCCTAATTTGAGATCCGGTATTTACCTGGTACGGTTGGACAGTTATAACAAAGCGCTGAAGGTACTAATCAAATAGGTTGGAACTTCATAATTATCAACGAATACCGTTACAAGTAAAGAACTATTTATTTCATTAAAAATCAGAACCTTTTATAACCGTATTCTGATTTTTAATGAAGGGTGCAGACACTCCCAACTCAATGCTCCTCTCCTACTTATTTCTAATCCATTCCATTTAAACATCTTTCTAAAATGTCAGATAATTTTGATTGTATTTAAATATTGAAAATATAAAATGACTATCAGATTTTGCACCCATAGTTCGTTTTTTGTCATTTTATAATGATCTTATCAGTGGTTTTTTATTGAAATAGACCTTTTATCATTAGTTACTCCGTAGGAGTATTCTGTACATAACCCCCAGTTGAGCCTGCGAAACTGGGGGTTATGTATGAAATCAAGAACAGAACTCTGTAGGAGTTCACCAACAGAATCAAGAGTTTAAGTGTTTCTTTTGTGGTCAACTCCTACAGAGTTGGGTTGTGTATTATTCTATTTCCTCCCAGTTCCGCAGGCTCCACTAGGGGTTATTCAAAGGTTACACCTACGGTGTAATTTGTCTCTTCATATTTTTTTTAACTGCAAATTCAGAGGTAAATTTACAACTAATTGAAAGTTGGGTGTAAAAGCCGATAGTCATTAAAAATAATATTCAGTTATTCGGGCTTCCTGTCAACCGAAGAAAAAAAATAACACTTCAACTTTAATTGAACTATAAAAAACGATAGAACAGAATTTCAACCATTTCCTGTTTGGATTTATAAAGCAATTGGTTTTACAACCGGTTTTGGAATGGTTTTGGAATGGTTTTACAACGGTAGCTAACGGGATATACTATCGATACAATATTGATATATATGCCATATATCTATAAAGCTATATGGTTGATATATGGCAAATATATCATTATAATATGACTGATAAGTGGCAATGGCTAATGATCCAAAACCGATGTAAAAGCAATGCAAAACGGTTCACTGAATAATAAAAGAGTGAATAGATGAGATTAGTCAGTGAAAAGCGGGTATCCCGGAATTGATTTTCTTTACGTAGGTGTCTGAAAAATAGATTATTTTGATTTAGTGCTGAAATACATCCTAAAATACTACGATTATAAAAAAAGCCAAAAAACAATTGTGTTCTCTTCTTATTTATTTCAATACAAAAATAACTATTTGTATTGAAGCGCCAAAGAAAAAGTGCAAAAAATAAAATCTCATTTATAGAAAAATCATATCTGACCTGGATTTAAGTATTGATTAAAATGTCTAGCCTGGAAGTGTTGAAATTAGCGGAGAAAAAAGTTAACGGAATAACAGGATCATGAAAGAAAAGCCATCCAAAAGGTTTTTTCAACTTTACCAATGGATCAGAATAATCAATTGAAGCAAATAGAATTGAAATATCTTTTCTTAAATCCATATTAATTTTTAATTCTTCAACTGGATAAATTGCACGGATAAATCATTTCTCCCCGGAATTGTTTCAACTTGATTAAAAATGCTTATGTTCATGCAATTAGAACGATTATTAAGCAAAAAAGAATTCTTTCTTTTTAAGCATGCATTTTTAAAAGTTGTCATTCAAAAATTATCTGATAAAAAGATATTTCACGCTCTTTTATTTTATATTCCACTTATATTTATTCGGTTAAATATTGCTGTATATTGTTGAATTTCATGAAATTAAATTTTATCTGCATTATACAATTTTATATAAATCATATACAAAATATTATTAACACTTAAAGCATATATCTTTGCCCGTATAATTTTTTTTGATTTAAAAATCCAATTCATTCATTTACAAATTAAAATTAATTCTTATGAAAAAAATTACACTATTATTTGCCGCATTATTAATGGCATGGGGAGCGAGTGCACAACTCAACAACCCAAAAGATGCAAACAACAAACAGATTTACAGGTGGGATTGTGCCAATGATCAGTTTGCAACTTCAAACGATTTTGAAATTGACGAAACGGTTGTTTTTGCTGTCGATGTAACAGGTACTCCTCTCGAAGCATGGCTGGCAGCAACACCACCGGCAGGACAAACCCGGTCAATTGGTTTTGATTTCAACACCCAATGGGGTGGAGGCGGTTGCGATGGTCGTTTTATCAAAATAAAAGGAAACATATATGGTTGCACATTGAATTTGGCACAGTTGATTACTTCCAGACAAAACCAGCTTAAATTATTAAACGTAGGTGGAACGGGAGTAACTGCTCTTACAGTTGGAACCTCTGTC
>Ga0302215_10003779_pt1 | contig 10074 bp, 10 predicted proteins | sample II_Fen_N3_1_FD_194580 | JGI IMG/M metagenome (GOLD analysis project Ga0302215, IMG submission 194580) | Peat permafrost microbial communities from Stordalen Mire near Abisko, Sweden - II_Fen_N3_1 | ecosystem: Environmental > Terrestrial > Soil > Wetlands > Permafrost | place: Sweden: Abisko... | reverse complement strand
ATTTCTATTGCAAAGTTTTTAAGTTGTTTGTGATAAAACTCAAATTCGGTTGAGCATTTTTCATATTCAGCTTTCCAATTGTCGCCATAGAACGTTTTCAAATATCCTTCATCTGCCCAATGTAAGTAGTTAAGTCCCAAATTTCCTAAAAATTTGTATTCATATTTTCTTTTCCCTTTGTCTTGGTAAACTCCACAATATAAATGATAAATTTTGTGAAGATTGAAGTCTGTTTTTTCAGATTGGTTTAGAAAATCGTTTAAAATTCTTTTTAATTTCCACGTTTCAAATTGTCCTTCTTCAATAATTCTGTTCTTTATTAAGTCTTGTAATTTTGCTTTGTCGTATTTGTCTTTAAAATTCAGCTTAATTAAATTCAAATATGTTCCACTGTCAAGTTGTTGCTCTAAATCTGGTTGCGAATAAATAAAATTCTCTAAGTCCTCAACAGATTTATTCCCATTAAGAAATTTGTAAAATTCTATTTTATTGTTGTCAGACACGGTTTTCATAATATAGTAGTTAACAGTTGTAGCTTGGTGAAGTGGTGGACATTGAAGAACAAAAGTTCACTTGAAGAATTTTGTTGAATTTAGCACTAACGCCGCTATTTTGTCAAACTGCTGTTGCATGTAGTTTTTTAGTTTAATATTAAACTTCGTAATTTTTCAAGTTGTGTGTCTGCTTTCCAAAGAATTTGATTCAAGTCTCTTTCAATTTTGATATCAGGTTCAGTACCAAATCCGTCTAAAATTTTTCCGTCTTTTTGAAAAGAAACCATCGTGCTGATTTTTATGCGTATTTGTGAATTGGGTAATTCAAATCTTTCGCTGTTGCCACTAGAACCGTCTGTTGTTGTTCCTACGATTTTTACATTGGGAATTCCTTTAAAGACCGCAACAAAAACAGATGCAGCACTAAAACTTTTTTCGTTGGCGAGGATGTAAACAGGTTTGTTGTAATAAAAAGATTGTTTTGACAATTTCTTTCCATTCAACAAACCAAAATAATACTCGCTGTATTCCTTATCATCTAAATCATACATTGGTTTGAACGTTTTCAAAAATTCAGTAACACTTTTCTGTTCCTGTTTATCTAATTCAGAAAAGGAAAACAGATTTCTGCTGTGTAAACTTTCCTTGTATTCTTCTGATAAAAGAATGGGTGCTCTTTGTTTGGTGGCATTCACTACATAAATAGATTCAGGATGAACAAAGTATTTCGCCAATTCATAAGTGATATCTCGTGTTCCACCCCCGTTGCTTCTTACATCTATAATCAAAGCTATATTATCATTTTGGATGGATTTCATAAAAGAATTGATTTTATCAAATAGGAGAGGAGCATCTTCTTTACTAACCATTGAAGGAATTTGAATGTAGCCTATTTGGTCTTTTATGTCAAAAAGTGGGTTTACAATTTCTTCTTTATTGTAATCTTCATCTTTCAACAAAGCGTACTGTTTTTCAAATTCATCGTTCCAGTAACCAGACCTCATTTTTCTTCCAACCGGAGAAACAACTAAAACCGTATCATTTTTAAATGAGGAATCCGAAAGTGTCAACTTGATTTCTGCGGGTAGTGGCTTGTTTAAAGCACTATATATTTTTTGAATATCCCGAAGCTTTCTGACTGCTTTTGTGAAATATGCTTCCTTAGGAGCGGTTGCTTCTTCAGGAAGTTTTTTTTGAAGGAAGTTTTCGATTGGGATTTGATCAACCTTTTTCAGATAAGGAAATTTTGGATTTAATAATCCCAATTTCTTATCGCTATTTCTGTTTAATACGAGAACTTTGTTGTCATCAGGAGCATAAATAAATGGAAGGAAGATGGAATCTCTTATTTCATAATCCCTTACAGAAGAATGTCTGTCACCAATTTTTCCGATTGTTTCAGCTAAAAATAATCCAAAATCTTCAAGTCGTGTAGTATTCTTTATATTTTGTTGATAATTTTCAAAATCTTTATTGAAGTCATAATCGTTCAAATAAATATACGAAGATTTATCATTCAGCGTTTTCGTGAGAAATTCCAAGTCCTGTAAAATTTGTTGCTTTGATAAATTTTTGGTTTGGCCTTTTGAGATTATTATTAATAAGCTAAAAAGTATTGTAAAAATAAATTTCATTTTCATTGTAGGTTTTTTTAAAAAATTACGCAAAACCCTTGTTGGTCGCAGTTTTTTTATTCAGTTTTTCATTTAGTCCAATAAATTGCTTTCTTTTAGCTTGTCAAAAATTAGTTTGTCAACCTCTGATATTTTGTCTTTGTCTGAATATTTAAGCCATTTTATTTCTTCAATTTCAGAATTTGCTTTTAGTTGCCCTGAATATTCTCCGGAATAGCAAATCATTTTTACTAAAATTCCTTCTGAATGTCCGTGAGCTTGAGCTTCAAAAGTCCCAATGTAATTCAATGATTTGTTGTCAATTATAACACTTAATTCTTCACTAATTTCTCGCACTAAAGCCTGTTCGTCAGTTTCTCCCGTTTCCCTTTTTCCTCCTGGAATATAATATTTGTCTTTTCCAAAGCTTTTTGTTGAGAGAATTGATTTGTCTTTAATTTCTATCCAAGCAAGTTTGTCAATTATTTTCATTTCTTGTCAAATGTTTTAATATTCTTCTTTAGATTTTTGTTGATTTCATTGTTCAATAGGTCATTCAGTAAAATTACCTCCACCGTTTTGGGGCTTTGCGATGGCGGAAAATCGAAGCACAAAAGCTGGTTTTATTACTTAAGTTCAATTGAAAAACTGCTGTTGAATTTTGCAATTCAGTCCGCCTGACGCAAAAGCCTTGTTAGTAGAAGTAGTTTTATTTTTCACTCATATTCTGGTCATAAAAATCTGTAAATTTATTTATAATGTCGTCTAATTTTTCTCTGTTAAATTCTCCAAAACCTAAAGTCATAATATGTCCTTCAGTATTATTTGATAAAACACGGTTTAAATTTTCTATATAAGTATGAGCGTGTCCTTGTAATTGTAATTCCGCATTTATCATTTTTATCCAATATTTTTCATCTTTGTCATCTATCGAGTAAGTTAAATAGGGTAGAACAAAAGGAACAAATTTATCATACTGCATATTTTTGCGTGGATCTAAATTGGCATTCGGCCAAATTCTAAAATTTTCAATTAAGTTTAAATTTTCAGATTTAACAATTGTAGCTGTTTCGTTTTTCGCAATTTCTGAAATAATTTTCCCCTGATCTTGAGCATATAACCAAAACCAAGCTAAATCCCAAGCTGTTGCACCTTTATGATTTATTAGATTGTAAGGATGAAATATTGAGTCTATTGCAATATAGCCTTTTCCATTTCCAACAGTGTTTTTAATAATTTCTATTAAATCATCGTGATTGGAAATTTTTTGCATTGGATTTCCATTTATAAAACCATAAATATAATTTGATGTCCAATTTGAAGGTTTATGATATTTGTTGTCAATAATATCTTCGTTAAATTTTTCAGATAGTGAACTCAATTTTTCACTCTTTTTTAATTCATTTTCTTTTTTTTGTTTGGTTTTGAAAAAGTCAAAAAATCCCATATTTGTCGATTGTTGGTTTACTATTTTGCTAACGTTTGGCCGCTTTGCGAAGGCGGGTATTTTCAGCACTAAACTTCATTAGATGCACAAAGCTTGAATTTAGCACTTCACTGTCGTAGAAGTACGAAACCCCCGCTTTTGTAAAACGGATGTTACCAGCTGGGGTTCCTGTCCGTTGTTTCTTCATCTTAATATTATTCCTTGTTTTTCAAGTTTGTAGGAACCAGATAAAACACCAATACTTCCAATTATCTTTGTCGCTAATTTATTGTGAATATGATCCTTTAATTTTCTTGATGTCGCTTGAATTTCTGTCCAGTCCCAAGCATTTACTTTGCCGTTGAATGTTGTTGAACTTTCATTTTTCAACGCCCCGCTTTCATTAAAATGCCCAATGTGTGAGTGGTTAAGCTCGTTGTTTTTAAGTCCACCGAAATAGAGCTGTATTAGTCCCCACCCGTCTGTTGAATAACGAAAAGTATGTCCGTTACAATGTTTTGGGTCAAGGTCAATTTTCTGAATTGTGGCTTGCCTTTATGTCTTGGTGTCCAAAGTTGAAAGGTAACAGCGAATTTATCTCCATTGTCAAGGTCAAATTTTGAAGATATTTCCTCAACTGTTTTGTATTCACATATCTCTTGTCCGAATGGTGAACTTAAGTCGTAAATGTGCAGATCTGTTTCCTTGAAAATGAATTCAAGAATTTCCAATTTGTCTGCTTTGTCTGCGAAAAAGTCATAATTCATTTTTTATGTTGTGTGTCGTTTAGCCTTGCAGGTAACGTTTTGGGGCTTTGCGTTCGGGCAGGAAATCGAAGCACAAATGCTGATATTATTACTAAAGTTCAATTGAAAAACTACTGTTGAATTTTGCACATCTTGTCCCGATTTTTCGGGATCAGCCCGCCTGACGCAAAACCCTTGTTGTGCGTTCGTTTCTTTATCACTTTAATTTGTTCATAAGGTTTTTCCAATTTTCTCCAACTAATGGTGCATAATGGTATCCATTTTCTATTCTCATTAAAGTCTTGTCTTTTGATTGGCAATTTTCATATATTTTTTCAGACATTGAAAAGGGTAAATTTTCGTCTTTTGTGCCGTGAGATAAAATTAATTTGCCAAAAAATTGTTTAATGTTTTCGGCACTATTTCCAAGATTAGCCACTTCCGATTTTTTGATTTCGCTAAAATTAAAATAGGGTCTTGCCCAAAACGGAGCAAGTCTTTTAAAGTGTTCAGCAATATCGTCTATGTTTGAAGCAGGTGCCAATAATGCAAGTGTAGGTGTTTTATTGTCCACAGCCAATTTTGTTGCAAATACTGTCCCCAAAGAATGTCCAGAAATAAAATTTACGGCATTTTGATTATTTACAAATTCATAAAACGCTTGATTCACTTTAAATTGAGTTGCAAAATCACTTTTTCCTCTCGAAAATCCGTTTCCGTTAAAGGTAATGACGAAAATTTGAGTACTATCCCTTTTAGAAAGTTCGGTCAAATCGTCAAGCATATTAAAAAAGTTAAATTGGTTTCCCAACATAAAAATGCCCGTTTTTGTCACAACCTGTGGCTTAATTGTATAAAATTCAGAATTTGAATCTGATGTAAATTCTTTGTACTCACGAATTATAGTAGTATTGTTAAGTTTTACGCTGTCCGAATCTTTTTGCGAAATAAATTTATTTGCCGTCTTTAGTACATCGTCTTTTGTAATAAATGTTAGATACTTACTCTCCAGTTGATTAAATATTTTAGACGTGTCATATTTTGTTGGTGTAAAAAACATAGTTTCTTTAACCACGTTTTTGCTTCTCAAATATGGGATTGAAGCTAAATAAAGTCCGATTATTACCAATATGATAATCCCTAAAATTTTCAATAGTTTTTTCATTCAATTTTTTTAACGGTTTTTTTTGCATTGTCGTTTTTTTAGCATTGCCTCCAACGGTTTGAGTATTGCCGAAGGCGGGGATTTTTAGTACCGAACTTCAATAGAATTACTAATGTTTGTTTTAGCACAAATGTTCAATAGAACTCCTTCAGCCCCGCTTTTGGCAATACCTTGTTGTGCGTAGTTTTATTTTATTTTATTGTCCAAATTAAGAAAACTTATTTTATTCAAGGCAGTTTATTGATTGTACTTTTTGTAAAGTATTTAAACGCATCAAAAAAATTAAGTTCTATAAAACCTTTGTTTTCAATATTCGAGGAAACATATTCATAGATGTCATTGTAATTTTTATAATTACTTTCAGATATTCTTAAAACTAGACTCTTATTTTTGACTAAATAAATTACCTTATAACTTCCACTTTTTCCACTCTCAATTGTATTAAAATAATAGTCTAAACTTGTCCAATCAATATTTTTAAATTTTAAGAAATGTAATTTATAAATAATAATTCCAGCCTCGGTAAATTTTAGTTTATCTGAGAAATTTTGAAAAATAAATATTATCCAAAAAGGTATTATTAAAATTGGTAATAAAACAAGATTTTTCAGACTAAAATTATTATCAATAATCACAAGATTAGTAAAAATTATAATCCAAAAAAATCCCAAAAAACATCCAATAAACGAAAGGAAAATTAGGCTTATATATGATTTTGAATTTAATGTCATTTTGTTTCTAAAATTTTGTTTCGATGCACATTTTTCTCAAATTACGCACAACGGTTCGGGGCTTTGCGTTCGGGAGGGATTTCGAAGCACAAAAACTGATATTATTACTAATGTTTAATTGAAAAACTGCCGTTGAATTTTGCACTTCAGCCCGCCTGACGCAAAACCCTTGTTATCTGCAGTATTTTTAATTTCTTGTTATTATAAATTTGTCTGTTCTATAATTTTAAAATTTGGATTGTCTTTTCCTTTTTTGATATATTTTATGACAATTTTCGTTGATTGATACATATCATCGAATAAATAAAAAGGCATTTTAGATTGAATTATAGTTTCCTTAATTCCATCATTATCTATGTCCTTAAAGCTTATCGTTGCATAATCTGCTCCAAAACCCTCTGAAAGTTTTATTTCTGGATTTGATTTTAAAACCGGTGTAAACTCTTTAACTCTTCCATTTGCACCAGGATAATCTTCAATCCAAACTACATCTTTGTATGGATTATTATCCTTTTTTGAAACATAGAAAATTATGATTATTGCAATAAATATTAATATCAGAAATATATTTTTTTTCATTCTTATTGTGCTTGTACGATTTAGTTTAGATATTTTTAAAGATTTATTTTTTTTATCTTTTTTAGTTTAGATTTTTAATTAATGGAAATTTTGTTGATTTGGTCTAAAAATCCTTTTGTCACACTCATTTTGGTAAAATTGCCACTAACGTTTTGCAGCTTGCAGAAGTGGCGGATTAAGTAAGCCTAAACTTTCGGTTAAACACTGACTTTGCAAGTACAAAACCATCTTCAAATTAAGCCTAATACCCGCCATTTTTGCAAACTGCTGTTAGCGGAGGTTTTTATTTTCGTTTCAAATATCTGATTATTATTCCAATTGTATTTAATCTGTCATATGTCAAACTATTTGGTGAATAGAAACAATATTTCCGTAATAAAATAAATTTATTTAAGTCTTCTTTTTCAATACTCAAGAATAAAGTTCCTTTAATTGCTTCAAGTCCAAAACCCTTTGATTCAATTAGTAGTTCAATAAGTTTGTCTTTTTTCTCTTTCGATAATATGATTGGTTTTTCTGAAATTCCTTCTTTTAAAAGACCTTCTTTTTCTAACCAATTCATTGCAGGAGATTTTATATCTCCAAATCTCATAATAAAATCAGTGTCATTACTTACTTCGGTACCATATATTTTTTTGGTACTTGTTTCAGTCTTTAACCATTCAATACTTGATTTTAATTCTTCTTTTGACTTTTCTCCGATTGGTTTTATTTTTTCTAAATAATTGAGACCATTAAAACCCAATAGTTCAGTTAAACAAAATATTGCTTTTGTTTGGATTTCATCATTTTTAGTTGTTTCAATTATTTGTTTTATAAAATCTACTGAATTTAGATTTGAAATATACATTAACGAACTTATTAAGTTAAGTTGAATTTCAACTTCTTTAGTATTTGTAATGTATTTTTCAATATTTGGTATCGATGAATCATAAATTGCATTTTTACTCAAATAATATGCCCACGTTTTTTTCCAATCTGAATTTGCTGAATCTAAATTTTCAATTGCTAATTGTTCTCCAAATTCTCCTGAAAATATCATTTCTACAAATAAACTTTTAATTGTTTCTTTGTTTTTGGTAGGTTTATTTAGAAGCTTCAAAAATTCTTTTCCTTTTTCTGGACTGTGGATTTGCAGATTATGACATAAAGCAAAAACTTCATTAGTTGGGTTTTCTATTAAACTAGATTTTTTAATTTCTTCAAAAAGTTCTAATTCAGTATTTATTTGGTCTTGTGGAATTTCTGTTTTTATTTCGCCATAAATTGTTAATCCTCCATAACGATTAAGTTCTGCTATATTTTTTTCAAAATGTTCAGTTAGTTTTTTATTTATTGTTTGACAAAATGCGTTTGTCAATGTTGAAATGGAAAAGATAATTAATAAAAAATGCTTCATAATTTGTTTGATGAATTTCTGTTTTTTCTGTGTTCTGCGCAAAAATCTCCGCTAACTTCCAAATTTACGCATTGCGTCAATCTAAACTATATAACATTCGCAAAACGGTTTCGTGTGTTTTATCAGAAAAAAAATTTAAGATGCTGATAATTATTAATGTAGATCAAGAGGAAATTTTCTATTTTTTTTGGATTGGCGAATATTTTTGTACTTTTGATACAAACACATCCGGATGAAATATTCAAAAATATTCAAACAAAAGCTTGAAATAGCCAGATATAGCGAGTCTACGATCAAAACTTATATCTCAACCTTGGCAACTTTTTTTAAAACATTACAGGGTGTTTCTGTGGAAGAAGTTGATGAAAGCATTATTCAAAACTATATTTACAGCGAAATAAAAGAAAAAAATATTTCACAATCTTATCAGAAACATATTTTAGGAAGTATAAAGCTTTTTTATGAAGTGATGTTTAATAGAAAATTCTCTCTTTCTCATCTTTATCCAAAGAGGGTAGAGCACTCGTTACCCAAATATATCAATAAAGAAGATGTGTTAAAAATGCTCAGTCTTACAGAAAATTTAAAGCACAAATCTATAATAAGTCTTTTGTATGGTTGCGGTTTGAGAGTAAGTGAGCTTGTGAACCTGAAAATTACAGATATAGATTTTACTGCAGCAATTATCTCAATTATTCAGTCAAAAGGTAAAAAAGATCGATATGTGATGCTGCCTCAGTCGGTTTTGCCATTGCTTAGAGAATATTTTAAGAATTATACTCCAAAATTTTACCTTTTTGAAGGAAGTGAGAGTGAGAAATATTCGTCAAGAAGTATTCAACAAGTGGTAAAACAAGCTGCTGTAAAGGCGAAAATTCACAAGACTGTAACACCGCATATTCTAAGACATAGTTTTGCAACACATCTCATTGAAAGCGGCACGGATATCAGATACGTGCAAGAACTTCTTGGGCATAACAGTCTTTTGACAACCCAGATCTATACCCATATCATAGATTTGACGAAACCAAAAATCCAAAGTCCTCTCGATATTTGATCTAAATGTTTAAAATTAAAAATTCAACTAATAATTTCTGATTTGTACACAAGAAACATCTTTAATTTTCACTTTTTTACCTACTTTTTTCAACAATCCTGTTTCCGTATTTCGTTTAAAAACAGTTACGTTTCCGCTTCTTGCATTGGTTGTAATCAGAAACTTTCCTGACTTGTCAATGGCAAAAACTCTCGTATGTTTACCAAAAGTCGACTGATAACCGAGTGTTTTCAGTATTCCGTCATTTTGAATAGAAAATATGGCAATGTTATCCTCAAAACCACGATTTGAGGCGTACAAAAATTTTCCATCAGGAGAAATATGAACATCCGAGCTTTCAAAATTTTCTTTATACTTTTCAGAATGAGTGTTGATTCTTTGAATACTTTCCAATATTCCATCTGAATATCGAAATGCACTCACCGTTCCTGTTAATTCTTCGATACAATAAGCAAATTTTTCATTAGGGTGAAATGTAAAATGTCTCGGCCCGCTTCCCAAAGTCGTTTTGGTAAATGGAATTTTACAACTTTCTAAAGGCTCGTTTTTCTCATCATTAAATTGATAACATCTTATTTTATCTGCCCCCAAATCGGGCATGAAAATATATTGAAAGTCCGGTGAAAAAACAGTTGAATGAATATGCGAACGTTCCTGTCTTCCTGGATCATTGCTTCCTTCAATAAACTGAAAATTCTGAACCATCGGTTGAATCGTACCGTTTTCAGAAATCGGATAAACAGAGGCACTTCCTTCCGTGTAATTTCCGTTAATGAGCCATTTTCCGTTTTTGTGAGCAGTAAGATAAACCGGATTTTCACCACCACTTTTCTGACTGTTAATAAAAGTCAGTGTCTTGTTTTC
>Ga0302215_10003778_pt1 | contig 10075 bp, 4 predicted proteins | sample II_Fen_N3_1_FD_194580 | JGI IMG/M metagenome (GOLD analysis project Ga0302215, IMG submission 194580) | Peat permafrost microbial communities from Stordalen Mire near Abisko, Sweden - II_Fen_N3_1 | ecosystem: Environmental > Terrestrial > Soil > Wetlands > Permafrost | place: Sweden: Abisko... | reverse complement strand
TTTTTCAACCATCCGTGTACGCATAGCAAAATCTTCCGTTATATTCCCTATCTCATCGTGCTCATCACTGTCCACACATACTATCCCATCCCCGTAATAAGGAATCGAACGAGGTGAAATAGGACTTTCGCCAAATTGGTAGCGCTTATAATCCGCGGTTGATTTTACGACATAATTTTCTGCAATCTCCATCGGAACAAGTTCTTCTGCACAGTAAATGGAATCAATCATCGATTGGTCAGTCAAAACAAAAACCGGAACCTGAAATTTATCTGCATAATCAAAAGTGATTTGACCTATTTTAAAAGCGTCTTCTATGGTAGAGGGGGCAAAAATTATCCGAGGGAATTCGCCATGGCCTGAATATAGCGCCAAATTCAAATCGCCCTGTTCCGTCCTTGTCGGAAGCCCCGTTGCAGGACCCGGGCGTTGTGCAATGTTTATAACAATCGGGGATTCCGTAATCCCAGCCAAACTAACACCTTCGCACATAAGAGAAAACCCGCCACCTGAAGTGCAGGCAATCGCTCTCGCGCCTGAATACCAAGCACCTAAAGCCATATTAATAACACAAATTTCGTCTTCAACCTGTTTAAAAACAATGTCGAACTCCTCAGCGTGCTTCACCAAAAAAGCCTGCAAAAAAGTTGAAGGAGACATCGGATAAAATGGAATAAAATTGCACCCACCAGCGATAAAGCCAAGCCCCAAAGCGTCATTTACCGATATTTGCATATCAAATTTTTCTTCTCTATTTGCAGGGATTTCTATCTGAATATCAATATTCTTTTCTCCGTCTGAAAACCCCGACTTAAAAATGGCGATATTGTCTTCGTTAAAATAACTTTCAAAATTTTTCTGCAAGAATTCCAAGCAGTTATCCAAATTCAATTTAAAAAGCGCACAGACATAGCCCACTACATAAAAGTTTTTCGTTTTCAGCTCCAAGGAGATCGTTTCAGGGCTAATTCTGTCTTTTAAATGCTCAAAAACTTTTGAATCAAGTGCGAAAAGAATATCTATTTTTTTTGAAAAACAGGGCGAAAATTCATCCGAAACCTTAATCAGCGCAGAATTGCTCCCGCCTCGAATCCTAGACATATACTCCGGCAGCGAAAACAAATTAAAATTATTAGCGTGCAGAATTTTAGAGATAACCTCAGTTGCCGTATCTATCCCCTGACCTGCCTCACCTGCAATGACTATATTTACATTTTTAGTAAAAATCATAATTATATTATTAAAAAAAAGAAGAACTTTAACATTAGACAGGTGTTGAATATTAATAAATAGAATTCAACCAAAACAATGATAATTATTTTTTGAAAGTGTAATACAATTAATAAACAGAAAAGAATAGATGGAAAAAATAATGAATAAAGTTGCAGCAATAACCCTCGGGTTTTGGATTATGAAAATTTGTGCCACCACACTGGGCGAAACTGGGGGTGATTTAATTTCTATGACACTCCACGTCGGATACGCAATGAGCTCTGCAATTCTATTCAGCATATTTATGATAACTGTTATTATGCAAATCACTTCACGTAAATACAACCCAATTCTTTATTGGACAGTAATTCTTTCAACCAGCACGGCTGGAACTACAATATCCGATTTTATGGACCGAACTCTTCATCTCGGCTATGCAAAAGGCTCAATAATCCTTTTTACTTGCCTTTTAATTGTTTTGGCAATCTGGTATTTGAGCGAAAAATCGCTCTGCGTAAACAACATACAAAAGCCAAAAGAAGAAATTTTTTATTGGACAGCCATACTATTTTCAAACACTCTCGGAACCGCATTGGGGGATTTTCTGGCCGACAGTTCGGGCTTAGGATTTTCTGGAGGGGCGCTTTTGATAGGAAGCCTGATTGGCTTAGTTGTCCTTGCATACTACTTTACCAAAATCAACCGCGTTGCACTGTTTTGGATTGCCTTTGTCTTAACACGCCCGTTTGGCGCAACATTTGGTGACCTGCTCACCAAACCAATAGCAAAAGGAGGGCTTAATTTTGGAACAATCGGCTCTTCAATTATTCTTGCGTCAATTTTAGTTGTCTTGGTGGCTTATACAACATTAAAAGACAAAAAGACAACAGACAACTTTCAAATAGAGGCGGGAGAGTCCTGACTTTCTCTAATTATCATCTGCCTTCGGCCTTTCCTCAGAGACTCTTTGGATGTAATTGGTGAAATCTAAGAGTTTTTTGCCAGTTTCGTTTATGGTATTCAGATATTCAGTTTGCTTCTCGCAATCAATCGAAGCTTTTGGTAATATTGCCGAGAATTCTATAATGTTATTCAACGGTTCTCTAAACTTGTTGGATATATTTGTTATGAATTCGCCTTTGACCCTGTCAGATTCTTGAACTTTCTGGTACAATTCTGCCTGATACAAAGCAATTCCTGACTGAGTGCACATACTTCTGATTCTGTTAATATCTTCCTCAGAAAGCCTATTTACTTTGTGAGTAAATTCGACACAAAAATATCCCATAGTTTTGTCTTGATACAAAACAGGGAAATTATAACTTGATTTCACATTCGCATCTTCAAACAGTGAAATAAATTCCTGACTTTTTTGATTTTGAGTTAGATACTCATTCCACTCTGGTATTTTTAGCTCCCTTTTCTCAAGCAAAGGCTGAATATATTCTCTAGCTTCCTCGCAAGACCAATCATATCCAACAAAACTTTTTACTTCAGGTCCTGATAGATACTCAGAATATTCATCAACAGGTAAATACACCTTTGATTTCATATCGTAATCAGAGAAGAAAACTCTATCTGCATAAAAATATTTCCCGATGTTTTTTACAAAAAGACGCTTGATTGTTTTTTTATCCAAGGAACTTCTAAGTATCTCCACGATACTTCTGCTTATTTTTTCTCTTTCAGCTTGTATCTGAGTCAATTTGTACAATTTTGCCTGATGTATAGCTATGGATATTTGATTAGCGATAATATTAAGTAAATTTATTTCGTCACTGACTATCGTATGCTCTCTATCGACATAATGGATTGCCATAGCACCAAGCAATTCATCTGAGTAGTATAAAGGAAATGCAAAAGCCGAATTAACTTTATATTTTTCAATTGCCTCTTTTTCTGCTAAAACTTTTTGAGGGTCAGCGTCCATATAAATTTCCCTGTTATTTACAATTATATTTTCCCCTCTTTTTAATGTCGCTGCAAAATTTGGTACATCTACATTTACATTCGTTCCTCTGTACGAAGGAATATCTTCTGAAGCCAAGTATTCATCACTTATTACTAAAAATTCATCATTATCCTTGTCATACTCAATAATAAAACATCTGTCTGCTCCTATTGCTTTACAAACTTCAGTTACTATACTTGTTTTAATATTGTTGATATCCAAAGAACTTCTCATTGCCTCAAAAGTTCTTCTTAATAGTGCCTCTCTTTGTGCCTGAGATTGGGTAAGCTCAAACAATTTAGCTTTATGAATAACGATAGCCGACTGATTAGCAATTGCCTGAGCCACATCAATTTCATCTTGAGTAAAATGTTTATACTCATTTACATAATGAAAAACTATCGAACCGTAAACGGTGTCTCCATGAAAAACTGGTGTATTCAGATAAGATTTCACCGATAAATCATCTATAAGCAAACGTCTTGTTGCCTCTGGCAAATTCTCTTTTGCAACATCATCTGCAAATATCATTTTTTTTTGGTTTGTGAAATTAACAAATACGGTTGTATCGCCTTTTTCAATTGGTCTTGTCGAATGAGATTTGATATCAGGAGATGAAAGATATTCAGCATAAGTTTCCACTTGCAAATTTGAATTGGTTTCGTGACTGATTTCAACAAAAAAGCATCTGTCTGCCTTCAATAATTTCCCAGCTTCAGTGACTATTGCGTTTAATGCCTCTTTCATCTCTGAAGTGTTAACCGAAGACAACATTACGTCCCTCAAAGCCTTTTCGACTTCTGCAGTTTTTTGTACTGTATTATAAAGCTCAGCCTGATTGATTGCAATAAAAATCTGTGAAGCTATCGCTGTAAGTAAAGATTTTTCTTCATCACTCCAATGTCTATTTTTATTATATTCTGACAAGACTAATATCCCTAATTCTCTATCATTCAGCTTAACAACGCCTCCCATTACCGACTTTACTCCTATTTCATTATAGCCGTTTTTAAAATAATCAGGAACATTTGACTCATCAACATTATCAAAGGCCAATATTTGACCCATTTCTACAAGATTCTGTTCCCAATAAGAGGCAAGGCCAGGATAATCAACCATATCTCGATATCCCTTTATTACTGAATCTGTCTTATATTCTTCTCGTAAGATAATTTCATTATAATTACCTTTACCTGAGAAAAATGTTATCGCCGTCCTTTGGACATTGAATAGCTTAGCAGTTTCCTCACATATAAAAGATAGTATTTCATCAAGATCCAAAGAACTTCTAATTTTTACTGTAATATTTCTGAGAAGCGCTTCTCTTCGAGCTATTTTTTTTGCTTCTTGATAAAGTTGTGCTTGCTCAAAGGCCATTCCTGCCTGATTCGCTAATATTCTCAGGAATTCCAGTTCGTCCTCATTTGGCAACACTTTTTCTTTTACATATTCTATCGCGATTACTGCCTTTAACTTATCATTATAAAAGAAAGGAATGCCTATGCTATTTTTTAAACCGAAAAGATTACAGTATCTTTTAATTCCTGCATATTTTTCATCTTGTTCTTCTAAAATTTTCTCATAATCAAAGACAACTAAATCTTCTGCCATTAAAAACGCTTCAAGAAATTTTTCAACATCTTCACGACTAAAATCGTAGCCTATAATACTTTTTATGTCATCTGATGCTAAATATTCACCTTCATAGTCAATAGGTTTCCCTTTCATATTTTCGAGATCAATTTCAACAAAATAACATCTATCCGCATGTGTGATTATACCTATTTCTTTTACTATTTGCTTGATTTCGTTTATATCAAAGGTACTTATCGTCTTAGAAACTACTGCACCGATTAATCTTTCTCTTTCAGTTGTCTCTTTTTCTTTTTGATAGAGAGTTGTTTGATAAATAGCAATCCCTGATTGGTCAGCCAACGTTTTTAAAAATTTAATATCCGCCTCAGTGATTTCTTTTTTCTGCTCAAATGTAACTACGATGTTTCCATAAAAATTGTCGCCATAGGAAACATTTATAGCCATGGAAGAATTGAACCCCATCTCGCGGTAAAATGTTTCTGCTCCGGTTCCCAGAAGATTGTTCTCTTCCAAATACTTGTCTAAATCACTAAAAATTATATCTTTTCCAGTCAGATGCACTTGTCTTATAGCTTCAATAAAGCCCGGTGTGCCTGCAAAATCGTAGCCGACAAATGTTCTCACATCATCTGAGGATCTGTATTCATTTCCTTCTCTTGTAATGTAATTTTCTTTCTTAAAATCATAATCTGCAAACGCAACCCTGTCAGCCTCCAAAAATGCCCCTATCTGCGTGACCATTTCGCGTTTTACCAAATTTACGTCCATTGAACTTCTTATTGTCGTAATTGTTTTTCTTAATATAACCTCCCTTTCCGCCGCTTTGACAATTTGAGATTGCTTATGCAAAAGTTCCAATTCAGTTTCTTTTCTCTCTGTAATATCTTTTGCTATACCGACTGTACCAATAATTTCACCATTAGTATTTAGAAATGGTTGTTTGTACGTTTCAAGAATTCTTGGCTCGCCATTGAGAAGAGTCTCTTCTTCTATCTTGATTTGTTTTCCTGTTTCTACCACTTCCGTATCGTTTTTTAAGTACAGTTCTGCCAATTCTGTCGGATATAAATCAAAATCTGTTTTTCCGACAAAATCACCTTGAGCCATTTGTTTGTCTTCAGCATATTTTTTGTTCACCAAAATGTATCTGTTTTCTTTATCCTTTAACCATGCCCAATACGGAATGTTGTCTAAAATAGCATTAAGCTGATCTTTATTTTTTACATTAGCGACCTCTAAATTTTTTCTCTCTGTAATATCCTGAGATATGCCGACAGTCCCTATTACCTTCCCCTTATTATCAAAAACTGGGCTTTTGAAAGTTTCATGCCAACTCTCTCCGTCAGGCCCAACGATCAAATCTTCTGATGGGATCGTTTGCTTTGTGTCCATAACTAATCGATCTTCCAAGGTATAAGACTCAGCATACTCCTTTGGGAAGAAATCAAAATCAGTCTTGCCGACTATATCTTCAGGCTTTTGATTACACATTTTTGCATATACTTCATTTACTGCTAAGAGATTCCCATTATCATCTTTGAGCCAAGCCATAAATGGCATATTGTTCAAAATTGCATCCTGATCCTTAGATTTTTGATTCAATTGAGCGTACAAATTAGCCTGATGAATAGCAAGAGATATTTGGTTAGCAATATTGTTGAGTAAACCTATCTCCTCGTCAGTTATAGTATGTTGCGTCTTGACATAATGAATTGCCAGAGCCCCAAGCAATTCATCAGAATAATACAAAGGAAAGGCAAAAGCGGAATTAACACCAAATTTTTCAATTGCTTTTTTCTCCAAATCGTAATCTTTGTTATCAGATTCCATATATATCTCTCGGTCATTGATTATTAAGTTTTTACCATTTTTTACTGCGTTTGCAATATTTGGAATTTCTGTATTTACGTCCACGCCGCTAAACGGTAAAACATCTTTTGAAGACAAATATTCATCTTTTACCTTCAAAAATTTATTATTTTTTTTATCGAAATCAACAATGAAACATCTGTCTGCGCTTAACGATTCACAAACTACTTTTACAATATGCTTTTTTGTTTTTTTAATATCAAGAGAACTTCTTACAGCTTCCATGATATTTCGGTAAAGGCCTTCCCTCTCGCCTCGCAGCTGAATTGACTTATACAAATTTGCTTGATGAATTAATGTTGCGACTTGAGTCGATATCATTGTTACCAAAGTAATATCCTCATCTGTTACAGAACGGTTTTTATCGACATAGTGAATTGATAAAACCCCAAGAAACTCATTGATATAGTATAACGGAAATCCAAAGGCAGAGTTGACATCAAATTTCTCAATAGCCGCTTTTTCCAACCCGAAATCTTCGTTTTTGGTGTCTAAAGAAATTTCTTTATTATTAATTATCAGGGGCTTGCCCTTTTTAAGGGCTTCGGCAAAATTAGGAATTTCCTTACTAGGGTCAGCTCCCACATAAGATGCAACTTTATCAGAAGACAGATATTCGTCCTTCACAATTAAAAATTTATCGTTTTTCTTATCATATTCTGCGATGAAGCATCTATCTGCGCCCAAGGTTTTACCAATAATATCAACAACTTTTTTTTTCGTTTCCTCAATGTCAAGAGTGCCCATAACAGTTTCCATAACAAGCCGATAAAATTCTTCTTTTCTGCCTTTCTCTTTTAGTCTCAAATTCTTTAGACCTATCTCAGAAATCGCATTGGCAACGAGAAACAAAAGGTGCGCAGCAGCTTTGACTGTTTCTTCAGGAACTATTTTTATTTTTTTGACCGCCTTAATGTATTCATCTTCGTCAATTGAAAGCTGACGAGCAATTTCTCTAAAATGTTCTTCATTCGGCGGCTCAGTGAGTACTTGCCCACCTAAAATTGAAGCAATATGTTTACCATCCACAACAATAGGGACGGCAAAATCGGTTAGGCCTGTATGGCACTTATAGATAACGGGTTCACCCCTGACGGCTGCAAGTTTTCCCCATTTGATGTCGCACTCTACGCACTTTTTGAGCCCCAAGGCATTGCCTCTCGTAAATTTAATGCAAAACTCAGTGAAATTACTAGGCTTGGTTATAGAACCTCTATCATCCACTGTTATGCTAGCAACATTAGTCGTTGCTGCAAAAACATCTTGGAATTCCTGCAAAAAATTTATATCTATTATGTCTGATAATTTAAATTTTTGTTCGCCCTCGAGCATTTTTTATTGTCTCCTCGCCAAAATTCTGGTATTTTAGTCTATACCGATTTAACAAATAATATAAAACCCGATTAGGCTATTTTTAAAAGCAAAAAAAACCAAGAATTAACTTGAGTTTTTTTCAAAATACACCCTGAGAGGAGTCTGTTGCATCGTAGGCGAAAACTGAGCCGTACGAGGCAGGATGCGAGTAGTTTTTAAACAGTTCACAAGTAATAAAGAAAATAAAGCTAACCCCATTTGTTTCGAGGGACTCGAGGAACAATAAGGGTTCGAATTCCCTGGGCGAAACACAAAAAAACCCAAGAATTAACTTGAGTTTTTCTAAAATACGCCCGGAGGGATTCGAACCCCCGACCTTCCGGTTCGTAGCCGAACGCTCTATCCAGCTGAGCCACGGGCGCACATATACGGATTGAGACTAGATGGTCTGTATCTAGTTTATCAAATCAAGTTTTTAAATCAAGCACGCATATTTACAGAATTGTTTTAATCGCCTCTGGAATGTATTTCAATAAATCTGAAGCCAATGTGGAATACTCGGTTAAGTCTTTACTTGCAAGCTCTGCGCTCAGTCCGTGCAGATAAACAGCCAAAATGCTCGCCGCGAACGGGCTCAATCCCTGCGCCAAAAACCCTGTAATCATACCGCATAAAACATCCCCGCTTCCGCCGTGCGACAGCGCGGTGTTGCCTGTGTTATTTATATAAAAATTTCCCTTGTTATCCGCAACTAAAGTCTTATGCAACTTTAAAACTGTCGTGCAATCATATTTTTCGCAACATTTTCTCACCCAAAATTCAGGCTGAAGTAAGACTGTATCGACCGTCATTCCCATCAATCGTGCTAATTCGGCAGGATGAGGAGTCAAGACCGTATGTTCTGGCAAATCAATTTTTTTCAACCGTCTTTTCAACTCTCCCAAAAGAGACAACCCGTCTGCGTCTACTACCAAAGGAATCTGGAGGTCAGCCAAAATCAAGATTAGTTTTTTCAAAAATTTTCCTGTGTCGTTATTCAATGAAATCCCGCAACCCACAGAAATAGCATCGTAGTTTTTAATAATTTTTTCTAATTTCTTCAAAGCCCTAGAAGAAATCGCATTTTCTCTAGTTTCCTGCAACGGTAACAAAATAACATCAGGACTTAGGGCACTTACTGCCGAAAGTACGTTAGTAACACTCGCGAGAGTGCTTCTTCCGCAACCGACTTTCAAAGGAGCTATGCTTGAAAAGTAAGCAGCACCCGAGTAATTCCCGCACCCTGAAATATTCAAAACATGCCCGAATGTCCCTTTATGAGAATCTTGTGGCCTTTGTGGCAGAATTGTTTTCACGTAATGTTCATCAAAATCCATTTAGAAACCCCCAAAATGGCGAATTTCACCATTTAGATATTTTGTCTTATTGCCTCATATAGCACTATCGATACCGAGTTTGACAAATTCAAACTTCTCTGACCCTCTAACATCGGAATTGTGATTGACGTTTCTTTGTTTGCGTCAAGCAGGTTTTCTGGCAACCCCCTTGTTTCAGGTCCAAACACAAGAAAATCACCTTCTTTAAACTCAACCTCAAAGAATGATTGTTTTGTTTTTGTGGTCAGATAATAAAATTTAGCATCTTTATTCTCGGCTTGCAATTGCTCGATTGAGTCAATTTTTGTCAAGTTTACACTATCCCAGTAATCTAAGCCTGCGCGTTTTGTATATTTGTCAGAAAGCGAAAAACCGAGCTTACCCACAAGGAAAAGATTTGCACCTGTGCACGCGCACAATCTAGCAATATTTCCAGTGTTTTGGGGGATTTCAGGTTCAAATAAAACTACATTAAATTTTTTCATATCAGATTACCCTATTCCGCCGTTTTTGCAAAGAATTTTTTGCTTTCAAACACAACAGGTAACCCTCTCAAAACGCAGTATTCAATCGCGACAATTGCTGATACATAGGCTATCACCCACAACATTTTTGCTATATGAGAGTCAATTCCTGGCATTTTAGAAACGATTATTAAAATAAACGCGACCATTTTGGCAACCGCGTAAGCTATTCTCGAAAACTTTGAACTGCAAATAAAATAACCGATTTTATCGCTTTGCATGCTCGCCTCACC
>Ga0302215_10003777_pt1 | contig 10075 bp, 10 predicted proteins | sample II_Fen_N3_1_FD_194580 | JGI IMG/M metagenome (GOLD analysis project Ga0302215, IMG submission 194580) | Peat permafrost microbial communities from Stordalen Mire near Abisko, Sweden - II_Fen_N3_1 | ecosystem: Environmental > Terrestrial > Soil > Wetlands > Permafrost | place: Sweden: Abisko... | reverse complement strand
ACGAGAAATTAAATCTGGGTTTCCGATAATTTCACCGGTGTGAGAATCGATAGTGGCAATTACCACAATCATACCATCCTCAGACATCATTCGACGATCACGTAAAACAATTTCTGAAACATCACCGACACCTAAGCCATCAACCATCACATAATCGGTTGGTACTTTTTCGTTAGTTAAAGTTCCTTCAACTTTACCACCAACCATTCTAAAATCAACCACTTGTCCATTATCGGCGACAAAAATTTTATTTACCGGGATACCAACTTGTTCAGCTAACTCAGCGTGAGCGCGTAACATATAGTGATTGGCCTCGATTGGCATAAAATATTCAGGCTTGAATAATCGCATTGTTAATTTTAAGTCTTCTGCTTTAGCGTGTCCACCAGCATGGATATCCAACATTTTGTAGTGAATAATTTTAGCTCCCTGACGAACTACACGGTCCATTAAATTTTGAATGGAACGTTCGTTGCCAGGAATAACTGAAGATGAAAATAAAACGGTGTCACCATGTTTAATAGTCACCACGCGATGTTCACCATTTACCACTCGGCTTAAAAAAGCGTTAGTTTCACCTTGAGCACCGGTACCCACAATAATAACTTTATTATCCGGCATCTTATTTAAATCCTTATCATCAATTAACATCTTAGGATTAAACTTTAAATAACCGATCTCATAAGCAACTTCCACATTAGAAGCCATACTTCGTCCTTGCAAAGAAACACGACGGCCATATTTTTCAGCTAAATCAAAAATTTTCTGAACCCGGGATAACTGAGAAGCAAAAGTCCCAATAATAATTCGGCCTTCAATCTTCTCAAATAATTTACCCATTTCTTCACCAATATAAGACTCGGAAACCTGATAGCCAGGATGAGTCGCATCAGTTGAATCAGACATTAAAAGTCTAACGCCGGCTGCTCCAAGTTGAGCCATCCGATTTAAATCAGCTGGTTTATCATTAACGGGAGTAAAATCGATTTTAAAATCACCCGTATGAACTAAAGTTCCAAACGGAGTTTTAATAATCGTAGCAAAACAATCAGGAATCGAATGATTAACTCTTAAAAATTCAACTGTGAAAGAAGCGCCTAATTTGATACTAGAAGTATCATCAATTTCTTTAATTTTTAGAGTTGGGGCACTCTTATATTCAATATTACGTTTACGAACTAAACCAGCCGTAAGTTTGCCCATGAACATTGGCGGATTACCAATTTCGCCCATGATATGAGGGATACCACCAATATGATCATAGTGACCATGGGAAATTATTACCCCTTTAATCCAATCTTTTTTATCTTGTAAGTAAGTAACATTAGGAATGATGTAGTCGATACCTGGCATATCTTCTTCCGGAAACTGTAAGCCCATATCAATAATAATAATTTCTTTGTTACATTCAAAGATAGTCATATTACGACCCACTTCTTCAAGCCCACCCATCACCATTACCCGTAAGTTATTACCACCAGATTGTTGGTGAAAAACTTGGCGTGGTACAGCTTGATGTTTAACTTGTGAATTTGAAGGACCCTGATAAGCCGCTGAAGCACCAGTTCGCCCCGTATAATTATTATTCGGACGATTTACATAAGTTGTTTTATTAGGAGTGCTTGGTTTACTAACTGGAGTTACCGGTTTAGGCGCCACAGTTTTATTTTCTAAAGGTTTTCTAAAAGGTACTTGAGTAGTAATTGGTTTACCTTCTTGACGCAAAAATTCTTTGTCATCTTTTAAAATGGCGTCGATATTTAAGGGGTCACTTAAAATACCAGTCGTCTCTGGTTTGCGGCCTCTAAAAAAGTTATTTGGTTGAGTCGATTTAAAAACAATCGAATCGTCACTAGTTTTTTTGCCAGACGAAAAATGGCTGGACGAAGCCGCTGGCGATTTATATTTAGTTATCATGTTAGGATTGGAGTTTAAGCTTTAAATTATTAGCTAAAAAGCTAAACGCAAAGACAGAAAATCCGTAATTAATTTATCGTTAGAGAGATAATTTATTTAAAAAATAATTGGTTACCAAGAGAACTTATTTCGAGATTTTAAGAACCAATTAGAAATACCGGCGAAGCGATCGCTAGCAGTAATTACTGCTGTTGAGTTAAACCCTTTAACTTTTTTGCTTTGCACGTATATATAGTTTTTTTCGTAAAGGAAAATAGCTGGAAGTTCATCAACAATAATTCGTTGAACTTCTTTATAGTCATCAATCCGAGTATTTTTATCCAGAGTCACTCGGGCGTCTTCTAAAAACTTATCTACTTTATCATTTTTATAACCAGAAATATTTAAACCTTTACTACCAGTTTGACTGGAATGCCAAAAAGCAAAAATATCTGGGTCACCACCTAATCGTTGACTAAAGATTAAAGTTTCAAAACTGCGAGACGAAACTAAATTAGAAACATCACTTAAAGCCACTAAATTTAAAGTGGTGTGAACACCAATGGCGTCCCAATAAGTTTTAATATTTTGAGCCACATCGGAATAATCACTATCGGTAATGGCGCTTAATTTAACTGTTAATAAAGTAACAACATCTTTTTTATCTTTTTTAAAACGCCAAGTTCCATTAGCGGTTTCGCCTGTTGAACTAGCATAAGCGACAATCGCTTTAACTTCCGAAGTATCAGAAGCTAAATTTTCGGCACTTATTACTATTTTCGACCAACCAGCTTCATCTAATTTAGCATTAGCTGAGTCAACATTATAATCATACTTAGTAACCTGATCATTGTAAGCAAAAGAACTTCTAGTTAGTGGTCCGTCAATTACTTTATAAAAATCCGAGAAGACATCTTTAACTAAAGAATTTTTATCAATTGCCAAAGCTAAAGCTCGACGAACATTTAAATCGGCTAACGATTTATTATTAGTCGTGTTAAAAAATATTAAATCTTCTTCAGAAGAATCAAGAGAATGAAAATTTAAAGAATTTTGAGCCAACAAAGAATGTTTTTGGTCCAAAGATAAATAACCAATACCTTGAACATCTCCAGCGTTTAAAGCCGAGATAAGTTCCGTTGAATCTGGATAAAATTTAAAAGTAAGATTTTTAATATAAGGTTTAGCTCCGTAATAGTCATCATTAGCGACTAAACGATATTCCTTGAGCTCGCCCTGTTTATTTTTTAATAAAGAACTAAATTTATAAGGTCCTGAACCAATTGGTTCCAAATTAAGATCAGTTAAACTAGCTGAATCTGGAGAAACATTTTCCCAAACACTTTGCGGCATGATGCCAAAAGTTAACAAACTTGAAAAGGCGGTGTAAGCGGATTGTAAAGTAAATTTAACTTGAGTATCAGAAATTTTTTCAATACTCACTGAAGAAAAATTCTTACGTAAGGGTGAATTATAATCAGGATTAATAATTAAATTAAAAGTAAACACAACATCATCGGCCGTTAACATTTCGCCGCTGTGCCACTTAGCATTATTTTTTAAAGTCACAACAAAAGTTTTGTTGTCACTCGTTTCAATATTCTCAGCTAAATCATTAACTAACTGTCCGTTTTGATCAAAGCGGTATAAACTGGAATAAATTAATGAAGTTAAGTCCTCATCAACATCCCGATTCGTATCATATAAAGGGTTAATATTTTTAGGATAACCAGCAACACCTTCTTCATAAGTTCCGCCACTAACTGGTAAAACAGTGATGTGTTGATTGTAAAAACGAACGCCTAAATAAGTTAAGTTAACTAAGACGACAACTAAAGCAATTTTAATAATTAAACTTTCTTTTTTAGATAAAGTTTTATTTAAATGCTTCATCTGTTCGCTACTAGGAATCTTACTTGAAGCCAAGGTATAAACTAAATTTTTATCGGTCGTTTCGTGACTGTTTTTTTTTAACAAAAGTCGAGTTATTTTTCCAAAAAATTTAGAAAAACGACTACGAGTTTTTCCCATAACAGCCAATAATTCTTTTTTAGTTTTAAGAGGTTTCACGTTGGCAAAAGTTTAGAGAATAATGCCGAGAAATGATAGAGAAAAAAATAAAACAGCTAAAACGATAGTAAGTATAAAAAGTTTTTTTTCAAGCCCGCGTTTAGTTAAGTAAACGCCGCCAGATCCACCGAAAGCTGAACCTAAACCAGTACCACGACTCTGTAATAGAATCGCAACGATTAACAAGATCGAAACAATAGCTTGGGCAATCTTAATCCAGTTCATAAATTATTTTTTTATTTTCTCGATTATCTTAGCGAGGATTGGTTTGTTGTTAATAGCCATTTCTGATAAGACCTTACGATCAATTTCAATGTTATTAGCTTTAAGTAATCCCATGAAGCGGGAGTATGATAAATCGTATTCACGAACAAAAGCGTTAATTCTAATCTGCCATAAAGCACGCATATCGCGTTTTTTCTTACGGCGATCAACATAAGCATGAGCTCCTGCTAAAGTGCGGGCAGTCTTAGCTAATTTAATAAGTTTCTTACGTCCCCACATGTAACCCTTAACATCCGCTAATAGGTTCTTTCTTGATTTGACGTGGGAAGTACCTCTCTTTACTCTAGGCATATTTTTCTAAATTGATAATTGGGTTAGTTAAATTGGGCCAAAGTCTTTACAGTCTTGGTCAAAGTTTTGGTGGTGGACACATCCAATCTCTTGGAACGAGTGGTACTACCAGATTCATGTGCATTATTATGGGCTTGTCCAGCTTTTCTCTGACTAACTTTATTGTTACCAGATACTTTGAAGCGTTTAACAGTGGCTTTGTGAGTTTTTATTTTTGGCATACTTTTCAAGAAAAAAACAGGTAGAAACCTGATTTCACGATATCCTTACTTTTTATTGATTACTATCATAGTAAATCTTCCCCCTTGTTTTGTCAAGGGTTGTTCAAGCTCAATATTAAAGTCAGGTACGGCTTTTAATTTATTAAGAAATTCGTTCATATTTTCAGCAGCTTTTTGAGGATACTGCTTTTCGCGGCCCTTTAAGAGCAATTCAACCTTAAGTTTGTCGCCCTTACTTAAAAATTTAATAGACTGATTAAGACGTAATTCGGTGTCATGTTCACTAATTCTAAAAGACAAACGAACAGCCTTAACTTCTACTTTCTTTTGTTGCATTTTCTGTTTATGAGCCTTCTTTTCGCGTTCATACTTAAGTTGACCTAAATCAACTATTTTAGCGACTGGAGGGGTGCCTTTAGGGTTAACTTCTACTAAATCTAAATCCAATTCCTTGGCACGAGCAATCGCCTCGGCGGTATCCATAACGCCAATACTTTCGCCAGTTTCATCAATTAAAAAGACCTCTGGGGCTTTAATTTGTGAATTAGACTTAAAGAAAATTGTTTCCTTGGCCTCTGTTCTGTGAAATTTTATTCTCATTGTTTATTTGTGGGCCGGAACCGGGGAGTCCTAGCCAAAAACGACCTTACTTAGGTCATTTACGATTAAATAGGTTTGTTACTCTCTATTTATAGCTGAAAATATTGCTTTCGTCAATGGGTAAGCGCTAAGAGTTTAATCAAAAATATTTACTCTTTATCAGCAAAAATAACCAAACGACCGGAATAACTTTTAGATGAATTATCCCAAACCCCCTCACAAGTAATTAAATTTAGATGAGCTATGCCGTCACTTGAACTAAACACGTCTTTGGTGTCGGCTGTTGGTAAATAACTACGAATTTCTCGCACAATAAAAGAAATTGTAGCACCACTGTCGTCTTCAATATAAATTTTATCCCCTTTAATTATTTTACTTAGATTTTCAAAAGCCGCGACTTGACCATTTTTAGTGATACCATAATGCCCAGCAATCACAGCACTACCAATCTCGCCTGGACGATGACCTAATTTATACCAAGCAATTTCATCTAAATTTTTTGGCATATCCATGGCCCCTTCAGAAGTTATGCCAACATATTTAAAAGGAGCATCCACTTCTATACCAGGAATTCTAACACGCACTGGTAGACCAAAAGCTGCTTGTTTTACTGGTAATTCTGCGACTAAAATTTTAACTGGTGTCTGACTAATATTTAAATTTAAATCCACTTTTTTAATACCAAAATTAAGCACCAGTAAACCGGCGACAGCAATAACTGAAATTAATAATAATATTTTTTTAAACAAGGGCATAAAAAGAGAAAAGCCAGGTCAAAAGAGACCTGACTTTTTTTTCTTAAGAGATCTTAAAATTAATTAACACCTGCATTTGGAAAGCTAGGAGTTGGAATTTCAGTAGAAATAATAACTGGTAATACTTCAGTTGTTGAAGTCGGTGTTGCTTCATAAATAGAAACCACTTCTGTAGAAGTTGGTGTCACTAAAACAATAGGAACAATCGGGACAATAATTGGAGTTGGTACAGAGACTGCACAAACTGCTTTAGTAACAATACTGTTATCTAAAGTAACCGCTCCGTTTCGGGACAAGACTCTTCCTTCAACATTAGCTCCGGTTGTTAAAGTAGCAGAACTTAAAGTCATAATATTTCCTTTAAAAACTGAGTTGGCTCCTAAAGTAGCGGAACTACCAACTTGCCAAAAAACATTACAAGCTTGAGCTCCATTTATTAAACTAACTTTACTAGCTCCATCAGTAATCAAAGTTGAAGCAGTTTTAAATATAAAAACGGCATCTGGATTACCTTGACCATCAAGGGTTAAAGTTCCGGTAATACCAAAAGTCCCGTCAGTTGAATCATAAATACCTGCTGTTTTAGTTGTACCACCAAGTTCAGTTGGGATAGTTGAAACTGGAGTTTGACCAGTAGCATTTAAATAAGCGGTTGTTAAATCTACTTGAGCTTGAACAGCGATTGGATTAGCCACTTGTCGAACACCATTTATTATTCCAGCGGGAAAACCAGTAACTTCAGTTCCAGGAGTAAGACCAAGATCACCACTGATAACACTTGAACCCGTATTAGTAATTGTCGAACCAGCTAATACCGCGAAGTTATCAGCCGAACCCAAACCTACTCTAGTAGCTGCTCGAGCCACTACTAAGCCAGACAAAGCGACCGCAACCGTAACAACTAAAGCAACCACAGCAACATTTTTCAACTTTTTCATTTTTTTTATGTTATTTTTTTAAAAACAAGATTAAACTCTTAATCTAATACCAGTATACTCCTAACCGATAACTTAACAATAGAAACATATAATTACTAAAATAAAAAAACCACCTAATCATTACAATTAAGTGGTGTTTATATTTTTTAAATTTTCGCTTTAAGCGGTTAACCGGTTGTTTAAGTTAGCAATAACATCAACAAAGTGTTTATCGATAAAAGCTCTTTCTCTTTTACCGCCGCAACCATTTTCCTGGCGAGGATATTTATTCTCAAACTCTTTATAAAAGAGTTCTAAACCGGAAATTAAACCTGGAAGGTGTTCTTTGGCTACTTCAGTAGCAGTAATTGTAGCTGTGATAGTTTCTACCTCGGCAGTTAAACGACTGACAAATAGGCCGATTTTGTAATTTTTTGAAAATTTTTCTTCAGCTGATTTTAGCTGAGTTAAAATACTTAGATGGAAAGGTTTCAATCTTTTACTCATTTTTTCTGCTTTTTTTGATTATTATTTAATTATTAAAGACAATAAGGAATATATAACAATTACGAGATATTGTCAAGTCTAAACTTAGCCATAAATTTAAAAGGGTTCAGACTGTGATAATCTAAACCCTTATTTTGTTTTTAATTTTTCAATAACTTAGCTAACTCTTCTCCCGTTGGAATAAATTTTCCGGGGTTCATTCTTCGAATGACATCAATGGCAAGCTCTTCGGTGTCCAAATGATTCAGAACAACTTCCAAAACTTTTTCTAATTTTTCTAAAGACATAAAATCTTTAGCCCTATCAAAGTTAGGAATATTTTTAACCGCCTCTTTTGAACAGGGTAAATGTATAAATAAATATGGTATTTCACATTTACGCTTACTTATAGCTACCAAGGTTCTAAACATCAGCGCGTTACAACAGAAAGTCCCAGCATCAACCGAAAGACTAATATTACAATCAAAACCAGATTCATGACATTTTTCTATTAAACTCACAATGTCACTAGATTTCCTTAAATTGCACTTATCCAAATTCACTCTTAATTCTTTTTTGAGAATAAAAGTTTCATCAACAACTTTTCGCTGTTCACTATCAAGACAATAAATTTGGTTTTCCACCCAGTTAATTGCTTGAGCTTCAATTTTAATACCCTTTACGTCAGATGCCATCCCTAACGAAATTATGGCGCAGGCATTTATTTCCTTAGCCTTTTCGATAATCATATCTCCGTAATTCAAGTTATAAACTGGTTGCGGATAATAGCGAGTTTTGCCATTAACCGAATAATTAATAACGTGTTTTACTCGTCGATGAGGAAAAATTCTCACCGGAAAAACTAAACCATGAACATTGTAATCGCCAATGGTTTTTAATTCCGTAGCGGCTAATTCCGAAACATTTTCCGCGTAATCGCCAAAAGGCATAAAGCCTGTAATCAAAACGTTTTTCATTGTGTCCCCTCCTTTTTTTTATTTTTAAATTACTTTTTTATTTTATTTATTTAGTTCTACAATATATTATGATTTAAGTCAAACGGATTAAGGATGGGAAATTGAGTTTATTTTTTAAAAATTTTTTTTCTAGTTATCACAAAAACTAAGATTAAATTTAAAATTAATAAATAAACAGGAAAGGCTAATTCACAAAAAGTCCACATTTTTATAATTCCTAAACAAGAAAAAATCCCAAACAAGCCCGCTAAGTATGGAGCTAGAGTTTCAGTTTCGGGATACTTCCATGCTTTTATAATAGTAGGAATAGCGGCAAACAAATCACTAAGCATCGCAAAGACAATGGCAATTTCCGCTTGTTTCGTGACTAACCAAAAAACTAGAGCTAAGATTGAAAACACGCCACAAAAATAATCAAAGGCTGTTAATTTCCAATAGGATTTTTTATTAATAAAAGAAATACCAAAAATAATCAAAGGCCCAAAGCCTGACATAAACACTGGTAACACCGACCATTTAACTCCGGAACTTAAAGCGGCAAAAGTCGCAATCAGTGGCGCAATTGACCAGAGTAACCAAGTAACTCGATTTGGTTTAGCCTTACCTTTAATAACATCACGACCATAAGCAACTACGCCAATCATTTGAACGATGGCGCCTAAAAAAACTAAATATTCTAACATGCTAATTATTATTAATATCACTTACAAACTTCAAAAACGGCTTTAAACTATTTTTGTCAGCCAGTAAAGATTCTTCTTTTGTAAGCTCACGGTAAAGTTTTATTTTTCCTTGATTGTGGGTAGCAAAAAGTATGGTCATAAATTAATTATTGCACTTTATTATAACACAATAATTTAATAATAAATTTAACAAAAAACAGCCCTTTCGGACTGCCTTTGTTAGTGAGCGGGTAAGGGGAATCGAAAGTATAAGGGCGGTTTTTAGAAAGCATCTAATAGTAGCTAAATTTAGTTAATATTAGAAATAATATAGCACTTTCTAAGTAGCCACTTTTTACCAGAAAAAGCATCAAATTACCACCTTTACGTCACAATAGCGTCACAATTTTTTGTGGGGCAAGCAATACAGGGAAAGGTGTTCAATACAGATATTTTAACCTTAATTTTTTATGGTGTTTTTTTATACAAAAAAAGACCAACTTAAACGGGTAGGCAAGAAAATATCTCCTAGGAATTCCAGAGCCCGCAAAAAATGATGAAATTTATTCACTCAACTTTTGCAGGCCCAAAAAACCCTAGTGAGAACATCCCCATGCTTGTCGTGCCTGACCCGTTTAAAATGGCCTTCACTTGTTAACGATTTACTATATCATATCAATTATACTTTGTCAAGCCCCTGACAGTACCAAGTTATCCACTTTAATTTTCTACTTTAATTTCTCTGTCATTAGCTAAAAACATTACCATGCCTTGTATATCCGTTCGATAGATATCCACAGCCAACAATCTTAATCTGTCTAAAATAAGGGCCGATGGATGACCAAAAGTATTATTAATCCCGCAAGATATTACCGCGGCCTTAGGTTTTACAACTTCAAGTAAGGCCTGAGAGTT
>Ga0302215_10003775_pt1 | contig 10079 bp, 6 predicted proteins | sample II_Fen_N3_1_FD_194580 | JGI IMG/M metagenome (GOLD analysis project Ga0302215, IMG submission 194580) | Peat permafrost microbial communities from Stordalen Mire near Abisko, Sweden - II_Fen_N3_1 | ecosystem: Environmental > Terrestrial > Soil > Wetlands > Permafrost | place: Sweden: Abisko... | reverse complement strand
TATGTTGTAAGAATTATCGTATTTGTTGAATTGTAAACTATCAAAACAAAAACCATATTGACTAACATCCATTTTTCGTACTTTTGTCCAAAATTTACTTGAATGAGATACTTGCTAATATCCTTTTGCCTTTTTATCAACCTTTGTTTGACTGCGCAGGAACATTATGTTTTCTCCCCGATAAACAGCAGCAATGGACTTTCCGACAATCGTGTCCGGGCAATTTGTCAATTGCAGGATGGAAGAATGGTTTTTATCACAGAAGGATTAGTGAACATTTACGATGGGGTCAATTTCAGGTATATTCACTACGATGACCGAAAAGCCTACGCATTGAAAAATTATTCAGCCTGGCATCGCGTCTATGTTGATTCGGACAACCGGGTATGGGTGAAAAATCAGCACAAGCTTTTTGTATTCGATAATCGCCGGGAATTGTTTATTTCAAACACTGACAGCCTTTTTGCCTCGCAGGGAATAAAGGCTCAGGTAACAAACATTTTTATGGATACCGATCGTAACTTTTGGTATCTTACCCAAAAGGATGAATTAGTTTATCGGATAAATCAACAGAATATTTCCTCCGTTTTCTTAACTCAGGTATCGAAACAAACCGGAACTTTTGATCCCTTGTACGATATGGTGGTTTACAGAAAGCAACTTTTTCTATTCTATAAATCCGGCCGTTTGATTTGTTATGATATGACTACTCGTAAGAAATTATACACCGAGAATCCATTCAACGGAAACAATAAATACTCAAGCAATTTGGCGGTTATTACCTATAAAAACTTTTTTTATCAGGTACGAAACGGGAACGGGATTGGACTTCTGACCCGGTACAATGTGAATAACCGGAAGTGGGAAAATGTTTTAGAAACCACGTATTGGTTAAACACGCTGACCATGGACGACCGGGGTAATTGCTGGATTAGTTCACTTGCCGGACTGTGGCTAATTGACAAAAACCTCCAGAATAAGCGATTGATATCGCCGCTGCATTTGGTGGATGGACGAATTTTTGAAACGGAAATAAGTACCCAGTATAGTGATGATAAGGGAGGATTGTGGGTTGGTTCGGTTGACAGAGGAATATTGTATTATCATCCCGACCGATTTAAGTTTCAGAATTACGGGCATTCCCTGTTTAGTATTCTGGATACAAAAAAAATAAGCGTTCGATGTTTTTCCGAAAAAGATGGGTATGTCCTAGTAGGAACTCAAAATGGCCTTTTCCGCAAAGAGAATGGCTCAGCGACGCTCGAACTTTTTAAAAGCATCCCTTCCAATTCAGTTTGCGAAATGCTTTTGAAGGACAGCAAACAGCGGATTTGGTTGTGTACGCAAAACAATGGCCTGTATTGCATTGACAACAATAAAATTAAGCATTACAAAACTCCTACCTGCTGCCTGTCAATTTTCGAATCGTTCGACAAGCGGTATTATCTTAGCACCAACTACGGTGTGGGCATTCTGGATCCGGAAACAGGGGCTTTTAAAATGGCTACCACTTCTACCGGAACGACATCCGGCTATACCTATGAGTTGACCGATTTCAAGAAAGACCTATTGTTGGGATATTCCGACGAAGGGTTATTTTTGTACAACTGCCGAAATAATACGATTTCAATTCCCGACAAAAAAAGTGGATTGCAACAACACAGTTGCCACCATTATCACTGTATGTTTACCGATAGCCGGGGTTTAATTTGGCTTGGCACCATGGATGGCCTCAATGTGTATAATCCGGCGAACAATAAAACCACCAGTTTTTCCGAAGTCGATGGTTTGATTAACAACAGCACCCGTTCGATAATCGAAGACGGCCTGGGAAGGATGTGGATTTCAACGTCCAATGGTATTTCGCGGATTGATGTCACCGAAGCAGAAGGTACGTTCAAATACTCCTTCTATAATTTCAACAAATACGATGGGGTTATCGAGACCGAGTTTCTGCCCCGCTCGGCTTTCAAAACCTCCACCAACAGCCTGCTGTGGGGCGGACTGGACGGCTTCAACGAATTGGATCTCGAGCAAATCAATCGCTCAGAACAAAAGATTTCTACTCCTTTGTTTACCAAGCTTCTTCTTTCAGGTACAGAAGTCAAGCAAAACGTATTGTATGCTAACAATGAAATCCTGAAACAATCCATCACCTCAACCTCCGAAATCAAATTAAGATATTTCCAGAATTTTATTGGCATTGAGTTTTCGGCTTTAAACTATGTCAACCCGACGCAAACCTATTATCGCTATAAACTCGTGGGGACCGATGAAGTTTGGAACGAGATGAAAACGACCGATGGTGTTGGACGAATCAATTACACCAATTTATCGCCCGGAAAATATCGTTTAATAGTATATGCCGCTAACAATAGTCGGCGTTGGAGCAACAAGGGTGCGGAATTGACCATCATTATCAAACCGCCGTTTTGGAAAACCATTTGGGCCTATGTATGTTACTTGTTGCTTTCGCTTGGGATTTCTTATTATATGTTTACGCATTTAGCCAAACAAAATAAACTTAGAATTGAAAAAATTAAAACCGAAGAACTTGATCAACTTAAATACTCCTTCTTTACCAATGTGAGCCATGAATTGCGGACACCACTGACTCTTATTTTGACTCCACTGGACACGCTCTTAAGGAAAATAGAAGATGAAACTTTAAAAAAACAACTCAATGGCATCTACCGAAATGCAAACGAACTTCTAAAACTTGTGAACCAACTGCTGGATTTCCGAAAACTGGAAATGAAAGGAGAAACACTTGATTTAAGTTATTGCAATATGAACGACTTCCTTGAATCAATGACGTATTCATTTCATGAAATAGCGTCCAACAATGGAGTTGACTTTGTTTTGGAATGTAATGAAAATATTTGTGCATTCGTTGATAAGGATAAATTGCAGAAGATTGTGAATAATCTGCTTTCCAATGCTATAAAGTTCACTTCTTCGGGTGGTAAAATTAAATTATTAGCAAAAAAAGATCCAACAGAATCAATAATTATGCTCCAAATTAGCGATAACGGAATTGGAATCCCTGAAATTGACAGGAGTCAGATATTTGACAAGTTTTATCAGGTAAAAAAACAAGCTGTTCCCAATACCGGTAGTGGCATTGGCTTGCATTTAACCAAGGAATATGTGGAAATGCACAATGGAACCATCGAAGTTGAAAGCCGATTGAACGAAGGAAGCATTTTCACGGTGAAGATACCTTCTAATTTACAACCAGCTGACGAAATTCAATCGACTCAAGAAGCGGCGGTAGGAAACGAGTTATTGAAAATTCTTATCGTTGAAGATAACGTTGAGTTTCGGATGTTTGTGCAGAACGAATTGCAGGAGAAATACAATGTAATAGTGGCAGCCAATGGCAAAGAAGGACTTGAAAAAACCATTGAACATCAACCCGATCTGATTGTTTCAGACGTTATGATGCCCGAAATGTCGGGCACAGAGCTTTGTCGTCGATTGAAAAAGGACATACAAACATCGCATATTCCAATAATACTTTTAACGGCTAAAAACTCTGACAAAGCGCAAATAGAAGGATTTGAAGCCGGCGCTGATGCGTATATTACAAAGCCTTTCAACATGAATATCCTGTTGCTTCAAATTCAACATTTGATTGAGCAACAAAATCAGCGTAAGAAATTATTCAAAAACACCATTTCCATCAATCCGGGGATTATTACATCCACCAATGTGGACGAAGAACTTATAAAAGATGCTCTTCGGCACATTGAAAAAAACATGAACAACACCTCTTACTCGGTGGAACAGCTGAGCAAGGATATGTTTATGGACAGAACCGGGCTTTACCGAAAACTTTCGGCTATAATCGGGCAAACACCTAGCGAGTTTATACGCTCTGTCCGATTGAAAAGAGCAGCTCAATTACTGGAAAGCGGATTATCGGTTTCGGAAGTGGCCGCACAGGTCGGATTTGGGACAACGAGCTATTTTACAAAGTGTTTTCAGGAAGAATTCGGAGTAAAACCATCGCAATATAAAAATGCGAATCGGTAGGAATACAACTAATCGTCTAACCCTTTGCCGCTGAGTATTTTCGGGACGTATTTATCAATTCGTTCCTGACGGGTTTTTGATTGTTTCGGAGTTGATAAAAAGAGCAAGTAACCTCTTTGACGACCGGGCGTAAGCGCCTCAAAAGCCGTTTTCAATTCCGGCATTTCGTCCAATGCCAGTTTAAATTCGTCGGGCATTTTGAACTCTGTTGTTGGTTTAAGTTCCACTTTCAATCCCGCTTTTTCATTGGCAATTGCCTCGCGAATGTAAGCTTTCAATATTGATTCATTGTTTACAATTTCTGTCACATTCGTAAACCGAATTTGTCGTGAAGCTTGTACATTTTCAGTCTGTTGAACTAAAATCCCTGCGGGGTCATTAAGCAATGCGCCTTTCATAAACAACAAAGCGCAATAGTCTATAAATCCATGAATTAAAACAACATTTGCACCTTCAAATGTGTAACAAGGACAGCCCCATTTCAATTCTTCGGTCAAGCCACAATCCAGCACAAGTGTTCTTAATTCTGTATACGTTTCCTGCCACTTCGTTGCTTTATCAAAAAACCAGTCAACTTTTGGATTCATATTCTTGTGTTTTAAATAAATGCTAAGGGCTCAAAATTGCAACAACGGCTTATGCAATAACATAAGCCGGACAGAAATATAACTCATTTTCTGAGTTTTTGTTTTCTCAATCGTAATTTTGGGGAATGAATATAAAAGGAATCAACCTCGCCTTTCAAAATTCTAATTATTGTCTGGACCACGATTGTATCAGATTAAATGATTAATCAGATTTCAGAGCGTTCTTTTTTATCTTATTAATCGCAAAATTCAAGTTCAGACAAATTCCCTATGCTTTCCCTCAGGCTGCAGCATGATTGCATTGTGTGGACTAGTTACTTACTAGCCTTTGTTGTTCCTCACTCCTCTATTTACCCAGGCTATACCATCGCGCAGTAGTGGAGCAACACTTAAAATTAAACTATTAAATTAGATAGACATTATTGTAGCAAAGTTATCTGTTTAATAACTAAGTTCATTCTGGGTTACCAATAGTCATCTTCCGATTGATCTTGCTTTTGCTTTTGATTTGGCTTACCCTTTGTTCTAGTCAAAGGGGGTTCAATCCATTTATTGAAGTCATGAACAGTCGGTATATTTAATCTGTGGTCAAGTTGGATTGCTTTATGCAACATCATTCCTGGCGTCACATCTGGCAAAAAATCATACGTTTGCTCATAGTGGTATATAAAACAAATTGCATTGATATCCAATCTTTCGATAGCAAAATTATATGCTTGTCTGAAAATATCAACCGTTTTTTTATTTTCGAACAGTCGGGTATCTTTATTTAACAGACATATATCAAGAAGTAAATAGGGATCTTTGTTGTAAAAACCTATATTATATGCTTTTAGCAAGATTGTTTTTGCTGTAACGGTTTTTGCTATTTTTTTATCAAATTCTAGTTTTGCCAGCTGAAACAACCGATAACCATCGTTCCTTTTCAAAGCCGTATTATAATCCAACATAAATTGAGCTTCAGTACTCATTTTCGCCGGATAATTTTTCCATAGATATGGAATCGTATCTATAGGGTTTCCTTTCACTGGACAATCATATGGATTCCGATACGGTGCAAAACCAGGATAGTTAATAAACATTGCCTTTGCCCGGATTCTTACCGGAGTGGAATGTTTCATCACAGAAATCGTATCGTCAAGCATTGCCAACCTCAATAATACATCGGCATTCTTATGGCAAGTCGCAAGCGAATCAACCTGTTTCATCATATATTCATAGGTATAATATATGGATAGATTATATTTAAAATCATATCTTAGGATATAGAACGACAGATAAGGATCGGAATTTTTTAAGGCAATTTGATATGCTTCAAACAACATTCGGCTAGGAACTAAATTACCATAGGTAACAACATTATCGAATTCATGTTTTGCCAGTTGCAGGAGTTTATAACCGTCACCATCTTTTAATGCCAGTTTATAAACATCCTTTAGATCTTTGGGGTTGTTCAAACCGGTTGGATAATCTTTCCATAAAAATGGATTTACAGTAACCCGATGCACGGTGTCGGGATGAAGAAAATAATTATACTTACCGGAAATATCTGTTTTCTGTTTTAGGCTATTTTGTGCAACTGCGTTTATAAACGAGAAGCAGCAACCCAACAACAATACGTTTTTTAAAAGTTTTGTTTTCATTTGTTATTGAATTAATGTTCTAAATAATTGCTTTTACTGTTTTTTTCGGAGTTTATCAATTAATCCAACACAATTTTTCTCATAGACATAAAAAATCAGTTGGCACTAATGTCTTTTCACCTTACACCTAACGCCCATGACTATTTTGATTCTGACAAAAGTAATCAACCTCGCCTCTAAAATTCTAATTCTAGTGCAAACCTAAAAGCGTGTGTTATACATTAGGTATTTATTTTCTTTTCCCATTCTTCAATCGAGTTTGATAATGTCAAAGAGCTAGAACTATTATAAATTCCGATATTATATCCGTAAATCAGATTCACTTGTATAAAATCTAATCTTCTTGCATTCGTTACATCTTTTAGTATGATTTTAATCGCGTCTTTTACTAAAGCTAAGTCTGCGATATCTTCTGGGCTAATGTCAGATATGAGGTTCTTGTTTAGTTCAATGTTTAATACAAGTGAGTTTGTCGAACTGATATTTTCGTCACTTCCGAGTTTTCGTAAAGTTGAAGAATTCAGCGAGATAGAAGAGTTTTGAACTTCACTACGTTTATTAATTTGTTCACTTATCGGAATTAGTTTTTGAGCAGTCTCAATTAAACTTTTGCTCAGAAGATTAAACATGACAAACAATCCAATCAAAACGATTAAAGCTGCACTAGAGTAAATAATTGGAGCTAATTTCGATTTCTTTAATTGTTGTCCAGGATATGCAGATAGTTCAACAACGTATGTTTTTAAAATCAAGTCGTGTATCGCTTGTCGAGTCGAGGAGTTTATAATAAAGTGAATCGGTAAGACTAGCAGAAAAGACAATAAGATTATACCTTTTGCGATAAAAATGGCTGAGAATTGAGTCGAGCCATTTAATCCGTAATTCAGAAAGAAATACGGAACAGTATAGATTAATGTTCTAAGTATTGATTTTTGGAATGAGATTGAATCAAGATTCTTGTCAACAACCCTAAGTTTTAAAGCTTTCTTTCCTAAAGTTTGACCATTTAAAATCTTACTGTTACCAAGTCCAAAATAGATTAACGAGATTATAAATCCAATCAATAAAGCCTGACTGCCTAATTGAGCAAAGGTATCTTTTAAAAATAAGCCTAAAATGAAACCTATTAATCCAAGAACTAAAATGTCGATAAAATAAGCACCAACTCTGTTCCAAAATTTCGAATAGATAGGGTTCTGTTTTATTAGTTCTGTTTCAACCTTGTTTATTTCTTCAGAATGTCCTCTTTTCTTTAATTCCTCAAGGATTTCATTAAATCTCGCATTATCCATGCTCTTTGGGTTTCTTATCAATGATAATAAATCGCTGTCCGGATATTCTGATAGTTCTTTTTTATAAAGTTTTTCCATTTTATATAAGTTTCCAATTTTACTGAATTTGTCTTTTTTTTAACTTGCACCTAATACTTATATATGAGAACGAACTCTCAGTTGTATGTGCGAAATACTAATTCTCTGCCGCATGATTCCATCGTGTGGCTTAGTTACTCATTATTGCTAAATACCATTTATTGCTCTTCACTCCTCTATTTATCCTCGCGATACAATCGCGCGGGAACTGCGTTACAAACGCTCAACCATTATCCCCTCGTTGCAAACGAGGGGGAGGTTGATTAAGCCTTACGAAACAATCGTGCGAGTGATGGGAAAATAGTCAAATAAATTAATCCTTCACGCAACGAACAGAAAACCCAAACTCCTTGATAACGTCGAAGACTCTGTTAACGTTGCTTAAATCGTAGACCATTATCCTAGCCCAGACGTAGTTGGCATAAGTTTGGTGCTGTGTAGAACTCCACCAGTAACCGGAGTTCGAAACTTGTCCGTACGTACCAAAATAGCCACGGGCGCCACCCGGTAGGGCTGTAAAGCCGGTTTTGTTGGTTGCAACGTTGGCGGTACCGTTGTTGGTCAGAATCCAATGGGTGGCGCCGGTTTCTTTTAGTTTGCCACCGGCAGCGCCTATTCCACCCACATAATCTGTTAATTGCGTCCATTCAGCATCAGTTGGTACGTGCCAACCTGTGGGGGCAAGCTTACCTGTATTTACAGCATGCCAATTGTACAACCGGCCATAAGTGGCAATGGTATCGGTGTTGGTTGTATTGTTGTAGTTGCAATATGCCCCGGTTTTTAAATTAGCCCATTCAGTAGCCCCTGTAACATTGGATATTGCTGTGCCATCGTTATATTTTGTTGTACGCAAGTTCTCGGCCATCCACGTTTGTGTACCTATTGTTACTGTTTTATAAATGTTTCCGTCTTGGTCTGTCATTGTACCATAGGTTACTTCGGAATTAAATACGGCAGTTGTTTTTCCATTGGTTGGATTTTTTAATGACGGCTCGTTGTCATCAACTTTTTTGCAACTACTTGCAAATACAATACATACACCCATTATTAGTAATGAGTAAATCCTAAAGTTTGTTCTTTTCATTATAAGTAAAAAATATTAAGTGTTATTATTTATATTTATCTGTTTTTGTAAATTTTGCGTTTTTTCTTATTCTGCTAATTCTCTCATTCTGAAAATTATCTTCCGCTGATCGTTGACCGTTAGTTCTGATTTATATCATTCCCCCTCATGCTGTAGCACGAATTCCATTGTGTGGCTTAGTTAATTATTGCTAAATACCCTTTGTTGTATTTTACTCCTCTATTAAGCCTTGCGAAACAATCGTGCGAGTGCTGGGAAAATAATCAAATAAACTCAATCTTTAACGCAACGAACAGAAAACCCTGCCATCTTTTTGCCAGAGTTACCGTTCCTGCTAACGATGGGTAAATCGTAGAACATAGACCTATCCCAGACGCAGTCGGTGCAAGTTTGGAGCTCTGTAGAACTCCACCAGCTAGCCTGTATCCCAACTAGGCAGTACGAACCCTCAATGCCACGCCAACCACCCGGAAGGGCTGTAAATCCGGATTCGTTGGTTGCTTTGGTATTTGGACTGCTCCAAAGGCTTGTACCGGTTTCTTTTAGTTTACCTCCGACAACGCCTGTTTCGCCCAGATAATCTGTCAATTGCGTCCATTCAGCATCTGTAGGCACATGCCAACCTTTAGGTGCAAGCTTACCTGTATTTACAGCATACCAATTGTACAACCGGCCATAAGTGGCAATGTTATCGGTGTTGGTTGTATTGTTGTAGTTGCAATATGCCCCGGTTTTTAAATTAGCCCATTCAGTAGCCCCTATAACATTGGATATTGCTGTGCCGTCGTTATACTTGGTTGTGCGCAGGTTCTCGGCAATCCAGGTTTGTGTACCTATTGTTACTGTTTTATAAATGTTGCCGTCTTGGTCAGTCATTGTACTATAGGTTACAGAGGAATTAAATACGGCAGTTGTTTTTCCATTAGTTGGATTGTTCGGACTGTTCGGACTGTTTAATGCAGGCTCGTTGTCATTAGCTTTCTTGCAACTACTTGCAAATAAAATACATACACCTATTATTAGCAATGAGTAAGTCCTGAAATTTGTTTTGTTCATCATAAGTAAAAGAGATATTTAAGTGTTGTTATTTATTTGAATTTATCTGTTTTTGTTAATAAGGTAGTTTTTCTTATTCTATAAATTATCTCCCTTTGGTTGTGACCGTTGGTTACGGGAGCATTCGCCACCGTATTTCATTCCACGTCTCTAAATGCAAAAAAGTCTGTTCGTTTCACTTTGCTGTCAAACCGTCATAATATGTTTTAATATATTCTTCGAGTTCTTCGGAATCTTCAATTTGAATTACACGTCTTAATCTATTGTTCTTAAGTCTTATATCCAAAAAGTTGTTGTT
>Ga0302215_10003771_pt1 | contig 10083 bp, 7 predicted proteins | sample II_Fen_N3_1_FD_194580 | JGI IMG/M metagenome (GOLD analysis project Ga0302215, IMG submission 194580) | Peat permafrost microbial communities from Stordalen Mire near Abisko, Sweden - II_Fen_N3_1 | ecosystem: Environmental > Terrestrial > Soil > Wetlands > Permafrost | place: Sweden: Abisko... | reverse complement strand
TTAAATCAGATTATACATTAACAAAAAAATAGTAACAATGCCAAAAATGAAAACTAACTCCGGTGCAAAAAAAAGGTTTACCCTTACCGGAACAGGAAAGATCAAAAGAAAACATGCTTTTAAGAGCCACATCTTGACTAAAAAGACAACAAAACAAAAACGTAACCTGACTCACATGGCTCTTGTTCACAAGACCGACCTGACGAACGTTAAAGAAATGCTTTGCTTGAAATAGGAGTCAACTTTCCTTTTATTATCACATTTTCTGAATCAAAAACCGAATGTCTTTAGCCCAAAGTTCGCTATGAAAAGCGACGCTAACATTCATAAATCATTTTAATTATGCCAAGGTCAGTAAACCACGTTGCTTCACGTAAAAGAAGAAAAAGAATTTTAAGTCTTACCAGAGGTTATTTTGGTGGACGTCGTAACGTTTGGACAGTAGCCAAGAATACCTGGGAAAAAGGGTTACAGTATGCATATCGTGATCGTAAGAACAAGAAACGTACTTTCCGCGCATTGTGGATTCAACGTATTAATGCTGCTGCACGTTTAGAAGGTATGTCTTATTCAAAGTTGATGGGTGCTTTGCACAAATCAGGTATTGAAATGAACCGTAAAGTGTTGGCCGATTTAGCCATGAACCACCCGGAAGCATTCTCAGCTATCCTTGCGAAAGCAAAAAACGCTTAAAGAATCCAGCTTATTTGTTTTAGTTTCAATCAGACTAAACAGAATCATAAAAAAACCCTCAGAACAATTGTTCTGAGGGTTTTTTTATGATTCTGTATTAATACTAGATCCAACGCACATAACAGAAGTCCTGACGGTGTGGTAAATCTTCATTTTTAGGGAACATCCTGAAACCGTATTTAAAGGTACCAGCCATATTTAATTGGAATTCCAGATTGAAAAATAATTTTGTACCTTCAGTTTTCACAAGCTTAAGTTCTTGTACTTCATAAAGAGTATCCACATTATTCTTACCTAATTTTGTAGATACCAACTCAACACCAATACCTTTGTCGTTGATCTCATGCACATCAATGGTTATATTTATTTTGTAAACTTCACCAACTTCCGGATTGTGAATCAGTTTTTCAGGTACATCCATCAAAGTGACTTCAATATTATCCCAACCTTTCGCAACTTTTTCCTTCCAGGCGGCTATTTCCTTTGCTTTGGCATATTTATTAGCTTTCAGCAATCCTGAACGGGTTGACAATTTAGTATAAAAACGAGAGATATAATCATCAATCATTCGTTTAGTAGTAAATCGGGGTGTAATCTGAGCAATAGAGTTTTTAATTACCTGAATCCATTCAGGAGAATATCCTTTAGTATTTTTAGCATAATAAAGGGGAACGATTTCATTTTCCAGCATGCTGTAAATAGTGGCTGCATCCAATTGATCCTGATGAATATCATTTTCATAGGTTCTTTTTTCAGTTAAAGCCCATCCTGCTCCTTTTACATATCCTTCAAGCCACCAGCCATCAAGTACGGAGAAGTTTAGCACACCATTCATTTGAGCTTTCTCACCGGAGGTCCCGGAAGCTTCCAATGGACGGGTTGGAGTATTCAACCAGATATCCACACCGCAAACCAACCGTTTAGCTAGACGCATATCATAGTTTTCAAGGAAAACAACTTTTCCCAGGAATTGAGGCATACGGGATATTTCAACGATTCGTTTAATTAATCCCTGACCACCTCCATCAGCTGGGTGAGCTTTCCCTGTAAATATAAACTGAACTGGTTTTAAAGGGTTATTTACGATGCGTTCCAATCTTTCAAGATCGGTAAACAGCAGGTGAGCCCGTTTATAGGTAGCAAAACGACGGCCAAAACCAATGATCAATGCATTGGGGTTAATAGCCTCCAATACTGAAACAATCCGGGAAGGATCACCCTGGTTTTTCAACCAATTCTCACGGAATTGATCCTTAATATAATCGACCAGCTTATTCTTTAATCCCATGCGGGTATGCCATATTTCCTGATCCGGAATCTTATAGACGCCTTCCCATATTTTCATATTCGACTGATCCGCATAAAAAGCCTTCGTAAAATACTTTTCATATACCGCTTTCCAATCCGAAGAAGTCCAGGTAGGTAAGTGAACACCATTAGTCACATAGCTGACGTGTAATTCTTCCGGGAAATATCCTTTCCAGATAGGCTGGAACATTTCCTGGGATACTTTCCCGTGCAACCAGCTTACTCCGTTTACTTCCTGACAGGTATTGCAGGCAAAAGTGCTCATGTTGAACTTTTCGTTATGATCACCCGGATGTTCACGACCCATATCAATAAATTCATCCCAGTTAAGATTTAATTTAGCCGGATATTCACTCATATATTTCTGGAACAGGTTTTCCTCAAAGCTGTCATGTCCTGCAGGAACAGGAGTATGGACAGTATAAAGCGAACTGGCACGAACAATTTCCAAGGCTTCATTAAATGATAATTTCTTATCTGCTATTAAATCAACTAGTCTTTGAACATTGATTAAAGCAGCATGACCTTCATTACAGTGGTAAACATCCTTTTCAATTCCCAATTTCTTAAGAGCCAGAATACCTCCGATTCCCAACATGATTTCTTGTTTCATCCGGTTTTCCCAATCCCCACCATATAGTTGGTGGGTGATGGAACGATCGTATTCACTGTTCATATCATTATCTGTATCCAGCAAATAGAGAGCTATACGACCAACCGATACTTTCCACAGGTAGGAATAGACAATACGACCGGGATAAGGTACTTCAATGAGGATAGGTTCATCATTTTCATCTTTCATCTGTTGCAATGGAAGATTGTTGAAGTTTTGAGCTTCATAAACGGCCACTTGTTGACCATCAACCGAAAGTGATTGTGTAAAATAGCCATAACGGTATAGGAAACCGATTGCCGTTAAATCGACATTACTGTCACTGGCTTCTTTTAAATAATCCCCGGCCAGAACACCTAAACCACCGGAATAAATTTTAAGCACTTCGGTTAATCCATATTCCATACTGAAATAGGCAATCGATGGCACTTCTGTTTTTTTAGGAACGTTTAAATAGGCTTTAAAATCAGTGTAAACAGTCTCTACTTTCTTGATAAAATCTATATTTTCACCCATTGCCACCAACTTTTCATAGTTGAGGATATTCAATAGGAGTACCGGATTCGAAGAAGCTTCCACCCAGGCATCATGGTCTATTTGGCGAAACAGGTTTTTTGCATCGCTGTCCCAGGTCCACCATATATTTTGGGCTATTTCTTCCAATTTATTCAAACTCTCCGGTAAATGTGACTTCACATTTATTTCCCTTAAGTTTGTTTCGTTTACGTTGTTGACTTTAAGTTTCATAAGCTTTATATATCTTTTTTATTTAACTAATACAAATACTCTATTTTATATGACCGGTTGATAATTCAGGATTGACGAATGATAGAAGATACAAAAATAATTAAAAAGGAACTACTATTCGGCAGAATGGGTTCGAATACTTTCAATAATCATTTCAAACGTTTGCGTTGATTGATGACTCCCCCTTCTTTGTTCGTTTGTTTTTGTTTACCAGGGCAATGCTATACGCTTTATCATAATAAAGAATGAAATGTTTCCATAACGCTTTTTCAGCAAGGACAGCCGCTTTTTTCCGGACACTTTTAATTTCAGTGGCATCAAAGGAAGCAAACTTATAAATCATTTCGGCAATATGTTGTGCCACCACATATCCGTTGTAATCGGAACGATGAATCACCCCTACCCCTTGCTCTATCTCATGCAGGTTGTGGGATACCCATTGTCCGAAGCCTGATAAGTCGGTTGTAATGGTAGGCACCGAAAAGGCTATACTCTCCAGCGGTGTATACCCCCAGGGCTCATAATAGGATGGGAATACAGTCAGGTCCATTCCTATCAGCAAATCATAGTACGATTTATTGAAAATTCCATCTTCCCCATTTAAATAGGAGGGTATGAAAACTATCTTCACAGCCTGCGATTGGGCATTGGTAAAATGAAACCAATGAATAGCAGACATGACATTGTCGCTGTAGTAATCGTACAACTCGTGGGTTGTAAAATGATTCCAGGATTGCAGGTTGGATTCAGGCTGGTTTAAGCTGGAAGCTAAATCTTTCCTTGGACCTTTTATATGAGCCGGAACCATGATAAAGACAACAATTTCTTTTTCCAAACCGCTGTATTTAGTCAGCAGTTTCAGTGATTCCAGAAAAGTATCAATTCCTTTATTTTTATATTCATACCTGCCTGCCGTACTTACAAACAAAGCATTGTCGCTCAATTTATATCCCAGCAGTTTCTCAGACACTTTTCTCAGACAGGATCGCGCTTCGTTTCGTTTTGTAGTGAAATTTTTGCCGTTGGGTATAAAACCATCTTCCCAACCGTTGGGAGTGATTACATCCGGTTTTTTATCCAGCAACTGTTCACATTCAATACCGGTAATTTCACTCACCGTCGTAAAACAATCTACCAGATGTGCAGCTGTTTTTTCTGTGGAATGTTTGGACACCATATTCAGCTCATAAGCCATCTGGTCGCCGTTATACTCATTCAGATAATCATACAGCGGTTTATGATTCCCGGCGATGGACCGTCCTATGGAAGTAGCATGGGTAGTAAATATCGTTGCCACCTCAGGGAGATTGCTTTTTATATAAAATGCTCCAAATGTAGTCATCCATTCATTAAAATGAGCCACTACCTGATTTGCGGAGTTTAGTTTAAAAAACCGGTAATAACTTTCAATGATCATCCCGGTAGAATACCCAAACATGGACGATTCATCATAATCCCCATTGGCAGCAATAGAGTTCACTCCCGTTTTTTCCCAGACTTGACCGTAAATCTCATTCTTACGGATCATTAAAGGGATATAATCTACCAAAACAGCTATCGGATTTCCCGGGATATTCCAGCGACCCACACGGATCTTCAAATGATACGTTTTATCTGTATATTTCTTCCAATCCTCGTACAATCCGGGTATTTCTTCAAAATACGGACAATGTTTCTCAATCCAGACATCCGGTCCAATAAATATCAATTTATCAGGATGAGCTGCCTGTAGCGTGGCAGCCCGGGTAGAGAGCACCGTATAAATGCCTCCCACCATGTTACACACTTCCCAACTGGTTTCAAAAATATACTCAGGTTTTAACGTTTGTGGCATGAATTTTAAGTTTAAAATAAAAAGCAAAGATAATATTATTTACTGCAAAATTTTGTTATGAATCAAGAACTCTCTATGTTTAACAAACAACAGGCACAAATTACAATCCTTTTTTTCGTTTTATACCGAGAATTTCTATCCAGTAGTTCAATTGTACCGGATAGATCACTTGCCAGCCAGGAGATTACTAAACATCCGTTATTTTTTAAATATAATATAATATTGTATAATATTATTTTATTCCCCAACTAAAGAACTTATCGGATTGTTTATTGGTTGTTATTTCCAAAAATACTTCTCGGAAAACGTATGAAAAGATCAATACTCTTGCTTTTTTTATCGTTTAGTGTCTCTTTTGCCTATCGACTTTTGTCGTTAAAACCTTTTGTCGTACAAAGTACACAAAAGCGTTTTCTCTTTCAACTTAAGAACACACGTAAAAGTACTTTGTGCGTTTTAAGCTTTTCAGATTAGAAACGTAAAAGTATTTTCTCTTTCAAACAAGACCAAACACTTAAGGGATTTTAATTATCAGTAATCTTATAAATTCAAATTTATTTAACTACCATTATAAAATAATCATTTTGTTATATTTCAACAACTTACATATAAATGAACTTTACAGATCAAAAAGATAACAGCTTCACAGTAAAATGTATTGTTTTTGTAATAATTATCCATTATCTTTGAACATAAATTTTAAAAATTCATAGTATTCATCATTTAAAAACAAAGAGTATGAAGAAAATTACCCTTTTATTATCATTTATCGTTTGTGTTATTTTTGCACAAGCACAAGTTTTATTAGTTGAAGATTTCAATTATCCAATTGGAAGTGACATTAAAAGTCATGGTTGGCCAATACATAGTGGATCAGGTGCAACAAAAGATTCAATCACCGTAGTTCCAGGATTAACATTTTCAGGCTACATTGGTTCAGGAATTGGTAATGCCGTAGCTGACACTGGTCGTTTTTGTGATCAGAATCATGTATTTGCTAGTCAAACTGCTGGTTTAGTTTATGCATCTTTCATGGTAAAACCTATTGCAGCAGGAGCTGCTGCAACATATTTCTTGCATTTTGCCCCAACTTTAATTAGTTCGAATACCTTTTTTACCCGTGTATGGGTTAATGCTACTGGAACTGGTTTAGGAATTGGTTCAACTGTTCCGACTACTTATTCTCCTATTGTCCTAAATACAACTTATTTGGTTATTATAAAATATGATTTTAGCACTAAAACATCATCTTTATTCATATTTAATGCATTGCCAACAGCCGAACCTACAACAGCTCAAGCTACATTTATTGAAACAACCGGACCAGCTGCTGCAACCCCAACTGACATTGGTACTATAGCAATCAGACAAGGACAAACATCAGGTGTGAGCAATCAGAAACTCATTATTGATGGTATACGAGTTACTAAATCATATAATGATTTATTTACTGCAACCAATTTTTTTACTCCAAAAGTAGATGCTTTAAGTGTATCTCTTTCAGGAAATACTTTAACAGTGAATAATGCAGCCAATGGTTCAACCGTTGATGTTTATTCTACCGTAGGTGCAAAAGTACAGACTTCTAAACTTGAAAACAACACTATCCAACTGAACAATTTATCAAAAGGATTGTATGTGGTTCGTGTTGGCAACATGACTTCAAAAATAATGATGTAATTCGTTATTGATTCCACAATTTTAAAAAACCGTTGATACAAAGTCGTATCAACGGTTTTTTTATGTGACCTATCAATCCTTCACCCGACTCCAAATCACTTCTGTTTCCTTTCCTGCATTATAAACCACTGGCACCGGTACTGAATTTCAACTTCATTCAGTCTATGTATAGATACCTTTCAAGGAGGGTATAAAGGGGGCAAAGTGAGGGCAAAGTGAGGTTCACCTCTCTTTGCCCTCTCTTTACCCTCACTTTGCCCTCTCTTTGCCCTCACTTTGCCATAAACAGACACAACATGGATTCAGAGGATGTGCTTTAAAGGAAGGAAGGCTACATCATGTCGTTTTCACTTCTTACGGGGAAATTCAGGAGATTGGAACCGGACTAAAATTGATCCCGGTGTTGGATACATGCGAGTTTAAAGTGCACCCCGGAATATTCAATTGCAACGAGTATCTTTTTTTGTAAATTTAGGTTCCTGCTCTGTGATAGCTCCTGCCGGATTTGTCAGAAGTAAAATTAATAGCCGGGCCGTGAAAACTATTTAACCAAAGAGCATGTTTAATTCAACAGAAATTCCTATTTTTAGTGCAGAATTAAATATCCAGGAGTTTTCTTCATAATTAAACAGTTAGAGCGTATGGGAAGCAAGAAAAATTTTGTATTGGACACGAATGTCATACTTCATGATTACAAATGTGTTCTGAATTTTGAAGAAAATGATATCTATATTCCGATTGTAGTGCTCGAAGAGCTCGATCACTTCAAAAAAGGGAACGAACAGATCAATTTTAATGCCCGGGAGTTTGCGCGGGAGCTTGATCTGATTGCCGATGATAATTTATTCAAGAAAGGGGCCGACCTGGGCGTAGGGAAAGGAAAGCTGTTCATCCTCACGGGAGGAGAATACCCGGAGATCATCTCCAAATCGTTTATTGAAAAGACTTCCGACCACCGCATATTGGCTACCACCTACACCTTGCGTGAAAAGAAAAAAAGCAGCCGGACTATTTTGGTGACCAAAGACATAAACCTGCGGATGAAGGCACTCTCGCTGGGGCTGGAAGCGGAAGATTATATCAACGACAAGGTCACTGACATAAATATTTTTGAAAAGACTTACGAGACTTATGACAACATTCCTCCTGAACTCATTGACCGGTTATATAAGGGTGATGGTACGATTCAGCTGGATGAACTGGCATTTGCCTCGGATATAGAGCCACAGGACTGTTTTGTCCTGAGGAGCAACCGTGCAAGCATACTGGCGCGATATAATCCGGCGACAGGGCTGGTGAAGCGCATTGAGAAAGAACGTTGTTTCGGCATAGAACCGCGGAACGCAGAACAGACTTTCGCCATGAATGTATTGCTGGACGATGACGTGAAACTGGTAGCATTAACCGGGAAATCGGGAACCGGGAAGACCTTGCTGGCACTGGCAGCAGCTTTACAAAAAAACGAGACGTACAAACAAATCCTGCTGGCCCGCCCCATAGTGGCATTAAGCAATAAAGACCTGGGCTTCCTGCCGGGCGACGAAAAGCAGAAGATTGCGCCATATATGCAACCTTTGTTTGACAACCTGAATGTGATTAAACACAATTTCTCGTACCAGGGAAAAGAGATCAGGCAAATAGACGAGATGCAACGCAACAACCAGCTGGTCATTGAAGCATTGGCCTACATCAGGGGACGAAGTCTGAGCGACACTTACTTCATTGTGGATGAGGCGCAAAACCTGACTCCTCATGAGATAAAGACCATCATTACCCGTGCCGGGGAAGGGACTAAGATTGTATTCACAGGCGACATTCAACAAATTGATTCGCCGTACCTGGATATGTTCTCGAATGGGTTGGTGTATATGATCGACCGCATGCGGGGACAAAACATATTTGCCCATATTAACCTGGTAAAAGGGGAACGGAGCTTCCTGTCGGAACTGGCAAGCGACTTGTTATAGTAGGTAGTGGGTAGTAGGTAGTGGGTAGTAGGTAGCATTCCAGACTGGAAATACCAGTCTAAAAATTAAATGAAACAATAAAGCAAAATTATAGGAGACGATACTAATTTAATTCCTCTTTAGGGGCTAGGGGTTATTTTAGTTTCATGAGAGTAGGTCGTGAACTGGTGAATAGAGAGTTGCAAAATTCATTTTAAACATCTATAAAATTAACAGCATGTATAATCAGGGTTTTAAGGAATTAATGGCTTATGTAAAAGCATTTCAACTTGCAAATGATATTTATGATGTTTCATCCCAATTTCCAAAAGAAGAAAAGTATTCATTAACGGATCAAATTCGAAGGTCATCACGTTCAGTATGTGCTAATTTAGCAGAAGCATATCGTAAAAGAGATTACCCTAAACATTTTTTCATGAAACTAACCGATTGCCAGGGAGAGAATAGTGAAACATTAGTTTGGCTTGATTTTGCTTTGCAATATAATTACATTTCTGCTGAAAAATACAGCCCATTGATAGAATTAAATAATGAAGTGGGGAAATTATTGACATACATGATGAATAATCCTGAAAAATTTGGAGTAACGCCTTTATAAACGCACCAACAACTACAAACTACAAACTACCTACTACCCACTACCTACTAAAATATAAACAATGACCAATCCTGCTGCTATCACCAATAAACTTGGAACAGAAAAAATAGGGAAACTTATATGGGAATATTCTCTTCCGGCTATTGTAGGAACGGTAGTGATGGCACTCTACAATATCGTTGACAGGATATTTATAGGTCAGGGTGTCGGGCCCTTAGCTATTTCGGGGTTGGCACTTACTTTCCCGTTTATGATTTTGCTTATGGCATTTGGCATGTTGGTAGGTGTAGGGGCAGCTTCCCGGATATCGATTACACTGGGGGAGAACAACCTGGAGAAAGCTGAAAAAATACTGGCCAATGCGTTTACCCTTACTCTGATCATTTCGGGAACCGTGATCATACTTTCGTATATCTATATGAGTGATGTGCTCCGCATGTTTGGGGGGACGGATAAGACGATACGGTATGCCGAGGATTTTATGAAGATTATCATTCCGGGAGCAATTTTTTCGGCACTGAATTATGGATTCAACAACATCATGCGTGCTTCCGGGTATCCACAAAAAGCCATGTATACCATGATTATATGTGCCCTTATAAATATCGTACTGGATGCGATATTTATTTTTGGTTTTCATTGG
>Ga0302215_10003763_pt1 | contig 10104 bp, 7 predicted proteins | sample II_Fen_N3_1_FD_194580 | JGI IMG/M metagenome (GOLD analysis project Ga0302215, IMG submission 194580) | Peat permafrost microbial communities from Stordalen Mire near Abisko, Sweden - II_Fen_N3_1 | ecosystem: Environmental > Terrestrial > Soil > Wetlands > Permafrost | place: Sweden: Abisko... | reverse complement strand
TGGATTGAGTTAACCACCGCTCGGTGTAATTAAAAGATGGTGATACGTTTATATATTTTAAAATGTTGAAAGTAGCACTTACAGGTATGCTATGTCTCATTCCATTTTTCCAGTCTTTTATAAATGAAGAGTTAAGAAGTAATTTCTCCTTTGTGTTTATACTGTTGGCAAAAATTCCGGAATATGACATCGAGATTTTTTCATACCAACGTTCTTTGCCTACAGCATTTTTGCGTTTGAATGGATAAATCCGACTCATTGAAATATTAAGGTTTGGTAACGACAGGCTAATCATAGAATCTTTCATTTGCTGATTAACCAGCATGCTTGCCGAAATACTAAATGGACTATCAGGAAAACGCTGTGAAAAAGAAACGCTCGATCCGGCTGTGTTTTGTGAATTGACTTCAGGATGAGAATAGGTGTCTATATTGCTTTTATTGAAACCACTTGTTGCAAAGTTTACACTTCCCGATAAAGTACTATATGGACTTGCTTTTGCATCTTGGGAGTGCGACCACTGTATTCTTAAATTTGTTCTGGAATCATAACTGGGAAGATCTTTTTCACCGATCACATCATCGCGAAAGCTTATGTTGAAATTACCCCTGAATTTATATCTTTTTACATATTGTGTTGTTGCTGATACAGCCCAGGTGCCTTTGGTGTAGATGTCACCCCGAAGTTCCATATCCATATAATCGTTTAATGCAAAATAATATCCACCATTTGTCAATCCAAAACCACGTGTTAATTCATCTATGTAGGATGGCATTAATATACCTGAGGAATATTTACTTGTAAAAGGGAAAAATCCAAAGGGTACAGCTATCGGTAATGGAACATCAGCTATAACTAAATATGCAGGGCCAGCCACGATATAACTTCCAGGTTTAACTTTTCCTTTCGAAAGACTTAAGTAGAAATCAGGATGATCATGATTTTCGCAGGTAGTGTATTTGCCACCTGCTATACAAAGTGTTTCATCGGTTGTTTTCTTTGTTCTATCACTGATTACATAGCCTTCACCTTGCTGCGTAACAGCTTGACGAATATAGCCTTTTTTTGTTTTTAAATTGTATGTAAGCTGTTTGGAAACATATTTCGACTCACCTTCGCTAAATTCAGGTTCGCCTATTTTTTTTCCAATACTATCTGTTGTTCCTCGTGCAAAAATCAAACTACTGTCCATTTTTACACGAATAAAATCTGCTTTTAGGTCAATATTTTTATATTTAATATCGCTTTCGCCATGCAAGAACCCGGTTCCATTCCCCAAAAAGACTATTGAATCTTTAGCGGAATAATCAATTTCAGCATCGATTTGGTTTGGCTTTGGTACTTTTGCTGATTTTAAATTAATTGAGTCTTTTATGGAATTGGAAGTAGTGTCTTTTACAATTGAATTAACTTTTTTGTTGGTAGATATGACTTTTCCTTGGCTGAAACCATAGATGGATAAAGCTAACAACAAAAAAAGAAGCAAAAACGGGTGTGCTTTGCTGAAATATAGTCGGTTACAGATTTGCATCCGGGCGGTTTCTGGATTTCAAAATTAGGATGCAAATTTAGTGAAAAAAAAGTAGTCTCATTTAGTTGTATTCTTTTTTTATGATTAATTTGAAATTTTACTGGTTCATTAGGCATAATAAACTAGATAAAAAGATTACTTTTGCATAAATTTTTACAACTTATTTTCTAGCAGTTAACGGAATTTATATGAAATTCATAAAAAAGTATATTCTTGTAAGTCAATGTTATATCTTCTTACTTTGCTTTTTGCCACTATCATCAATATTTGCTCAGGATGCAAGATTTACTGTTGTACTAGATGCCGGGCATGGTGGGCATGATCCGGGAGCAATCGGTTCTTTTGCTCATGAAAAAGATATAAATTTAGCAATTACCCTTGATCTGGGTGCAATTATTGAGCAACGATTTAAAGATGTAAAAGTTATATATAGCCGTAAAACTGATAAATACCTGACACTTCAGGAGCGTGCTGATGTTGTAAATGATCATCATGCAGATTTGTTCATTTGTGTTCATACCAACTCTTCACCCAGTGCTTCAGCATACGGTTCCGAGAGTTATACATTGGGGTTAGCCAAAACTAAAGCAAATTTGGATGTGGCGATGCGTGAAAACTCTGTAATTACCCTCGAAGATAATTATAAATCCAAATATCAGGGATTTGATCCTAATTCTGTAGATTCTTATATTATGTTTGAATTTATGCAGGATAAATATATTGACCGAAGTGTAGATTTTGCTTCAATTATTCAGAAACAGTTTCACAGTTACAGCAATCGATTGGATCGTGGTGTTCGACAAGCAGGATTTTGGGTATTGCATCGCTCAGCATGTCCAAGTGTTTTAGTGGAAGTGGGATTCATTTCTAATCCGGCAGAAGAGCGATATTTGTCGTCAGACCAGGGTCAAAAAGAGACAGCAACAGCTATCTTCAATGCTTTTGTAGATTATAAACGTGATCACGACAAAAAATCAGGAAGACAATCTTCAGCTGTTTCTAAAATTGAACCGACTAATAAAGTTGTTGAAACGGATCAGGAAGAGAAATCTGCCATTGTACCTCAGGTGCAGTCCCCTGTTGAAACTCCTACACAAACTGTAACTCCAACTAAAATATCAACACAACAAAGACCAATTGTAACTACACGGAATGTTGGCATTGAAAATCAGATAAAACAAATTCCAACAGTAGATAGTATAAAACGAAATAATACGATTAAGGCAGCAAGTGCTAATTTACCAGTATTTAAAGTACAGATGTTGGCAACAACCAAAAAATTGATTGAAAATTCTCCAGAGTTTAAAGGAGTCGAAGATGTTGATTTTTTTGTTGAAGGAGGTTTAAGGAAATACACAGTTGGTTCAGATACAGACTATAGAAAAATTGAAAAAGTACGGGCAAGTGTTCTTTCTAAATTTCCAACAGCATTTATTATTGCTTTTGTTGGTGATAAAAAATTATCCCCTGCCGAGGTGATGAAATTGGCTAGATAAATTAAAGTCATTTAAGTTTTAAGTTAGCAGATAAAAAATAAACAGAATGAAAAAAAAGTTTTTTACCCGTGAAGTAAAAGTGGGTATAATGGCATTTGTAGCCATTTTTGTATTGTATTTTGGGCTCAATTTTCTCAAAGGAATTAATATCTTTTCTCCTGTGAGTTATTACTTTGCTTCATACGAAAATGTAGGTGGTTTGGTGCCATCTTCTCCGGTTTACGTGAAGGGATTTAAAGTGGGTCAGGTAGAGGAAGTAAAATATGATTTCAGCAAAAAAGAGTCTTTTGTAATTAAGATATCAATTTCCAATGATGTCAAATTGCCTAAAGGGGCTAAAGTTGAATTATATGATGAAGGATTAATGGGTGGTAAAGCCATTCAGTTGGTCTACGAACCGATCACTGCATCGCAAACAATGTATCAACCGGGAGATACAGTTGAATCGCAGTTAGGAATTGGTTTAATGGATAAAGTTACTGCCAATTTATTGCCCAAAATTGAAAGCATTTCAACGCAAACTGATTCACTTATTCGCTCTGTTCGTACACTTGTTGCAAACAAAGATCTGACCAAGAGTCTTGTTTCAATAGAGCGTACAACATCGGATCTGGCTGTTAGTTCGTCGCAATTGAAAAAGATGATGAGTAGCGATATGCCTCATATTCTTAGCGATGTGAGCACTGTAACCTCTGACTTTAAGCAAATAAGTGGAAACTTGAAAAAAATTGATTTTGCTGCTACATTTGCAAGCATCAATCATACAATCGAAAATCTTAATCTTATAACGGATAAGGTGAATAGTTCAGAAGGAACGATTGGGATGTTGTTGAATAATAAAGATCTCTATATCAATCTATCCAATACTGCTGCGAGCTCCGACAAATTGTTGATTGACCTAAAGAATAATCCGAAACGCTACGTGCATTTTTCGCTATTTGGAAGTAAATAAAATCGCTTTTTTATTTATAATCATTCTAAATAGCATTAGAGGTCAAAAATAGTTTAATTTAGATTTTTTTATAGCCGAAACCTTTTATTAAGAAGAGTTTCGGCTTTTTTAACCGCAAAAATATGAAATATGCTTACAAACTGTTAACCTCTTTAATATCAGCGATGTTTCAAAGCTGTTACAGCTAATGTATTGATTTTCATCAACCTAGTCTAAAGTTCTGATACTAAAATGGATGATTACTCAAGCATTGTTCCTAAATAAAAATGATTTTTTTATGTCAGAAAAGTTTTAGATTTTTGTAGTGCTGAAAAAAGCCCGTTGTAGAAACGTTTTTGGCGAACACATTTTCACCTTGTATGTATCACTTGTAGTATTTAATTTATTTTTGAAGTATAACTAAAATGTCAAATAATCACGATCAATTATGGAGCCGCTGTCTGAGCGTAATTAAAGATAATATTAGCGAAGCATCTTTTAATACCTGGTTTACCCCTATCGTTCCATTGAAATATGAAAATAGCATTTTTGTTTTACAAGTGCCAAGCCAGTTTTTCGTAGAGTACATTGAGGAAAAATACATCGATTTGCTGAGAATGACTCTTTACCGCGAGGTTGGGGTTGGAACTCGTTTGGAATACCGCGTTTTGATTGATAAATCCAGCGGAAAAGGTACTCAGATACCAAGTGCTAGTGAACAGCCCAAGCCAAAGGCTGTAAATAGCAATAATGCCTATGTGAGTCCTTACCATAAACCACAGTTGCCCGAAATAGATCCACAATTAAACCCTTCTTATAATTTTAATAATCTGATTGAAGGAAATAGTAACAAGCTTGCCCGTACTGCAGGGATAAGTATTGGTAATGAACCCGGAAAGAATATTTTCAATCCATTATTTGTTTACGGGCAGTCAGGTGTTGGCAAAACTCACCTTGCAAACGCAATAGGTGTAATGACAAAGCAATTGCACCCTGAAAAGCGTGTCCTTTATGTTTCTGCCAATACATTTCAGATTCAATATACCGATGCAGTAAGAAGTAATACTGTTAATGACTTTTTGAATTTTTATCAAACAATCGATGTACTGATTGTAGATGATATTCAGGAATTTGCCGGTAAAACAGGAACTCAAAATACATTCTTCCACATTTTTAATCACCTGCACCAAACAGGAAAGCAACTGATTCTGACTTCAGATCGTTCGCCGATTGTAATGGTAGGGTTAGAGCAACGATTACTTACTCGTTTTAAATGGGGATTGTCTGCCGAAATTGAAAAACCCGATTTTGATTTACGTAAATCCATTCTTCAAAGTAAAATTTATCGGGATGGTTTGGAAATTCCCGACGAAGTGGTTGATTTTATTGCTGAGCATGTTGTCGACAATGTTCGTGACCTTGAAGGAGTTTTAGTTTCACTTTTAGCGCACTCTACATTGGCTAATATGCCAATTGATGTAACATTGGCAGAAAAAGTAATTAGCCGCATCGTGAATATAACTCACAAAGTTAATACAGTTGAAAAAATCCGCGATGTTGTTTGTGAATATTTTTCTTTGTCGGTAGATGCAATTTCAACAAAAAGCCGTAAACGAGAAGTTGTTCAGGCTCGTCAGATTGCCATGTATCTTTCAAAACAATTGACAAAGAGTTCTTTATCGAGCATTGGAAATACAATCGGACAACGTGATCATGCAACTGTTTTGCACGCATGCAAAATTGTTACAGACTTAATGGATTGTGATAAGAATTTCCGCCTGAGTGTTCGTGAAATTGAGGAAAAATTAAAACGTTAATTTCGTTTTAAGTGTTTTCTAAACACATACGAAATCCAATAATCATCTAAGCTGCTATTCAAAATAGCAGCTTTTTTTGTCGAATATCTTTCCTCAAGTTCTATGCAAATAGGAAAAAAAGTATTATTTTTACAACCGAAATAAAAACAAAAAAACATGGTTTATAAATTCACAATGCTATCCGATGAGGTAGATGATTTCGTTCGCATTATTGAAGTCGATTCTGAAGCCAAATTCATCGATTTACATAATGCTATTCTCGATTCGGTGAATTACGAGAAGAATCAGATGACAACTTTTTTTATCTGTTCGGATAATTGGGAGAAAGGGCAGGAGGTTACTTTGGTTGAAATGGAATCGAGTTCAGAATATGACAATTTAGTCATGGATGAAACAACACTTGAAGAATTATTGGTAGACGAAAATCAAAAATTACTTTATGTGTTTGATATGATGTCTGATCGGGTATTTTTCCTTGAATTGACAGAAATTGTACCGAGAAAAAATCTAAGTAAAGCCGTTTACGTGTCTTCAGAAGGTGATGCACCCATTCAGATAATGGCTGATGAAGGAATAATTGCAGTGCCAAAAGCAAGTCTGGACGAAAATTTCTATGGTGATGAAGATTTTGAATTAGACGAACTGGATGAAGAAGGATTTGGAGAAATGAATTTTGATGACAGTAGCCTTTTTGCTGAAGATCCAAAATTCTAAAACTCATTGAAGAATAAATTAAGACAGAAAATAAGAGAGGATTATTTTCTGTCTTTTTTATATAAATCTGATGGATAATAAACCAACATTACTTGTGATTCTAGGGCCAACCGGGGTCGGCAAAACAAATATCAGTCTTCGATTGGCTGAACACTTTGCATGTCCGATTGTGTCGTCTGATTCGAGGCAGTTTTACATGGAATTGAAGATTGGTACTGCAGCTCCCACCGAAGATCAACTTAATCGGGTAGCTCATTATTTTATTGGTTCGCATTCGATATTTGATGAATACAATGCGGGTCAATATGAAAATGATGCCATAAACCTACTCGACGAATTGTTTCAGAAGCATAGAATTGTGATGTTGGTAGGTGGCTCGATGATGTATATTGACGCAATTTGTAACGGAATGGATGATATTCCCACAGTGGATGCTGAAACACGTTCTTTCTGGCAAAAACAATTCGCTGAATTTGGTCTGGAGTTTATTCAAAATGAATTGAAAAGGCTTGATCCGAAACATTACGAAGGAGTCGATTTGTTGAATCCAAAGCGGATAATGCATGCGTTGGAAATTTGCAGTATGACTGGTAAGCCTTATTCAGAACTTAGAACTGGACAGCGTAAAGAACGTCCGTTCAATATTCTGAAAATAGGATTAAATCGCCCCCGTCCGGAACTATATGAACGGATCAATCTTCGTGTTGAGGAAATGATGGCTGAAGGATTGTTGGAAGAAGCAAAACAATTCTATGAGTATCGCCATTTGAATACCTTGAATACAGTTGGATATAAAGAACTCTATGAATACATGGCGGGAAATTGGCCGTTGGATTTTGCTGTGAATATGATTAAGCAGGATTCCCGTCGTTACGCTAAACGTCAATTGACCTGGTTTAATCGTGATAAAGAGATTCATTGGTTTCATCCAACTGAAGAAGAAAAAATTATGGAGTTTGTAACTGAAATTTCTAAAAAGTGACAAGTTTCGGCTTGTTACTACGAAAAAACGAAAAAATGGAAATACTTCGAAATGCTTCTTTGCTTGCTTACAATACGTTTGGCATTTATGCTAAAGCTGATTATTTTGTTGAATATATTTCTGTAGAAGAGTTACAAGAACTTCTGCAATCTGAACTAATCAAAAACAATCGTCTTTTGGCTATCGGCGGTGGGAGTAATTTATTGTTTCTACAAGATTTCAAAGGTGTTGTGCTTCATTCAGACATAAAATCAATAAATATAGTCTTAGAAAGTGCTGATTCAGTTTGTTTGGAAGTTGGTGCAGGAGTTGTTTGGGATGATTTTGTTGCTTATTGTGTCGGAAATGGTTGGGGAGGAGTAGAGAACCTTTCGCTTATTCCAGGTGAAATAGGAGCCTCTGCTGTGCAAAATATCGGTGCTTATGGAGTAGAAGTGCAAGATGTGATTTTGGAGGTGAATACTATAGAGGTTGAAAATGCAACAATTCGTAAATTTACTAACGTGGAGTGTGAGTATGGATATCGTGAAAGTATTTTCAAAAATGAGCTTAAAGGAAAATATCTGATTACTTCTGTTGTTTTTAAATTGGAAAAACATCCTGTTTTTAAATTGAATTATCAACATTTGGAAGAAGAAGTATTGAAAAATGGCTTAGTGGATTTGAAAAACATTCGCCATACGATAATTGCAATTCGTGAAAGCAAATTGCCCGATCCTAAGGTGTTTGGGAATGCAGGAAGCTTTTTTATGAATCCTGTTATTTCAAGAAAACAATTTGATAGTTTGTTGGCTCAATATCCTCAAATTCCACATTACTATGTTTCCGAAACTGAAGAAAAAGTTCTGGCTGGTTGGTTGATTGACCAGTGTGGTTGGAAAGGGAAACAAATCGGGAATGCCGGAGTACACGATAAGCAAGCGCTTGTTTTGATAAATAAAGGTGGTGCCACCGGTGCTGAAATTGTATTTCTGGCAGAACAAATTCAGGCTTCTGTGAAAGAAAGATATGGTATAGAATTACAGCCCGAGGTGAATTACATTTAATAAAATCTACTCGACAGCTCTAAATGCCTGCTCTACAGCCTCGGATGCAACTTTACATTAAGAAATGTCCGCTTTACAAATGCGGAAGCCGCTCGACAATTGGAAATGGACACTCAACATTTCCATAGGAGTATTTTATACGAACGAAGGTGTTTCAAGATTTATTCTGAAACACCTTCGTCCGTTTTTTATAATCTTAGAAATTGATTTAATGTATGTTCAAAGCATTTAATTTTGCCTGATATCTTTTTGCATTTGCCTGATGTTCTGCCCAGGTTGACGCAAATTTATGCTCACCATTGAAAGTTTCTGAAGCACACATATAAATGTAATTATGATGTGTATAATTCAATACGGCGTCAATGCCACTTTCGGAGGCAACACGGATGGGTCCCGGAGGTAAACCGTGATTGCGATAGGTATTATAAGGCGAAATAAATAGAATCTGTTTTAAGGTAAGTCGTTTCAAACCAAAATCACCAACTGCATATTTCAACGTTGGATCGGCTTGCAAAGGCATATCCGATTTCAACCGATTGATATATAATCCAGCCACTTTTGGGCGATCGGTTTTATTATTTGTTTCTTCTTCCACAATAGATGCAAGCGTACTTACCTGAACAGGTGTCATTGGGATAGTAGCTGCTTTTTCTTTACGTTCATTTGTCCAAAACTTAGTATATTCTTTGTTCATTCGCTCGAAAAGATCTTTTGCGTTCAGATTCCAGAAAACCTCATATGTATTGGGAATAAACATTGCAATTGCGGTGTTTGGTGTTAAACCATATTGAGATAGAAAAGCAGTGTCATTCATTAAAACCAAAATGCTAACTGAATCGGCCATGAGTTGCGTTCCCAATCTGGCTGCAAGTTGTTCTTTTGTACGTATGTTATTAAACGTAAGTCTAACGGGTGTTTGCCGGCCACTACGCAAAATACGAACCAATTGGAAGTTGGTCATGCCTTTTTTTAATTCATAGCGTCCGGAACGTATCTTTGTACCATAATGAAGTAATGATGCTACTTGTTTAAAGGCTGACATATTTATTATTTTGGCATCTTTTTCAAGCAGTATTTGCACATCATTATAAGTACTACTATCGGGAATACACAAGTAGGCTTTTTCCTCAGTTCTGAGAAAGATATTGGGGAAAAACAAAATATAAGCAACGTAAAGAAATAGGGCTAATACAACAAAGCCAACCCACGACAGTACTTTTTTTAGGGAATTAGGCTGTTTCTTACTTTTTTTAGTCATAATTTAATGTGTATATCAGGTGTTATTTGGGTTGCAAAAATACGGAAATGTTTTGAATTAATTAAATGGAAAATAAAATGCAACTAATTTAGGTCGAATTTTGTCGTCTAAATTACAGAAAGTCAATTGAAAGTATTTTTTGAATTTTAGATTCTGAAATTTGTATTGCAAAAATGGTTTTGATAATCAAAAATTCTTTCCTATATTTGCACCCGCTAAAGCGAAGTTTTGGAAGTTTGGGTGAGTGGCTGAAACCACCAGTTTGCTAAACTGACGTACGGGCAACCGTACCACGAGTTCGAATCTCGTAGCTTCCGCTGAAACGCCGA
>Ga0302215_10003761_pt1 | contig 10105 bp, 7 predicted proteins | sample II_Fen_N3_1_FD_194580 | JGI IMG/M metagenome (GOLD analysis project Ga0302215, IMG submission 194580) | Peat permafrost microbial communities from Stordalen Mire near Abisko, Sweden - II_Fen_N3_1 | ecosystem: Environmental > Terrestrial > Soil > Wetlands > Permafrost | place: Sweden: Abisko... | reverse complement strand
AGTCTGGCACTGGGAGCCACCAAGTTGCAAACCATACACAAAGTGGTTTTACCAATGGCATTTCCCAATATTATTACTGGTTTAATTCTTTCTATCGGACGTGTATCGGGCGAAACAGCTCCAATTTTGTTTACCGTGGCTGCATACTTCTTACCAAAGTTACCAACCAGTATTTTTAATCAGGTAATGGCGTTGCCGTATCACTTATACGTAATTTCTACCAGTGGAACTGATGTAGAAGCTTCGCGTGGTATAGCTTACGGTACGGCATTGGTACTGATAGTAATCGTATTGATAGTAAATTTGTTGGCCAATTTCTTGAGAAACTATTTTGCTAAAAAAGTAAAAACAAACTAACATTAGCAGCTAGTTTATAGTAGGTAGTTTATAGTCAAAAAAAATAACAATCGGTGATTATGACAGTCGACCGGTAACATTAGAAAAAATATGCTAACCATTGATGCAAAAAACGTTGACTTCTATTACAGCGACTTTCACGCGCTAAAGAACATCAACATCGAAGTAGAAAAAAACAAAGTTGTGGCACTTATCGGACCTTCGGGTTGTGGTAAATCAACTTTTCTGCGCTTACTGAACCGTATGAACGACCTGATTGACGGCACGCGCATGACAGGTTCTGTGCTGATTGAAGGTAAAGACATTTATGCACCCAACATTCATGTGGATGAGTTGCGCAAGGAAGTGGGTATGGTGTTTCAAAAACCAAATCCATTCCCAAAAAGCATTTTCGAAAACGTGGCTTACGGGCTTCGTGTAAATGGCGTGAAAGATAAAACATTTATCGAAGAACGTGTTATTGAGTCTATCAAATCGGCTGCCTTGTGGGACGAAGTGAAAGATAAACTCCAAAAATCTGCTTTTGCGCTTTCGGGTGGTCAGCAACAACGACTTTGTATTGCACGTGCATTGGCCATTTCGCCAAAAGTACTGCTAATGGACGAACCAGCTTCGGCATTGGATCCTATCTCTACCGCCAAAATCGAAGACCTGATTCATGAATTGAAAAAGGATTACAGCATCATGATTGTAACCCACAATATGCAGCAAGCTTCGCGTGTGAGCGACAAAACAGCTTACTTCTATCTTGGTGAGCTGATTGAATACGACGATACTATTAAAATCTTTACCAACCCGAAAGAACATTCTACGCAGAATTATATTACAGGAAGGTTTGGGTGAGAGCCCCCTAAATTCCCCAAAGGGGGACTTTTTGAGGGCATATATAGAATTATTTACAAAACTAATCTTTAAAACCCCCTTTGGGGGTATGGGGGCTAACATATGAGACACTTAGAACAAGAATTATTTGCACTCCGTCAGGATGTGATTGACATGTGGAAACTGGTGATTTCGCAGGTGGCAAATGCCGGCGAGGCTGTTTTGTCGTTCGATAAGGAATTGGCACAAAAGGTTTCGATGCGCGAAAAGAAAGTGGACGCTTACGAATTGAAAATTGATAGCGAATGCGAGAATATTATTGCACTACACCAACCGGTAGCTGTTGACTTGCGTTTTGTGTTGGCCGTGCTGAAGATAAATTCCAATCTGGAGCGCATTGCCGATTTTGCATACGGAATTGCCCGTACATTTATTACTAACCCTTCGGTGATTTTAGATGCTGAACTCATTACAGACGTGAAACTCAATGTGATGATTAATCAGGTAAATATGATGCTTTCGCAAGGATTGGATGCTTTTGAAAACGAAAAATCGGACTTTGCAGCAGCTATTTTTAGCGAAGACTATCAGGTGGACGAAATCAATGTGAATGCTGCTCGCATCATTGCGGACTATATTCAACAGAATCCCGATCGTGCTTATGACTGCCTTCAACTAATTGCTTCCATCCGTAAATTGGAGCGTATTGGCGACCATTGTAGCAACATTGCCGAAGAGATTTTCTTCTATATTGATGCCAAAGTGCTGAAACATGCGCCTAGAAAATAATTAGTTACCAAAATGTACAAAGAGAGGGATAGGTGAAAACTTATCCCTTTTCTTTGTTGGAAATAGTTGATTTTATGCGAAAATGGAACTTTTTTTTACATTATGCTGTAAAACATATATTTCAAAGGTTCGTTTTTGTAGAAATACATCTATTTTTACAGCACAGTTCAGCATAGACTAAATTATGGAGATTAAATTTTCACATTCAATTTCAAAAATCAAAACACTTGCCGATGGAATTAGCCTTTCTATCATGCAAGGCGAATTGAAGGCGGGTGATAATTTACCATCAATTAATGAGGCAAGTACTTCCTATAAAATTTCACGCGATACCGTTTTTAAAGCTTACAATGAGTTGAAACGTCGGGGAATTATTGATTCAAATCCTACCAAAGGCTATTTTGTAACAGGTGAAGTGAATCATGTTTTGCTGATATTGGATACTTACTCCTCGTTTAAACAAAATTTATACCGTTGTTTTGCGGCTAATCTACCCGAAAACTACAAGGTGGATTTAATTTTTCATCAATATAACGAACAGCTTTTCGAAACAATTGTTAGCGAAAGTATTGGCAAATATAGCATGTATGTGGTGATGAATTTTTCAAACGACCATTTGTCCGATACTTTAAAATTAATTCCATCAAATAAGTTGTTGTTGCTCGATTTTGGAAATTTCGACAAATCTGAATATTCGTATATCTGTCAGGATTTTAATGAGTCATTGTATTCGTGCCTTAGTGAAGGTGCTGAATTGCTGAAAAAATACCGGAAGCTGACCTATATTTTCCCTGAAGAGTTGTGCCATCCTATAAGTTCTATAAGCTATTTTAAAAAGTTCTGTTTGGAGCATGAATTTGAGTACGAAATTATACGAAAAGAGTCTGATTGGAAGGGTGTAGAGCTTGGTACAGTCTATTTATGCATTCTGTCCGAAGATCTGGTGAAGATTGTAAAAGATGCTGATAGTGCCCGATTAAAAGTTGGTGAAGATATAGGTCTTATTGCCTACAACGACGAACCTGTATTGGAAGTGATTAAGAATGGAATATCATCTATCAGTATTGATTTTGGTTTGATGGGTGAGAAAGCTGCTTATTTTGTGAGAGCCAAGCAGCCTGTACAGGAGTATTTACAAACCAGGTTAATAATCAGAAATTCGCTCTGATGTAGAACAGCTTTTTTTTGAAGGACTAACAGCACAGTTCAGCATACTAATAAATAAAATATAAATACTATAAAATAACTAAAATCATGCAAGCAGGAAAATTTGGAAGTGAAATTTCGGGAGCTGGAATTTACACTCGTAAACCAAAAACAGGAAGGCTACAGGGTGAAAATCCAAAAATTGGTATTCGCCCAACTATTGATGCCCGCCAGGGTGGTGTGCGCGAATCATTGGAAGCGCAAACCATGAATATGGCTAATAATCTGGCCAACTTTATTACTTCAACACTGAAATATAGCGATGGAACTCCGGTGGAATGCGTTATTGCCGACACTACTATCGGTCGTGTGGATGAAGCGGCTGCTTGTGCCGAAAAGTTCAAATTGTCGGGTGTTGGTGCTACAATCACCGTTACTCCGGCTTGGTGCTACGGTAGCGAAACTATTGACATGGATCCGCAATTACCAAAAGCTATTTGGGGTTTCAACGGTACAGAGCGTCCGGGAGCAGTGTATTTGGCAGCTGCATTGGCCGGTCACAACCAAAAAGGCATTCCTGCATTTGGCATTTATGGCCGCGATGTTCAGGATGGTGGCGACACAACCATTCCGGCTGATGTGCAGGAAAAAATTATTCGTTTCACCAAAGCTGCCATTGCGGTAGCAAGTTTGAAAGGAAAATCATATCTATCGATTGGCTCTGTGTCAATGGGTATTGCGGGTTCAATTGTAAATACTGACTTTTTTCAGGAATATCTTGGAATGCGCAACGAATCGGTGGATATGAGTGAAATCAACCGTCGTGTGCAATTAGGCATTTTTGATCCTGAAGAATTTAAAAAAGCCATGGAGTGGACTTCAAAACATTGCAAACCAAACGAAGGCGAAGATACAAACGAAGACGACAAGAAGAAATCGCGCGAACAATTGGATAGCGAATGGGAATTTGTAGTGAAAATGACCATTATTATGCGCGACTTGATGATTGGCAATCCAAAATTGACCGAACTTGGTTTTGGCGAAGAAGCGTTGGGTCATAACGCCATTGCCTCTGGTTTTCAGGGGCAGCGCCAATGGACTGACTTTATGCCAAATGGTGATTTTGCTGAAGCTATTCTGAATACTTCGTTCGACTGGAACGGAATCCGCGAAGCATTTATTGTGGCAACAGAAAACGATTCATTGAATGGTGTGGCTATGTTATTCGGAAAATTGGTAACTAATACGGCTCAGGTTTTTGCCGATGTGCGTACGTATTGGAGTCCCGAGGCTGTTGAGCGCGTAACAGGTCATAAACTGCAAGGCTTGGGAGCTAACGGACTGATTCACCTGATTAATTCCGGTTCGGCAGCGTTGGACGGTAGCGGTGAGCAAACCATCAACGGACAACCAGCCATGAAACCATTCTGGGAAATTACTGAAGAAGAAGTTCAGAAAACACTGGATGCAACAACTTGGTATCCGGCCGATTGTGGTTACTTCCGCGGTGGAGGCTTTTCTTCTAAATTCATCTCAAAAGGCGGAATGCCGGTAACCATGGCTCGTATCAACCTGATTAAAGGTCTCGGCCCCGTACTTCAATTGGCCGAAGGATGGACAGTTGAAATTCCTGCCGAAGTTCATCAAGTACTTGACGACCGCACCAACAAAACATGGCCAACCACCTGGTTTGCTCCACGCCTGACTGGCGAAGGCAATTTTGCCGATGTATATTCGGTAATGAATAACTGGGGTGCAAACCATGGTGCATTCAGTTATGGACACATTGGTGCCGATCTGATTACGCTGGCTTCTATGTTACGCATTCCGGTTTGTATGCACAATGTTGACGAATCGAAAATCTTCCGCCCAAGCGCGTGGGCTGCTTTCGGAATGGACAAAGAAGGTTCGGATTACCGCGCTTGCCAAACATACGGTGCGTTATATAAATAAATCCAAAACTGAACAAAAATCTAGTCTTTTTGGATGATAATTAAGGATTGAGAACTAAAGATTGAAGTATTTTTGTACTTTGATCTTTAGTTTTTCGACTTCTATAAATCTGAAATGTTTTTTTATTGGTTTGTAACAGTTTTATAGATAAAAACTGCTGACTTTCAATTTGCTGCTAAAGATTTAGTCGATTATCAAAATATAAAGTTTTAAAGTCAAAATTGACAACGTCGGTTATTCGGGTAATGAATAACTTTGCGCACACTTTAATTATAAAATGAAAAACAAATCATTCTTAGCATTCGACCTCGGTGCCACTAGTGGGCGTTCTATCCTTGGTACCATTGAACACGGCAGACTCCAAATGAAGGAGTTGACTCGTTTCCCAAATCAAATTCTCCAGATCGGAGATCATTTTCATTGGAATATTTATTCTTTGTTCGAACACCTTAAGGCGGGTCTTATTGCTGCCAAAAACGAAGGTGTTGAAATTACATCTATCGGTATCGATACCTGGGGCGTTGACTTTGCTATGTTGGCCGAAGATGGCTCTATCCTTGGTGCTCCGTATGCTTACCGTGACCCACACACTATTGGTGCTCCCGAGAAATATTTTGAAATAGTTCCACGCGAAAAAGTATATGATCTTACCGGAATTCAGGTAATGAATTTCAATAGTTTGTACCAACTTTTTGCGTTGAGTCAGGCCGACAATTCATTGCTGAAAGCCACCAAAGAAATTCTATTCATTCCTGATGCATTGGCATATTTGCTTACTGGCAACAAAGTGGTGGAATATACCATTGCTTCTACCTCACAAATTCTAAACCCTCGTACCAAACAGTTTGACGCCGAATTGCTCGAAAAAGCAGGCGTTTGTCCTTCTATTTTGGGCGAAATTGTTATGCCAGGTCATGAAATTGGTACCTTGCGCGATGATTTAGCCGAAGAAAGCGAATTGGGCAAAGTAAAAGTGGTGGCGGTTGCCGGACACGATACCGGTGCAGCTGTTGCGGCAGTTCCTGCAGCGAACGAAAATTTTGCTTACCTTAGCTCCGGAACATGGTCGCTTATGGGTATTGAAGTAAAAGACGCCATTATCAACGAAGAAACATTTGCGCTAAACTTCACCAACGAAGGTGGGGTAGAGGGAACCACCCGTTTCCTGAAAAATATTACCGGCATGTGGTTATTGGAACAATGCCTGAAAGAATGGAAAAAAGAAGGTATCACCTATGCCTACGAGAAGCTCGTGCAAATGGCTGATACTGTTCCTGCGTTCCAATCGATGTTGGATACTGACCATGCTTCATTTGCCAATCCGGTATGCATGACTAGTGCTATTGTTGATTATTGTGTTGCAACAGGTCAAAATGTACCTTCGACACATGCTGAATTTGTTCGTTGTATTTTCGAAAGCCTTTCGTTGAAATATAATTATGTGTTGGGTAAATTGAAAGGATTGGCTCCGTTTCCAATTGAGAAACTGCACGTAATTGGCGGTGGATCAAAAAATCCATTATTGAACCAATGGACTGCCAATTCAATTGGAATACCTGTAATTGCAGGACCATCCGAAGCAACTGCAATTGGTAACGTTATGATTCAGGCAAAAGCTGCCGGATGTGTGGATTCTTTGCAGGAAATGCGTCAGATTATTAGCGAATCTATTCAGTTGGACGAATTCTTACCACAGAATCCGGAAGTATGGGCTGATGCTTATCAAAAATTTATAACAGTGACTGGTTTAAAATAAAGCCCACTGTCCCGAAAGGGAAAAAAGATAGTATAAAAAATTACTTTGAATTTAATGACTTCTATATTCCTTTATTTGGGATAGGGGTCTAAATCGTAAATCTAATATGGCTGTAGTAGTTATTCTGCCCAAACAAGGGCAATCGGTTGAGAGTTGTATCATCACCGAAATCAAAAAGAAAAAAGGTGATACCGTAAAAAAAGGTGAAGTTCTGTTCGCTTACGAAACTGACAAAGCTTCGTTCGAAGAAGAATCACCGGTTGATGGTGTGGTGCTTGAGAGTTTTTACAATGATGGCGATGAAGTAGCCGTGTTGTTGGACATGATGGTTATTGGCCAACCCGGTGACGATTATGCCGGATTATTGCAAGGTGGTACACCAGCCGTAGAGGCGCAAGGCATTGCGCCTGAAAAACCTGCAGAAACAGCAATAGCTGTAGAAGTTGTAGAATCGAAACCTGCTGCTGCAGCAACCGTACAGTCGTCTGGTTCAGCGAATAGTTCTTTTGTTTCTCCACGCGCTAAAAACTTAGCTGAAAAAGAAGCCTTGAACGCTAGCGAATTGGCTGGTTCTGGACCAAACGGTCGTGTGATTGAAAAAGACGTGTTGGTTGCATTGGAAAACCGTCCGAAACTGACTCCATTGGCTAAGAAAATTGCTGCCGAAGAAGGTATTCAGCCACAAGGTGCAGGTTCAGGTCTTGCCGGAACTGCGAAAGCTGCCGATTTATTGCCACCACCAGTAAATACTGTTTACGGCGTGGATTACGAAGACAAAAAGCTATCGAACATGCGCAAAATCATTGCCAAATCGATGCACGCTTCGCTTCAAAACTCGGCGCAACTTACTCACCACCTTGGAGCCGACGCACGCAACATTCAAAACCTACGCAAGAAAGCCAAAAAAGCATTCGAAGCCGGAACTTTGTCGGCCAATTTGACTATAAATGACTTCGTATGCTTTGCAGTAGTAAAAGCATTGAAAAAATTCCCGAATGTAAACTCACACTTCTTGGGCGAATCGATGCGTTTGTTCAACAAAGTTCATCTCGGACTGGCTGTTGATACTGAACGTGGTTTGATGGTTCCTGCAGTGCGCAACGCCGATGACTTATCTATTATAGGACTTTCAAATCAGTTGAAAGAAGTGGCAAATGCTTGTAAAAAAGGTGCTATTTCGCCTGAACTTTTGGCAGCAGAAGCAGCTACCTTTACCGTTTCGAACCTTGGTGCTTACGGTGTGGAAATCTTTACTCCGGTAATCAACCTGCCACAATCGGCTATTTTAGGTGTGAACACCATTGTTCCTCGTCCGAAAGATTTAGGTGATGGCGTGTATGGTTTTGTGCCTTATATCGGCCTGAGTTTGACATACGATCACCGCTCGTTGGATGGCGGAGAAGCAACACGCTTCCTGAAACAAATTGCCATTGAAATTGAAACATTGGAAGTTGAGCTATAACCAGCCCCCTAAATCCCCCGAAGGGGGACTTTAAGAGTTGGTTGTTGAAATTTTGTATCTTTGTTCATTTATTATTAACCTCATAAATTGTACCCTGCAAAAGTCCCCCTTCGGGGGATTTAGGGGGCTGGAGATATTATGTACGATTTAATCATTATCGGTGGTGGTCCGGCCGGATATGTAGCTGCAGAACGTGCAGGACATAAAGGACTGAAAGTTTTATTGTTCGAGAAAAAAAGCATGGGTGGTGTGTGTCTCAACGAAGGTTGTATTCCTACCAAAACATTGCTTTACAGTGCTAAAACGTACGAAAATGCGTTGCACGGTGATAAATATGGCGTATTTGGTGATAATATCCGTTTTGATTTCGGAAAAATTGTTGCCCGCAAAAATAAAGTGGTGAAAAAGCTCGTTGCCGGTGTTGAAGGCAAAATGAAAATGCACCACGTAACCGTTGTAAAAGGCGAAGCCACGATTGTTGGTCGCAGCCCGAAAGGTGTGGAAGTAACTGCTGGTGGCGAAAGTTACTTAGGTGCTAACCTGCTTATCTGTACAGGTTCCGAAGCATTCGTTCCACCAATTCCCGGATTGGCCGAAGCAGGTGATATTATCCTTACTAACCGCGAAATTCTTGACCTGAAAGAACAACCAGCATCATTGGTAGTTATCGGTGGTGGCGTTATCGGGATGGAGTTTGCAAGTTTTTATAATAGCCTTGGAACGAAAGTGACTATTGTGGAAATGCTTCCTGAAATTTTGGGAAACAACGATTTCGAAATCTCAGCCATGCTGCGCGATATTTATAGCAAAAAAGGAATTGAATATAACCTGAATGCCAAAGTAGTAAAAATCGAAGGAAATAAAGTTATTTTCGAAAAAGACGGAAAAACGGAAACTATCGAAGGCGAAAAAATCCTTGTCAGCGTGGGTCGTCGTGCGGTAACAAAAGGTTTCGGATTGGAAAACCTGAACGTGGAGTTGTTCCGTGGCGGTATCAAAGTGGACGAAAAAATGCGTACCAATGTGCCTAACGTTTTTGCGGCAGGCGACGTAACCGGATTTTCGTTATTGGCTCACACAGCCAGTCGCGAGGGCGAAGTGGTGGTGAATAACCTCACCGGACGTGCCGACAAAATGCGTTACGATGCCATTCCGGGTGTGGTTTATACCAATCCTGAAGTAGCCGGAGTTGGACATACCGAAGAATCGGCCAAAGCAAAAGGTATCGACTACAAAGTGGCTAAGTTGCCAATGGCTTACGCCGGACGTTTCGTAGCCGAAAACGAAGGTGGCTCGGGGCTTTGCAAAGTGTTGGTAGGTGCTAAACACGGCGAAGTAATCGGTGTTCACATGATTGGTAACCCATGCAGCGAAATGATTTATGGAGCTTGCATCGCTATTGAACAAGAAATGACCTTGGCGGAAATGGAAGAAGTGGTTTTCCCTCACCCAACCGTTAGCGAAATATTTAAAGAAACGATATTTTCTTTCTAAGTTCTTAGCTGCGCGTTATTCTTAGTTATTAAATAGTTATTTGCCCTGCGGGCGTAATTAAAATAACGGTGAAGCCAAATAACGTGCAAAGCACAAATAACAATTAATAACGCCCAAAGGGCTAATAACACGAAGTATATAACAAATAAATCTTTATACAATGCCAAAAGTACAGCACATTGATCCGGTAGAAGCTCGTAAACCGGGTTTTGTGGAATTCCAACCAATTCCAGTAAATCAATATCAAAAAACCGTCAAAGACGAAAAAGGTAATTTTACCAACGAAGAGTTCAAAGCCATTTATCACGATATGGTGTTGATTCGTG
>Ga0302215_10003757_pt1 | contig 10109 bp, 3 predicted proteins | sample II_Fen_N3_1_FD_194580 | JGI IMG/M metagenome (GOLD analysis project Ga0302215, IMG submission 194580) | Peat permafrost microbial communities from Stordalen Mire near Abisko, Sweden - II_Fen_N3_1 | ecosystem: Environmental > Terrestrial > Soil > Wetlands > Permafrost | place: Sweden: Abisko... | reverse complement strand
GCTTCGACACCGGAATGATTGCTACCATCCTGGATGTAAAATTAGAATCGATTAACAAGCACCGCTATCGCCTACGCACCAAGCTCAGGTTACAAAGTGCCGATCATCTGGTAGGGTACCTGCGTCAATTCTGACAGTATTCTATCCAAAATTGTCAGGTTTTATACATGTCCATACACGTTCAATTTTAGTCCCATCTAAAGAACTGTCATTCATTGCATTCCTTATATCAGTTTGGACAGTGTCCATAAAATAAATATGGCAACTGAACAAAATATCCGATAAGTTTTTTGTTTATTTGCAAGGTAAAAGATTCAAACAAATCGGGTATTCAAAATAACTTCTTGCTTTCCGGTATTTGCAGTTGTCACGAACTGAACAAATGATTGAGGAGTAAATTCTTTTACAAACTGTTTATTCCAATACTAGAAAATAAACCCGACATTATACTTCTCCCTCTGAATTTCCAAACCCGGGACCTATCAAGAAGCCTAAAAAAAAGTAGAAGTAAACGGTACAGTCAATTTGTGGTGTAGTGAACCAATAGTTATTTGTCTTCTTTAAACCTAAACGAATAATTCAAAACCAGGACAAATTCAGAACGTAATTTTTATTGACTGTACCGTTTTTTTAATACCAAACTTGTAAGAGTAACAATTCAAACGAGCTGATTGTACTGAAAACTTCTCCCCTACCTCCTTCCGTGCATGACCATCATCAAATGAGAAAATTGGATTGAATGTGGCTGGTTCACAACGACAGGCAAGTATTGTGTTTTTAAATAAAATGGTTGAACCGTTGGCACAGGGATAGGTTGCATTAGTTCGGAAATTGCCTGTTGCCCGTAGTATTTGGTTAAGTGATTGAAGTTCGGCGAACGGTGTCTATTTAATCTTAATGGTATCAATTTTATATGTTATTTTTTTTTCATCCCGAAGGCATTCCAAAGGCATTCAAAATAACAGTGTGTGATTCCCCGGTGCAATGCTAAAACCCCTGCGTCAAAAAAGCTGAAAGTCATGTACGTTTGTGCCCCGGATTCTGATAAAACATCCATCGGGAATGGATCCTGGAATCTATCAAATCACTATGAATCTTAAATACGGCAGGTACTTAAAGTAAATTTAAAATTAATTTGTACATTTGTCCGCTAAAATGTAAAAATGCATATCTATCGGTTTCTTCGTTTCTGGTTCTATTCTCTTCTGTGTTTGCTGGCCGCCGGTTGCTCCATCATGCCCAACGAGCTGGACACTGCCGAACGCCTGATGGAAACCGCCCCCGACTCGGCATTGCATATCCTGCAACACCTCACCCCCGAAAACTACAAATCCGATTCAAAACGTGCCTTGTATGGATTGTTGTTGATACAGGCTTTGGATAAAAACATACTTCCATTGAAACCCGATTCGTTGCTCGATTTTTCAATCAATTATTATCAAAACCATAGCGGACATGACCGCCTGGCTACATGCTATTTGTATAAAGGGCGTGGCTATAAAGTTAATTTTCAGTACGAAAAGGCAATCGATTTTTATCTAAAAGCATTGGATGCTCTCGAAAACAAGGATAACAACATGTTGCTGGGGAGGGTAAATTCTGATTTAGGAGACATCTACGTTTTACAAAAGGACTACTTACAGGCCCGTCAAAAGTTCATGCTGTCCTATAAAAATTTCAAACTTGCGAAGCAACAAATATATGCTTGTTATTCGGTCATAGATATCGGGAAAACCTATTATTTCATGAAAGAATACCCTAAAGCACAACGATATTTCCATAAAGTATTTTCAACTGCAAAAGATTCCCTGACCCTTGGAGCGGCAATTGATGAAGTAGGGCTTTGCTATTACAAATCCAAACAACACGATTCAGCGTTGGTTAATTTTCGAAAGGCTATTCATTATCCTTATATCGGTAACAATAAATCAATTCGTTATTACTATCTGGCAAATCTTTATTTCGATTTAAACAATGTGGATTCAGCCTATTTTTATGCGAAAAACGCTTTTAATTTTCATCCGGATATTCATACTCAACGTGAATGCTACCGTATTTTGACAAATTGCGAATATTTGAAGGGGGATATGAAGACTATGTCGATGTATATGAACAAATATGTTGTAGCAGGTGATTCCTTGCGTAAAATTGAATCACAAACCAAAGGAAGTTATATTGAATCGATGCATACCAGCAGCCAGGAAGTTGTTAAAGCTGAGGGCAAATTGTGGTATCTGGCTGTTTTAATAGTATTTATCATAGTTGGTGCGATTACGCTTTACAACCGTTTAAAACGTAGGACAACCCTCGAAAAGCAACTTGCCGAGGAAACAAATTTGAAACAGAAAGCAGGTATCCGGAAAGAATTGATGACTAAATACAGGGATGCATTTTTACATAAGTTGGAAGCAGTTAAGGCTGAACAGGTTCATGTCCGTAAAAAAGCAACGCTCGCTGAGAAGCAAATGCTCGACCGGAAAATATATGATGAATTGCTACACTTCAATGATATTGATTTCTTTTATCATGAAATGGATACCGTGCTCAATAATCTGGTTACTAAAATAAAAACACGTCATCCAATGCTTACAGAAAAAGAGATAAGCTGGTGCTGCTTGTACCTGCTCCAGGTACCGACCACAGATATCTATTTGCTGCTGGATTATAAAGTCGAGAGCCTGAAGAAAATGAGGCAACGTCTGGCCCAAAAACTGAATCTATCGGGAGTATCTGATCTGAATAACTTTCTACAAGATATCCATGCCGAATAGAAAACAAATTAATGTTTCCCTAAACAACTAATCTATAATTTCTCATTTTAATCTTAAACGACACTCAAAAAGTGCCGTTTTTTTTTGTGTATTTCACCGTTCAAAAAGCATGTCCCCCTTTTCCCTCATATAAACACCTTAAATAGCTGATTATGAATAGCTATTAAAAGACAGATGTCCCTCTATTTCACGGTACAAAATTTGGCAACGAGCATTTCCTACCCGTAACTTAGCAACTCGATTAATCGTGTTTTTCAGTGCTTACATTCTAGTATTAATTATAAAAAACTTTATGAATATGTCGAAGTCATTGCTTTTTAAGGTCTGTATAATTGCAGGTTTATTTTTCTTTTCTCAAGTTAGTTTTGCTTCCCAACCACAACAAGTTCCAATCCCTACAGATGGATCAAGTGATCCGGGAAAGATTAAACCCTTATCAGTTGAATATGTTTCAGCATCTGCGACTATAAGCGATATAGAACTTGCTGTTTATTTTGATTTCTCAGTTGGGAATGCCATAATAAGTGTTTATGACTTAAACAACCAACTGGTTTTTCAGGAAGTAGTAAATACAGATTTTACTGTTGATAAATTTATTCCTGTAGATGCATGGCAAAGTGGTGAATATATGTTGACTGTGAAATACGGAAATATTACTCAAAGGGGTATTTTTCAAATCCAATAGTCGATATTAATTAGCGGTACAGTCAATTTTGTGGTAGTGAACCAAAATGTTTGTCTTTTTTTAAGCCTAAACGTTATTCAAATCAACCAGGCAAATGTGACACGTAATTTTGTATTGGCTGTACCGCTTCTCTTTAAACCTACTTGAATAGTTAATCTGATGACAAGATGATTGGAATTTAATTTTCCCGTTCATCGGAGCGTTTTGATAATTGTGCTAAGCTCTGAGAACGGGATTGTCTAATATATTGAATTTACTATAATCTTAAACTTATCTGTATTTATAAACCAACAAATTATTTAGTTATGAGAATATGTACTTGTATTTTATTTTTCATTATTCTATCTATTACAGATAGGATGGATGCAAAAAATTTCGTGATCATCAACAAAATCATGTACGATAGCCCGTTGAATGAGCAAATTGCCACAGGAGTAGCCTATAGCAATGGCGAGTATGTAGAATTGTATAACGCCGGAATTGAAACTGTAAACTTAAATGGCTGGGTATTACGTGGTGGAGGGAGTACCGAGATATATTATTTTCCTGTTAATACCACTATGGGACCAAAAACCTATCTGATTGTAGCTTATCAGTATTATAACAGTGGATTTACGCTAGACCAGTTGTACTCAGGTATAACCGCGACTGCCGATTGCCAGATTCAATATCAGCGAAAAATAATATTAAGTAATTCGGGAGAACCTGTTTATCTGCGCGATAACTATGGAATGACCAAGGACAGTATCTATTACGATGGGACATCAAGTAAAACCAAGCCTAACCGGCTAAGTGCCGATAATGCCGACGGACTTGAGGGAAATTCCTGTGTTTGTGTGCAACGAAAAACAACCATCTTTAAGGATGATGGTTGCGCAATACCGAACAACCTGGAATGGGTAACAGCTGTTGTCAATCCTTTTCAACAAAACACATCATTTACACAACCGTTCTTACCCGGTGTGGGCATAAGTTATGCCTATGATCTGGCTGGGAACCGTATATCCCGAAAACTTGTCTATTTAGACAGCAACCCAACACATGTAAAACAAGTTTTTTCAGATTCAATTCCTGAACCTTCTGAAGAAAAATTGGGCAACAGGATTATCAAACTTTATCCAAACCCTACCAAAGGTGTTTTAGCGGTGGAAATCAGGGGTGGAAATCCAGATGAAGGTATCCGCATGATACTTTATAGCTCACAGGGAACTATGCTGCAAGACAAGACTTACGAACCTGAAATTACAACTATTGAAATGTCCTCGTATCCAACAGGTTGGTATATACTTCGTGTGATAGCTGGTGATAAAAAGACGGAATATAAAATAATAAAACAATAATATCAAAAATCAGACCCGGTAAATCGTGATATTGTCAATTACTACATCATCGGTAACAATAAAAATAGAATCATAAATGAAAAAAACATTGTACGTTCTAATCATAACAATTTTCTGTCTTGCAATTCAAAAAAACCTGCAAGCGCAAGAAACAATAGTAGGAAGTATTCCCGGAAGCTTTAACGTAAGTTCGACAGGTGCAGCCACTTACTCTATTCCCATTGATTGTCCTGCCGGGATTAACGGTATGCAGCCTAATTTATCGTTGGTATATAACAGCCAGGGAGGCGATGGACCGCTGGGTGTGGGATGGGGTATTAATGGACTATCAACCATTAGTAGAACCACAAAGAATCTATTTAGCGATGGTATGGTATCAGGATTGGACTTGAGTTCAGAGTTATTTTCGCTCGATGGGAACCGACTCTTTGTAAACCAACATGTAGATTTACCCGGTTTAAACGGATCTTATACCTATAAAGAGGGCTGGGTTCCTGGCGGCAAACCAGTACCGATACCGGATGATGGAACTCCACCAGATTATTGGGGAGATCTTCCACAGGCATGTAACACTACCTGCAAATCGGTTGTTGGAAGCACGTATTATACAGAGAATAAAAGCTATCAGAAAATTGAGTCGTTCGGAGTATTGCATATATATGCTGAGGAGATAGAGTTTGCAGGATATTTTAATCCTACTATTGCCGATTTAAAATATTTCACAAAGTACTGGTCGAAAATACCTGCTGGTCCGGGTCTATTCAGAATAACTGCCAAAAACGGCACCGTACTTGAATACGGGGCTATTTCGGTGGCTATAGATGCCAAAAATCAGATAAGTTCTCCTCCGCTAAACTGGAATTTGAGTAAAATAACGGATGTAAACGGCAACTGCCAAACTTATACTTATCAGTTGCAAGGCAAGCAAATGGTTCTAAAAAAAATAGAGTACAGCAGTAATGGTAGTAATGCTTCGTATGCGAGTGTGGAGTTTAATTATGAGCTAAAGTCGCAGAAAAATACCACCTATATCCTGGGAAGTGACATCGACGATCTGTTTCTTCTGAAAGATATTCAGTTAAAAGTAAATGGCACGGCTATTAAGCAATATGTACTTTCCTACGATACGAAAAATAATAAATACTTTTTAAAAGATATTGTTTTGCTGGGGGTAAATAATGCAAAATTGAATTCCACAGTAATTGAATGGGGAAATGAAAACAATGTAATTTCTGTTTTATCAGCAGCTATTCCGTCAGCTGGTAAGGTTGACAGAAGCTTTTTTGCGACAGACATGGATGGAGATGGTTTTTCGGATTTAATTGATTTGTATAATACTGAAAGCTCTGTTTCGTCGGTTGATATATACAAAGGTGGTTTAAGTGTCAATGGGCAAACTCCACTAAGCACTCAGCTTAGCTATCCGTGTACGCTTTCTTCTAAGTACGACTTTAAACAGTTTAATAACAGAGGGGCCACTGGAGGTTTTCTGTTTTGCGATTTCAAAGGAAATGGAAAAAAGACTATTTTGGTGCCCGATTACAACGAGGTAGACAACATTGGGAATGTAACTTTCAGGGATATTCAGTCGGGGCAGCAAATAAAACAAACGCTAAAAAGCAAATCGGGGCTTACGGTATTTGCCAAAGGCGATATAAACAACGATGGCATTGATGAAATTGTTTCAATAGAAAAAACATCATCGACTAACGGTATTTTTCAGGGGAAAATATATTATATACAAAAACCGAACATTGCTGACAACCAACTCGGAGTCACGGATAAGGTGATAGCTGTTGATTTTTCACCCGGAGGCGCAACTGCACCAGGAGCTACAGCAACTCCCAAGGACTTATTTGTTTCCGATTTTAATGGTGATGGGTTAAACGATTTGTTGGTAACAACCAATGCAGGTTGCTTTTTCTACATGAACAATGGAGGAAGTAAAGCTGAAAATGGCATCACATACGTTTCATTTACCAGGGTATCAACTGTCACAGGTTTCGATTCGGGCTACAGCACCATTAAACCAGGCGATTTTAACGGCGATGGCTTGACCGACTTTATTTTGAATGAGCATAATACCGGGAACTGGAAACTGGCGGTAAACAACGGTGATTGGGGTTTTGACTATCAAGCTTTATCCGGCTTTACGGCGATAGAAGAAGGAAATACAACCCTGAATGATGACAAAGAAGATTGTATTGTAACCGACTACAATCACGATGGAAAATCGGACGTAGTATTAATAGATCCGGTATACAATAGCTCGGGAGCCTTTGTTCAAACCAATGTCACATGGTATGCATCTACAGGGGTTAACTTTACGGTAGACAAAACGTTCACGAGTACCGACGAAAATTATAGCTTTAGCAAATACAATTGCACAGGCGATTTCGACGGCGATGGACGGGAAGAATTGCTAAGTTACGGATCAGACATCTACTCGGGCGGTAACAAAGCTGATCGTGTGTTTATTCAGCGAGCATTTAATACCAACTCAGAAGCTTATCAGATAAAATCTATTACCAATGGGCTGGGTAAAAAAACAACAATTAGTTACCAGCCGTTGACCTACTTTACTACGCCAGATAACAAACCGTTCTATACCAAAGGTACCGGGTCGGGGTATCCGGTAGCCGATGTGCAAATGCCGCTCAACTGTGTAAGCAAAGTATCGGAACCCAATGGGTCGGGCGGACAGAATACAACAGAGTTTGCTTACAGCGAAGCAAGGGTACAGTTGACAGGGCGTGGATTTTTGGGTTTTAAAAGCCAGACTATAAGCAATGCCACCACCAACCGCAAGATTGTATCAACTACCGATATCAATCTGACCAATTATTTGTCCGATAAAGAAACAACAGAGGTGTTTACTGTGGATGGAACATCCGTGTCGAAAACGGAAAGCACCTATGAAAATACCAGAATGGGCAATGTGCTTGACTCTAAACCAATCCAGAGCGTAGAGCATGATTACCTGACCGATTTGTCTAAAACTACTGATTATGTAAGCTTTGATACCTCCGGTAATCCTACAGTAATAAAAACAACCCAAGGTGATTTGTTAACCACCCAAACCATGGGTTATGTTCAAAAAGGGGGCTGGTGTCCGGATAAGTGTGAAAGTATCAGCACAACAACCGTAAAAGGTACAGGTAGTAGTGCCGACACCCAGACACGTTCAAAATCATACACGTACGACGACAAAGGGAACCTGACCAAAGAAATATCCGATGTGGGCGATTTAAACCAACGAACCACGGAGTATAAAAATTGGACCGGATTTGGGCAACCGCAAAAAGTAGAGATAACGGCCAATGGCATTACTCGTTTTGCAACGACAACTATATCTGCATCGGGACGGTTCATCGAATCGAAAACCGATGTACTGGGACAAACTACTACCTACAGTTGGGATGCCACGAGCGGACTTCTCAACTCCGAAACCAACCGGCTGGGAAAAACCAGCTATACCTATAACGGATTTGGACAACTAACGCGTACCGATTACGCCGACGGAACTTATAAAGAGAACATAGCACAATGGGCTTCACCTGACAATGCCTATGGAGCAAAGTTCTATGTATATCAAACAGCATCGGGCACTGCGCCAACATTTAGTTGGTTCGATGGCTTGCAGCGTCCTATTGTTCAGGAAGCGTATGGGTTGAACGGCAAGAAAAGCCGCATGTTTACCCAATACCGACCGGATGGGAAAACGGATAAAGTGTCAGCACCGACATTCGGCAACGAACCCACGGCATGGGATGCCGTATATGATTACTATCCCGAAGGACGTCTGAAAACAGTGACTACCCCAACAGGTACAAGTACTACAATCTATGATGGAAAAACCACCACCGTAATCACACCCGAAGGTACACGAACCAGCGTACTGAATTCGGCGGGGAAAGTACAAACCAGTACCGTAAATTCAAAAAAGGTAGTTTACGATTATTATCCATCGGGGCTGGTAAATACGACTACCCCCGAAAATGGACAGGCTGTATCTATGGAGTACGACCTGCAAGGACACCGCACCAAACTAACCGACCCTGATACAGGTATCTCCACTGCAAAGTACAATGGACTGGGAGAGATGAACTGGGAGAAACTGACCAACAACAGTACACGGGGCGAGATAACCACCACATATACCTATGATGCCACTACCGGATTAATGGAAAGCCGCGTTCGCAGCAATGGCGACGCCCAAAACGAGACCACCAGTTATGGGTATGACACTAATAAACGATTGGAAACCGTAGAAATAGCCGGACAGCATAAGCAAACCTACGGGTATGGCGATTACGACCGCATAAGTACACTTTCCGAACTGACAGGCGGCACAAAAACGCTGGTAAAAGAACTGGGCTATGACACATACGGTCGGGTAAACAAGGAAACCTTCCCATCGGGCTATTATGTGGAAAATCATTACGACGACTATGGCAACCTGTATAAAATTACGGATAGTAGTACTTCGCCACAAGTGATATGGCAAGCTACCGAAGCCAATGCCCGCGGACAACTGACCAAGCTACTCAAAGGGTCAAAAGAAACCGTGTATGGGTATGACGAAACGAAAGGGCAACTGACCTCCATGATAGCCACAGGGGTGGTAAACTATGGCTATGGTTACGATACCAAAAATAACCTGGAATACCGGAGTGATAACCTGATAGGGCAAAAAGAACGCTTTACCTACGATACGCAAAACAGGCTGACCAACTGGGATATACTGAATAGTACTACCAATGTCGTGCTAAAACCAAACAGCATGACCTACGATGGCACAACGGGAAATATTACGGGCAAGAGCGATTTGAATAATTTGGTTGAACCCAAGGCTGTAACGCTGAACTACGAGAAAACAACCAATCCTCATGCACTGACAACTATTAGCCCTCTATCGAATGCTATATCGCCCGACGAACTAGCAGTAACCTATACCGATTTTAGGAAAATAAAGAAACTGACCGAAGGTGGTAAGGAATATACCATTACTTATGGGGTGGACGATCAGCGACGGAAATCGGAATATACCATAAACGGCATTACTACGACCCGTTATTATTTTGGTGATTACGAAGAGGAAAGTGTTGGTTCAAATGTTAGGAAAATTCATTATCTTAGCGGCGCAATTTATGTCGACAACAGCATCAACAACGATAGTTTGTATTTCACATATACAGATAATCAAGGGTCGGTTATAGCGTTAACCGATGAAAGTGGAAATATAAAGCGTAAATACGCATACGATCCTTGGGGAGCAAGGTGTAATCCGACCGATTGGACACAAAAAGATGC
>Ga0302215_10003756_pt1 | contig 10111 bp, 9 predicted proteins | sample II_Fen_N3_1_FD_194580 | JGI IMG/M metagenome (GOLD analysis project Ga0302215, IMG submission 194580) | Peat permafrost microbial communities from Stordalen Mire near Abisko, Sweden - II_Fen_N3_1 | ecosystem: Environmental > Terrestrial > Soil > Wetlands > Permafrost | place: Sweden: Abisko... | reverse complement strand
GTCAATGTTCAGGATAACTGGCGGGCATCATACGGTGATAGTCCTTTCAAAACAGCGGCATTTTCCGATTGTTTTTTTAAAAGAACTGCAAAGCAGGAATCTGAATCGAATAATGGAAACTTAGTGCTCAGCATTAATTGTCCACAAATGGAACCTGACAGACTTTTTGCAATTGTGGGAAATCAGAAGGCTTTAGGAAACTGGGACGTTGCTAATAAAGTCAGACTTAACGAATCACACTATCCGATTTGGGATATCACTCTTGATGCGAACACAATAAACTTTCCCCTGGAATATAAATACCTGATTGTAGACTCAAAGACTGACGAAGTATTGGCGTGGGGTGGTGGACCAAACCGACAGGTTGCCAATGCCGATAAAAATGCGTTGACGATTGTAAATGATGAACATTTTATCCGGTTAATTCCTTCGTGGAAAGGTGCCGGAGTGGCCATCCCTGTTTTTTCATTGCGTAGCGAAAAAGGTTTTGGTATAGGTGAATTCAATGACCTAAAGAAAATGGTTGATTGGGCCAGAAAAACCGGGCAGCGCGTTATACAAACTCTTCCGATAAACGATACAATTCTGTATCACACTAATTACGATTCTTATCCGTATAATGCCGTTTCGGTATATGCTTTACACCCAATTTATCTGCATTTAGATAAGATGGGTAAGCTGAAAACCAAAGCTCAAAAAGAGTATTTCCAGGCAAAGAAATTGGAGCTTAATGCACAAACATTTTCTGATTATCAGCATGTAATGACTGCGAAATGGGAATATTTTAAAATTATATTTCCACAAGAAAGTCCTGCAGTTTTTGCGAGCGATGACTACAAACAGTTTTTTGAAGCAAACAAAGAGTGGTTAGTTCCTTATGCAGCATTCTCCTATTTACGTGACTTGAACGGTACGCCTTCTTTTGCAAAATGGCCGGAATATAGTACATACAATAAATCAAAAATAGATACATTAACTTCGCCCGACCAACCACATTTCAACGAAATAGCTCTTTATTATTTTCTTCAGTATCATTTACACAAACAATTGGTGGAAGTGCATGATTATGCGCGTGATAATGGAGTAGCTATCAAAGGTGATATTCCAATTGGGGTGAGTCCGCGTAGTGTAGATGCCTGGGTTGAACCAGAATTGTTTAATACCAATATGCAAGCCGGAGCTCCACCCGATGATTTTTCCGCTACCGGTCAGAACTGGGGATTTCCAACGTATAACTGGGAATTAATGGAGAAAGATGGCTATCAATGGTGGCGCAAGCGTTTCCAAAAACTGTCCGAATATTTTGACGCATACCGCATTGACCATGTGCTTGGTTTTTTCCGTATTTGGGGAATTCCGGTAGATGCTGTTTGGGGATTGACCGGTAGTTTTCAACCGGCATTACCATTTACCCGTGAGGAGTTACAATCAAAAGGTCTCTGGTGGGACGAAAACCGATTCCTGAAACCATTTTTGAAAGAACATGTGCTTTATGCTACCTTTGGAAAATATACTGATGATGTGATTCGTGAATTTCTTTTAGCAGATGGTTGGCAGAATTATAAATTCAAACCCGAGTTTGATACTCAGAAAAAAATTGAGAAGCATTTCGCTTCGCTCGATTATAATTTTGGAAATAAAGAAGTTCTGATTCGTGATGGTTTATATATGCTTCATTGTGAGGTGCTTTTTGTACGGGATATCCATGATGCTGATAAATTTCATCCGCGAATATCAATGCATAGTTCGGCTACTTTCCGCGATTTGCCGGATGAAACCCGCCGCTTGCTCGATCGCATTTATGTAGATTATTTCTATCATCGACATACTGAATTTTGGAAACAACAGGCTTTGAAAAAGCTACCGGCCTTGATTTCGGCTACAAATATGTTGGTTTGTGGTGAAGATTTAGGAATGGTACCTGATTCTGTGCCCGATGTGATGAATTCGCTTGAAATTCTTAGTCTTGAAATTCAACGAATGCCTAAAAAGCCAAACGCTGAATTTGCCATGCCTTCGGATGCGCCATATCGGTCGGTTTGTACAACATCTACTCATGATATGAACCCGATACGGGCTTGGTGGGAAGAAGATCCTGCATTGACACAGCGCTTTTATAATAAAGCTCTACGTATGCAAGGGCCGGCTCCGGAAACCTGCGAAACCTGGATTGCTGAAAAAATTGTTGAGCAGCATTTGCAATCGGATGCAATGCTAATTATACTGCCATGGCAAGATTGGATGGCATTGGAGTCAAAACTATGTTTGGAACATCCATTTGCAGAGCGCATTAACGTTCCGAGTAATCCACGTAACTTTTGGTGTTATCGCATGCATATGACGCTGGAACAACTGCTTAAAGAAACGAAGTTCAATAAAAAAGTGACTGAAATGATTTCAAAATCAGGAAGATAAATTATAGTCGGTAGTTTATAGTGAATAGCTAATAACAATTAATAACGTGAAGCAAGTAACACGTAGTAAATAACGCGAAGCAAAATAACAATAAAACAATGAGTGACCAACGGTATAATTTAAGGGGCGTTTCAGCTTCAAAAGAAGATGTACACAATGCTATAAAGAATATTGACAAAGGGCTTTTTCCTCAGGCATTTTGTAAAATAATTCCTGATTTTTTAGGTAATGATCCTGAATATTGCAATATTATGCACGCTGATGGAGCAGGAACAAAATCTTCTTTGGCATATGTTTATTGGAAAGAAACAGGTGATATATCCGTTTGGAAAGGGATTTCGCAGGATGCACTTATCATGAATATTGATGATTTATTGTGCGTGGGAGCAACAGATAACATTCTACTTTCATCTACTATTGGGCGTAACAAGAATCGTATTCCCGGAGAAGTGATTTCGGCTATTATAAATGGGACAAATGAATTGGTTGAGGAATTGGCTACAATGGGCGTAAACATTTACCCAACAGGCGGCGAAACGGCTGATGTGGGCGATTTGGTTCGTACGATTATTGTTGACAGTACGGTTACCTGTCGTATGAAACGTGCTGATGTGATTGACAATGCCAACATTAAGGCTGGTGATGTGATTGTGGGATTATCTTCGAGTGGGCAGGCAACTTACGAGAAAGAATATAATGGCGGCATGGGAAGTAATGGTTTGACATCGGCACGTCATGATGTTTTTGCAAATTATCTGGCTGTAAAATATCCTGAAAGTTATAATGCCGATATACCTCAGGATTTGGCTTATTCAGGCTCTTGTAAACTAACCGATGCGGTTGAAGGCTTAGGAATTGATGCCGGCAAACTGGTTTTGTCACCAACACGTACTTACGCCCCGGTTGTAAAGAAATTATTACAGGAACTTCGTCCGAATATTCACGGAATGGTACATTGCTCAGGTGGTGCGCAAACTAAAATTCTACATTTTGTTGATAAACTGAAAGTGGTGAAAAATAATCTATTCCCGGTACCACCATTGTTTCAATTAATTCAAAAAGAATCGGGTACGGATTGGAAGGAAATGTACAAGGTCTTCAATATGGGACACCGTTTGGAAGTGTATTTGCCAGCGGAATATGCTGAACAAGTTATTGCAATCTCGAAATCATTTAATATCGATGCGCAGATAATTGGCTATTGCAAGGCTTCAGAGAAGAAAGAATTGCTGATTGAAAGCGAGTTCGGAAAATTCGAATACTAGAATTTTAGAAATGATAAAATAGAAAAGCCTTAAACTATCACTAGTTTAAGGCTTTTCTATTTTATGCTGAATTATCAATTTACTTCTAAATACTCTAAATGGAAATTTTCGCCATCAAATACCCCGTAAGAGAAAATTCCAACAAAATCGCCAAGTATTACAACCCGCTTATTGTCTTTTAGTTGTAAATCGAGTGCGATGTGACGATGCCCGAAAATCAGGAAATCAACATCGTGTGTTTCAATATATTTCTTGGCAAAAACTACCAGATTTTCCTTTTGTTCTCCCTGAAATTTATTTTCGATATGAAGTATTTTCTCCCGGTTCTTTTTCGACCAGTTATAGCCAAATTCTTGTCCCAGTTGTGCTGGTACATATCTGAATAATTTTTGCGCTGTTCGGCTGTGAAAAACTTTTCTTAATAATTTAAATCCATGATCCTCGGCGTGTAAACCGTCACCATGAGCCAGAAAGAATTTTTTATTACCAAGTTGAACTGTGTGGGCATGCCGATGAATAATTAATCCGATTTCATTTTCCAGATAGCCAAATGTCCAGATATCATGATTTCCTGTATAGAAATGAATTTCAATTCCGGCATCTGTCAATTCGGCCAGTTTACCCAAAAAACGCACAAAACCTTTGGGTACAACTGTACGATATTCGAACCAAAAATCGAACATATCACCCAAAAGATATATCGCAGTGGCATCAGCCTTTACCTGATCGAGCCAGTCGACGAGTCTTTTCTCATGTGCCCGAGGGTCTTTTACCAGACGGGAACCAAGATGGGCATCAGATATAAAATAAATCATTGATTGTATTTGTCTACTCAGATTATAAAAATCCTAGTTCCAGTTGTGCTTCTTCGCTCATCATGCTTTTGTCCCAGGCTGGTTCAAAAACTATATTTACATCAACCTCCGTTACTCCTTCAACACCGCCTACTTTCATTCGCACGTCTTCCACAATAAAGTCTACAGCCGGACAATTTGGAGCCGTCAAAGTCATATCAATATTTAAATGGCCATCATCGGCTAAATCAATTTTATAAATCAACCCTAAATCGTAAATATTTACGGGAATTTCAGGGTCGAATACTGTTTTCAGCATTCGAACTATTTGTTCTTCTGTTTCTAAAAATTCATTCATATAATTATATTCCTATATTTTTCAATTAATTTGTCAATCTGATAAACAAGCTCAACGGTGAAATAGTTTATTTAGGCCTTTACTTCACTGCGTAAAACCAATTCGTCAAATTCTGGTAATGCTGTTGCCAGTTTTCCATCTATCACAACAACTGCATGAACTTTGGCTTTGATTGCCAGTTTGTTGTCCGACTTGCGGTAAATAACCTGATGGAAAATGTATCTAACGCCTTCTTTGGTTACATACAATTTTGAAATGAAGCTATCGCCTGGCTTTAATGGAGATTTGTAAGCAATTTCAATGCTCGAAACCATAGCATCGATACCTCTGTCATGCAATTCAGCAAAGCTAATGTGGTTGTCTTCCAAAAACTCATGACGCGTATGTTCCAGGTAATTTTGATACACTGAATTGTTTACAATGCCTTGAATATCACACTCATAATCGCGTACTTTTAATTCTAATTCGTATATATACATTTCAAATGGACTTATTTACTTTTTTCTAATAATTGTCAAACCATCTCGTAGTGGAAGCATAACTTTTTCAACTCGTTTGTCGGTTGCCACAAAGTCGTTAAAGTGCATGATTTCAATAGTTTGTTTGTCATTTGCATCAACAGCTTTCAACACTTTTCCGTCCCAAAGTGTATTGTCGGCAAGGATAAAGCCACCTGTACGCAACTTAGGTAGAACGGCTTCATAATAAGCCAAATATTCGCGTTTATCAGCATCAATAAAAACCAAATCAAACGTATCATCAAGCGATTCAATTACGTTGAGTGCCTCACCAATGTGTAACTTTATTTTGTGCCCGTGTTCCGAGCCTGCAAAGTTCTGACGAATAAAATCTTCCAGTTCATCATCACATTCAATAGTATGTAAAACAGCATTTTCAGCTAAAGCTTCTGCCATACACAATGCTGAATATCCTGTGAATGTACCAAGTTCCAATACACACTTTGGGGAAATCATGTGGCAAAACATAGACAAAACCCTTCCTTGCAAATGCCCCGAGCACATCCGTGGATTTATCAGTTTAACGTGAGTGGCACGGTTCACTTTTGCCAGATATTCCGGCTCAACTTCAGAATGGGATAGTATGTAATCTTCAATATTCATGTTAGACGTATTTCAATACCGATAGTTGTGCGGGATTAAATATTTCATTGGCAATTTCGTGAAGTTGTTCTGAAGTAACAGCATTAATAAGCTCCTTTACAACTTCCATATCGTCAATTTTGCCATAGCGTAACAGACTTTTACCTAGGCTCAATGCCAGATTCTCCTTTTGTTCGGAGGCAATAGCCATTTGACCCATAAGTTGAAGTTTGTATTTTTTTAGGGTGTTTTCGGATAACTGTTGTTCGCGCAGCTTTTGCAATTCGTTCATTACCAATTGCTCACAACGTACTGCATTTTCTGTATCACAGCCAAAATACACACTCCATAACCCCGTATCGGTAAATGGTTGATAGTTTGATTCAACATTGTAAACCAAGCCATGTTTCTCGCGCAACGACAGATTCAACAAGCTATTCATTCCGGGGCCTCCCAATATGTTGTTCAGCAAGTACATGCCCATTCGTTTCGGGTGATTCAAATCGTAAGCACGGTTACCGAGCATAAAATGGATCTGATGGGTGTTTTTTGAAACTTCGTGTCTTTCGGGAGGATGAATTTCGGGAGAGAAACGTGTTGGTTTAGGTTCTTTGGGTTGATCAGTTTGCAAGTATTTTTCAGCCCAACGTGTTATTTGGTTGAAATTCAAATTGCCTGTTACAAAGAAAACCATCTCTTCCGGGTGATAATGTTTGCCGATAAACCGTGCAGCATCTTCGGTACTGTATTTCTCCAGTAATTCTGTTTTACCCAGAATATTATGACCAATGGGATGATTCGCAAAAAGAATCTCCTCAAAATCATCGTATATCAATTCGGATGGGGAATCATTGTACGATTGTATTTCATCGATTATGATAACTATCTCTTTGTCAATCTCTTTTTGTGGAAATGTAGAATTCAGTACAATATCAGAAACCAACTCCATAGCGCGTTCAAAATACTCTTTCAGTACCGTAGCATATACAACTGTTTCTTCTTTGGAAGTGTAGGCATTCAGTTCACCACCTACATTTTCCAATCGATTGATTATGTGACCCGAACGGCGCTTTTTTGTGCCTTTAAAAAGCATGTGCTCAATGAAATGAGCCATTCCCTGCTCATTCTCTGTTTCATCGCGCGAACCGGTATTAATTACCAATCCACAATAGGCAACTGCAGAATTGTCCGGTTTGAATATGAGTCGAAGTCCGTTGGAAAGTGTATATGTTTGATATGTCATTAGTTGGCTTGCAAAAAAAGAATTGCAAAGATACAACAAATTAAATAAACTGAAATACTATTTTGTAACTTGAATAAAAGGATTAAACTAGAATTTGTTGCTGTTGTTGATTACAGATAATTCTTATATGTCAATAGATATAAAAAACGCTAACAGCAGTTACATTGTTAGCGTTTATGTATCATAATTGGAAGTGTTGAAATTGTACATTCAAACGAATTTTATTCAATGATAAAATACTTTTCATCTTCTCCATATCTTTTGAGTATAGAATTGATTTCATTTTTTAATTCAATCATTTTCAACTCTCTGCCAGTTGTAACACGATGAAAGTGCTCAAGTTCATCGATTTTCTTTAGTAAAGCTTCATCAGCTTTTTTACGTTCAGTAATATCTTTTGAAATGCCAAATGTGCCTATTATCTCTCCTGTTTTATCTCTCAAAGCCATTTTTGTAGTGTTAACCCATTTTTCGATTTTGCCTGGAATGATTTCTTTCTCTTCAATGCCAATCAGAGGGATACCTGTTTTCATAATTTCTTTTTCATCCTCAAAAGCTTGTGCTGCATGTTGTTCGTCAAAAAAGTCAAAATCAGTTTTCCCAATAGCTTCATTTGGATTATTTAATCCCATACTTGTAGCATGTGATTTGTTGATTCGAATAAAGCGGCTCTCTTTATCTTTGAAATAGATATTGATGAGATGGTAACATAGTCAACATATCCATTCTCTTTTTCTTCGCGTTTAATAGCTTTTAGGATGGCCGCTTTGGCCTCTGTCGTGGTGTGTCTGCACCTTAAATATTTGCACGGTGTGAGAGCCGTGTTAATGGCGATGGGGGCTTTTTTACCCTACCCCCAATGGGTTTTTAAAAAATCTGATAAAATAGAATGCTAGTTCTCTCGCTTTCTCCCATAACATCCGCGCTCACTCCAATCACCGAAATACCTCCTTTAAAGAAGTTTTTCGGCGGAACGCTGCCTGAATCAAGATTAATACCTATGCTTGATATTTTGGCATTTAGTTTAGTTACTGGCGGAATTACACCAGTATTTAGGGCTATTCCTATTGCCTCTATACTTATCATAATTATTGGTCGTAATCAGCGTTAAAGTGTCCGTTAATCTCTACTCTCAGATATTTCAATACAGGTAGCGCATAGTAGTAATTAGTAGTGTCGGCAGCTAACGTTACAAACTCCTGATCTGCGTTTGTAACAGCCCAACCATCGTAATAAGCTATCTTGTCATTAGTTACTTCGCTAAAAAGTACTGGCAAATCTATGTTAGCACCGATTTTGTGAAACAACATCATACAATTACCAAACATCGGGCACGAGAACTTAGGAAACGTGGTTGATGGTGTTGTTTCATCATCGTAAGGTATAATCTCAATGCTTTCGAGCGGTGTAGTTAGTACCTTTTTAACCACCGTACCTGAATCGCTATTTAATAGCGTAAAAGCTAATGGCGTTGTACCTGTTTTAAAGAAATAGTCAGGTAAATACTGATTTCCGTTATATATTGCCGATTCGTAAATAGTTCTTGTCAGGTTATGAACCTTATAGATAGTGTTAGCTTCTAGCGCATCAGCAGGCGTTAAGCCTGTGGCATCCATTAAGTTTTGAAACTTTCCGAAGTAATAACCGAATGGGCTTCCATCGGTCGATAACGACTGAATGCCATTGAATTTTATTCCGTTTGGAATAACTATTGTACTTGTGCTTTTAACTCTATTCCAGATTTGAGATTGACCAGTTGCGAATGATAGAACATCAGCCGTATTCAGCAATAAAGTACCTGCAACGCCTTCACTTCCATCCGTTAGTACATTTACAGGAGAGGTGAGCGTATTGCCTACAGAGCTAATAGCGGAAGCGGGCTTGAAGCAACCAACATAACTGCCTGTATCACTCGCATACAGAGCTTCGTTTAGCGAATCTGTATTAAGCGAATAATCCAATACATTGCCACTGCCATCGTAACGGTTGAAAATATTAGCAGATGTACCACCATTTCGTTCTTCTTTGATTATACGGCAGGTTTCATTACCAAATGAATCTTTTAGGAATAATAAATCTACATTCGCTTGGCTCATTCCAGTAGCTAAATATGCGACACGTAATAGTTGTACATTAGCCTTTGAATCATTAGTCCAAGAAGGTTGATCTAATACTGCTCCGTTTAATTTGAAAATACAAGTAGATAATAGCACACAATACGATATATTAGGAATTTTATTAGTCAATACTCTTAATTCCTGTCTAATTATTGAATTTTTTACTCCATAAGTATAGTCGATATTAAGGACGGTCAGTATATTTGTTGTTACATTATTTGCTGTATCATCCCCGCCAGCCGACCATGTATTAAACGCTAAAAAACCTACTAATGACCTAATTACACCGATAATATCATATTGATAGCTAGTATTATTGACCGTACAACCGTAAATGAAAGGTCTATTATCCGGGATTTTATCAATGGTTAATTTATATATTTTACCAAGAGCTGTAGTGTAATTGGATGTAATTACATTCTGATTAACGTCGTCTCCTATCAACGGCTTATATTGGTCTAAATTCACGAACTCATTAATAACCCCTCTAAACACAATATAACTTACACCGCTTTTCTGATTAGCTTTATACACAGACCGGAACGGAAACTCCCGAGTACCATCACCAGTTAAATCATCACCTATGTACGTGTGTACGAATGCCGTGTTAGAATTAGTCAAGGCGGTAGCACTATCCGTGCCGTCGGGATTGGGCAAAAAGCGGGTTTTGAAATAATTTGGCATGGTTAAGCGTTTTTAATAGTCAATTGAAAATCACGGCAAGCCCAATTAGATTGATCTTGGTAAATATAAAGCGGGTAAATAGTGATTGAAAACGAATCAACAGTCACCGTATAACTTTTTGGGCGTTTATATTCG
>Ga0302215_10003755_pt1 | contig 10113 bp, 9 predicted proteins | sample II_Fen_N3_1_FD_194580 | JGI IMG/M metagenome (GOLD analysis project Ga0302215, IMG submission 194580) | Peat permafrost microbial communities from Stordalen Mire near Abisko, Sweden - II_Fen_N3_1 | ecosystem: Environmental > Terrestrial > Soil > Wetlands > Permafrost | place: Sweden: Abisko... | reverse complement strand
TTCAGGCGTACAAAGCTCCGCCCACTCGTTTACCCAATTGATTAATTTCTGATTACTAGTCATTAAATTGCGATTTTTTGATAAATGATTACTTAATTTAAATTCTACTTCAAGCAGTAGTAAATCTATTTTTGTTCGGAATAATCTTTGCAAGCCAGGTAAATATTCTCAATCAGTTCCTGTATTTTCGATTGCGGAACAGCCGAGAATGCAAGCCGGATCAGGTTTTCGAAAACAATGACGCCGGTACTGTATTTGTCGAGAAGAATTTTCCGGATCGCTTCAGCTTTCAACCGGTCATTCAGTTCAACACACATGAAGTAACCCGAATTAAAAGGCAAAGCCGTAAAATATTCAAGGTATTTTGGATCAGTAAGAACCTGCTGAACAGTTAGAAACCGTGATTTAAGGGTCGCAAATTTCTCTTTTTTATCAGTCTGGTAAGCGTCCGAAAAATAAGCCTGGTATAATAACGACTGCGAGAGATTGCTCACATTCGAGATATTACCCCTCACAGCACCCGCCGTTTTATTTTCGAGCGCTTCGTAAAGTTCAGGTGTGCCATTCTTTATACCAAAAGAGATAAATCCAACCCTGAATCCCCAGACATAGTCCTCTTTGGTTGGCCCGTCAAGTTTAACGGCCAGTACCTTTTCGTTTAGGTTGCAAAGCTGCGTAAAGATCGATTCGGTGTAAACGTTCTTTTCATACACCAATCCGAAATAAGCATCATCTATAATTGCCACAACGTTTTTACCGTGGTCAGCCTGTTTCTGAATCGCATCAACAATCATATTTATTTCAGAAACGAGTGGTGTATATCCTGTTGGGTTATTGGGGAAATTCAGCAAAAGGACGATTTTGCCTTTAATACTGTCGAGTGTTTCAGTGAATCCTTCGATGTTGAAACCACCGTTTTTGAAAAGCGGAAAAGTAACCACTTTACCCAAATAAGCGTTCTCGAAAATCAATGAATAGTTCTCCCAGTAAAGATCAGGAATTACGACGGTATCGCCCTCATCGACGAATAAATAACCCGACATACTAATTCCGTGCGTCAATCCGCTTGTAACAATCGGGCAACTGATAGGAATGTTTCCGAGTGAGGGATTTTTCTGGTAAATAAATTCTTTCCAGCAGTCGCGTAAGTCTTTTTTTCCAAAACTGGGGGCATAAGGGTAAACCGATCCGAGTGGAAGTTTGATCAGTTTGTCAAATTCTGACAGGTGCATTGAAGTACCATCATCCTCAATTGCTTCGCCTATAGTAGCATTAATGTTTTTCCCTTTGGCCTGCCCCGACTGAGACAAAATTCCAAGTTTAGGGAAAAAGATATTTTTGCCTCTTTCGGATAATAGTTCGAGAACGTTTTTATTCAGCTTTTGAATGGTTTCATTCAAGTTGATTGCTTGCGGATCCATTAAGTACTGTTTAATTTAATTAATTGCTACTTAATCGCAAAATTATTCAATTCTCATGATAAATTGAACCATCAATATTGGAAAACCTCAAAACTTAACAATGAATTGATATAGGAAAAGAAATAAGTTTGATGCTCAGATATTTGGGGGAGTGATTATCCATAAAACTTTTGCCGAAGAGGAATGAATATTTTTCAAAGCATGCGAAATTGTGGAGTTAAAATAGAAATTATCCCCTTTTTCGAGAACATACTGCGAGTTGTCGAGTGTAATCATCAGTTTTCCTTCGAGTACATAAATAAACTCCTGTCCAGGATGGTTAAGCATGATTTCAGACGAATCGGAGTTCTCAACAAATTTCAGAATGTATGGCTCCATCTGCTTGCTGTTCTCGTGGTGCGAGAGCAGAAAAAGGCTGGTTCCACTTGAATTCACTTTCACAAATTTAATATCACCGGCTTTGATTAATGGATTTTTAGTCAGCGATTCGTGCTCGCCAATCAATTCACCAACAGTTGTATATAAACTATTGGCAATGCTTTTAAGGGTAACAATTGAAGGAAAGGCTTTTGAGTTTTCGATTTGGGAAAGAGCACTGGCACTAATTCCTACTTTTTTCGACAGATCGCTAAGCGGTAAGCTAAGCGTCTCTCTTTTACGTTTAATTCTCTCTCCCAACCGATTCATTTGTACTACCTTAAATATTAAACTGAATGACTTGCATTTACGAATGTAAAGTTAATCCATTTTCGGGTACGTGCGCCCTGCAGCTTAAAAACTTAAGTAATACTTAACAAACGATAAAATAACAAAAGGACAAGTAATCCGTAAGATTACAAATGTCCTTTTGTTGTAAATACAGTATCTACAGGTAACTAGTCAACTAATCTTATGACCTTGGATGAAATTTATTAACCGTATCCTTTAGATATTCTTTATCTAAATGGGTATAAATCTCGGTTGTAAGAATTGATTCGTGACCAAGCATTTCCTGCACGGTTCTTAAATCGGCACCACCCTGTACAAGAGCTGATGCAAATGAATGCCTAAAAGTATGAGGACTGATATTCTTTTCCAGTTTGATTTTGTCGGCAAGGTTTTTTATGATGGTGAAAATCATAACCCTGCTTAATTTTTTTCCTCTTCTGTTTAAGAATACGATGTTCTCGAACCCTTTTTCAATCGTCAGTTTCTTGCGTGAGTTAATCAGATATTTTTTGATATCCTCAATAGCTCTTTTGCTGATAGGTACCAGACGTTCGCGCTCGCCTTTTCCGGCAATTCTAAGAAATTCCTGCTCAAAATGAAGATTTGAAAGCTTAAGATCGACAAGTTCAGAAACTCTTAATCCACAGCTGTAGAGTGTCTCAAGAATTGCCTTGTTGCGAAGACCTTCTGCTTTTGAATCGTCGATGGCCTCGATTAACCGGTTGATTTCATCATCTGTTAGAATCTCAGGTAGCTTGCGGCCTATCCTTGGAGATTCTACAAGTGTTGTAGGATCATTTTCTACAGCTTCTTCAATCAACAGAAACTTATAGAAAGATTTAATCCCAGAAATCGTTCTGGCTTGTGTACGGGGACTTATCCCCTTCTGGTTCATCCACTCAACAAATTTTCGTAATTGAGCCAATTTGACCGTTTCCGGTGTTAGATTTGGATAAAACTCCTCAACAAACGAGATAAGTTTGTTGATGTCATTCACATACGCACTTACTGAGTTTGGAGAAAGTGATTTCTCTATCCTCAAAAATGTTTCATACCCCTTTTTGCTTTCTAACCAATTCATAGTACTTCGTTTTAAATTTAAAGATGAAACAATTTAGCTAATCTTATTATATATTACTAAGAACAAACGTAAATATGAAAAAGTTGTTTCATTTTTTCGTTAATTGCACACGATAAATATACAAAATATTTTACTTTGATGAAAATTATTATTGTAAATGGCCCAAATTTAAATTTATTGGGGGTCAGGGAAAAAAGCATTTACGGAAGTAGTTCATTTACAAATTATTATGAAATTTTAACTTCCCATTATCCCGACATAGAATTTAATTATTTCCAATCGAATGTCGAAGGTGAACTTATAAATTACCTTCAGAGCGTCGGATTTTCTGCGCACGGCATCGTATTTAATGCAGGAGCATATACGCATACCTCTGTGGCAATACGCGATGCGATCGCCGCAATCACCACTCCGGTTGTTGAAGTTCACATCTCTAACATCCTTACAAGGGAAAATTTCAGACATGAATCGATCATCGGTCCAGTGTGTAAAGGGAGCATTATGGGATTCGGACTTGACTCCTACAGACTCGGTGTTGAGAGCTTTCTGGCTCCGGAATAATGTATTGTAAGGTGGGGCATGATTAACAATTCGTTAATTAATCGGTCATATACGGTACCGGTTAATTAGCTTGGGTGTGCACATATTCAAATATTTGTGTTATATTTGACCAAATGGTATTCCGGCACAGTGCAAGAAGAGCAATCTTCTGTTTCCTGAAATTGGACTACCTTAGCATCCAAATAGAAATTTAATATTGTTGATCATGAATACAATGAAGCACACTAAGATAGTGGCTACAATCTCAGATAAGCGCTGCGATGTAGAATTTTTACAAGCGCTGTATGATGCTGGCATGAACGTTGTTCGGATAAATACCGCTCATCAGACGCCTGAAACTGCCCTGAAAATTGTCGATAACGTCAGGAGTGTTTGCGATTGTATTGCGATCCTTCTTGATACAAAAGGACCTGAAATTAGAACCAAAAATATAACAAATCCCATTAAGGTAAAAGCAGGAGACAAACTTCTTGTAAAAGGTGGGGATGAACAATCATCAGACGGCTTATTAATTGTTGATTATGCCGAATTTGCTGAACATGTTCCTATCGGAAGTTCCATGTTAATCGATGATGGCGAACTCGAATTAAAAATCACCGCCAAAGTTGGCACTGCCCTCGAAGTTGTCGTTTGCAACGATGGAGAGATTAAAAACAAAAAAAGCATTAATACGCCAGGTGTCTCTTTCTCATTGCCTCCCATTACCGAAAAAGATAAAATGTTCATCGAATGGGCAGCTGATCATGATCTTGATTTTGTAGCTCACTCTTTCGTTCGCAATAAAGAAGATGTTTTGGCGGTTCAGAAAATACTGGATTCAAAAGACAGCCGAATAAAAATTATCTCCAAAATCGAGAATACCGACGGGGTTAATAATATCGACGAAATTCTTGATTACTCATATGGCATCATGGTTGCCAGGGGTGATCTTGGTATAGAAATCGCAGCAGAGAAGATCCCGGCAATACAGCGGAGGCTGATCAGAAAATGTGTTGAACGAAAAAAACCGGTAATTGTTGCGACTCAAATGTTGCACACAATGATCAATAGCCCGCGGCCAACAAGAGCAGAAGTAAGCGATGTTGCCAATGCAATATTCGACAGGACAGATGCTATTATGTTATCCGGAGAGACTGCCTATGGTCAGTATCCTATTGAAGCGGTCGCATTGATGACGCGTGTTGCAGTCGAAATTGAATCGAGTAAAGATAGGCGTAACGACTTGCCTGTTCCTCGACTCGACAATGAAGTATCTGCATTCTTGGCAGAAGCAGCCGTGATGGCCGCGAATGAATTAAATGTGGCTGCAATTGTAACCGATACCCTAACGGGTAAAATCGCCCGTTACATCTCAGCTTTTAGAAGTCCGCGACCTGTATATGCGAAGTGCCACGATGGTCGCGTCAAACGCGAACTTGCTCTTTCATACGGTGTTCATGCAAGCCAGATCATCTCGAAAAAGAATAAACACAAATTAGTTGAATCATCACTGCTTGATCTCGAAGCACGCGGGAAGATTACCGAGAACGATACGGTTGTCTATGTAGGCGGAAATTTTGGAGTTGGCGGTGGAACATCTTTTATAGAAATTGCCTCTGTTGCCAGAATGACTAAAGAGAAAAAAGATAGTAAACACATCACAAACGAAATTTAGAACATTCAGTTACAGTTGTTCTAAAACAGGAAGGTTAAAGACAAAAGGTTAAAGGACTTAGTTCTTTAACCTTTTACTTTTGACAGAATTATTTTCAGGTATTTTTTATTTTCCGATTTGCCGGAGCAATGGAGCAACCCGGGCACGAACTTCCACAACCGTTACAATCAGCTGATTTACTGAATGATTTTAACGATTTCGACGCTTTAATCACCAAAAGAATAACTGCAACAATTACGATAATCCACGTTAGAATTTCCTGCATAGCTAATGAATATTAAGGGTGTGTAATAAAGAGTAAAGCTATATTATAAGTAAAAAAGGCAGCAATCCATGCAAAGGCAGTGGTGTAAAAGACAGTAAACAAAGCCCATTTCAAGCTGCCCGACTCCCGTTTTATTGTGGCAATAACAGCAATACACGGGAAATAGAGTAGAACAAAAACGAGAAATGAAAGTGCAACAGCCTGATTAAATATCTTCTCACCTATTTTGGGTCCCGAAAAATAGACTTCCGATTGTAATATTTCAGGTAACAATTCCCTGCTTTTCTGATCATCTTTTCCGGACTCGTAAAGGACACCCATTGTACTCACTACAATCTCTTTTGCCGGAATCCCGGCAACAAGACAAATACCCATGCGCCAGTCAAAACCCAATGGCCTGATCAACGGCTCAATTGTTCGTCCTATCATTCCAAGATAAGAGTTTTCAATCTGCGATTGGACATGCCAGTCGTGAACATCATTGGCACCGGCAGCCACCGATTTCGGGTGCAGATTTTCCTCACTCCTTGGAAAATACTCGAGTGCCCAGATAATAACAACCGCCACAAGGATGGTTCCTCCAATTTTTTTGAAATATTGACTTGCCTTGTCCCACATGTGCAACATCGTATTTCGCAGAACCGGCATCCTGTAAGGAGGAAGTTCCATTACAAAAGGCGTTTCCTTCCGTTTGAAGATGGTACGGTTTAAAATTTTGGCCATGACTATCGCCATTGAGATTCCAAGCAGGTATAAGCCCGTCAAAACCATAGCAGGGTAATCCTTAAAAAAAGCAGAAATAAGCACGATATACACCGGCAAACGGGCAGAGCACGACATAAAAGGGATAATCAGCATCGTAAGCAAACGGTCACTGCGGTTTCGGATCGTGCGCGTTGCCATGATTGCCGGCACATTGCACCCGAACCCCATCACCATCGGGATAAACGAACGCCCATGCAGTCCGATTTTGTGCATCAGCTTATCCATGATAAATGCAGCACGCGCCATATACCCGGTATCTTCCATCAATGAAGTGAAGAAAAATAAGATCAGGATATTCGGCACAAAAACGATAATACTTCCAAGCCCGTTAATGATCCCGTCAGTAAGCAGATCTTTAAACATCCCGGAAGGCATAGTCGCTTTAATGAAATCAGAAATAATTGTAACTCCTTCGCTTATCCAGTTCATGGGGTATGCGCCCAACCTGAATGTTGCAAAAAAAGTCAAAAACATGAAGAACAGGAAAATCGGAAATCCAAAAATCTTGTGCGTAACCAAATGATCAATCTTTCCGGTAATTGCATAACGCCATTGCACCCCCGGAACATATGTTTCTTTTAGCGCGCCGGCAATAAACCCGAATTTTGCATCGGTTATCAGATGTGAGCTTTCATCATTTAACCTTGATTTAAGTCGTGCAATCTCTACCTGTGTGATTGCGCTGATCCGTTCATAGTTGGAAGATGTCTCGAGAACTTTCAATGCCTCCGGATCTTTGTCCAAAAGCCGGATGGTTAAATATCTGGACGAAAGTACCACGCCGCTTGGCTTATCTTTTTTAATCTCCTTACGGATGATTTTTATCGATTTTTCGAGTTCTTCGCCATAGTTGATATGGATATGCCGAACAACCGGATTACGATCTTCGTAGACTTCAATAATTTCATCAAACAACTTGTCGAGCCCCTCCCCTTTACTCGATATAGTTGGAATAATTGGAATACCAAGCAAATTGCCCAACTTATCACAATTAAGCTTCGCACCGCCAGCTACCAGGTCATCGTGCATATTCAGTGCAATCACAACCTTGATATCCATATCGATCAACTGCGTTGTAAGGAACATATTCCTTTCGAGGTTAGTTGAGTCGATTACATTCAGAACAATGTCGGGGGCTTGTTCGACAATGTAATTGCGTGCATATAACTCTTCAGGCGAAAATGTTGTTAATGAATAGGTCCCGGGAAGATCGACCAGTTTAAATGTATAACCATTCCGTTTAAAAGTGGCGATCTTTGCATCAACGGTTACACCGCTGTAATTACCAACATGCTCTTTCGAATTGGTGACGCGATTAAACAACGTCGTTTTACCGCAATTTGGATTACCGGCCAACGCCACATGAATTGTATTCCCGTTCTCACGCGCCGAAGTCTTCAATTCCTCATTGTCGATTGTACCATCAAAATCATGCGTTACAAGTTTCATTGCCGCTTCAGTAGTGATCACTTCAATCAGATCGGCTTCGGCACGGCGTAGTGAAACATTATATCCGAGTAATTGATATTCAACAGGATCGCGAAGAGGGGCATTTTTAAGTACAGTGACCTCTTTACCTGCAACAAATCCCATTTCTGAGATCCGACGCCTAAACGACCCATGGCCCAGGACTTTGGTTATTACAACTCGCTTATTTTCTTCAACTTCCGAAAGACGCACGCTAATTCTTATTAAGAACAATTAAAAATAACATGCAAATATATTGGAAATTTCCATTATTTGTGCCAATTTCCAAAAAAAACAGAATGTGATGCGATGGTCTCCAAAATCTGATTATCTTTGCACCGCTTTCAAGCAAAAAAATGGCCCCGTAGCTTAATTGGATAGAGCATTTGACTACGGATCAGAAGGTTGGGGGTTCGAGTCTCTCCGGGGTCACAATTGAAAATCAGGCGTTTACAAATGATTTGTAAACGCCATTTTTTTGCAGAAGATTGGTCTGAATGCCATTTTAACTCAAAATCAAACAATTACATTTATTCCGTAAAGAACTTCATGCTTTTTGATTGCTTACCTTTCCGCCAAGCCTCAACCTTCTAAAAGTAAGTTCCATTTGGGCAGAACTTCTCGGATCAGTTTTTATCCACCTTTCATTTGGGGATTCAATTCCAAAGATGTTGGGACTTAGTGTAGTTCCAAAATCCTTGATTTGCAATAACTCCTGATTCATTGATAAAAACATGCCGATTTGCGCATGAACCTTTCTAAATGGCTCAAGTTTATAGGAACTTAAGAATTCAATATAGCTTACCTCAAATTTCTTTGCGAAATGCCTGATAAATTCATGAGAATCAAATTCAGGATTAGGAATATTTTTGATTATCTCATCTTTTATGACATCCAAATTTTCATTCATAAATTGATTTAAACTCATAGTCAGGAGTTTTTTGAAAATTAGTATAGTTCTGTAAATCTATATAATCTTTAATAATTCCAGATCATCATTCGGAAGTTTTATTTTTTTGATGTTCTGAGCGGCCTTTTTAAGCCTTTATTGGAAGACTACAGTCCCACTTGAGTAATCTACTGTTTTATGAAATTTAGAGCCCTGAGCAGAAGATTTAGGTGATCACCACGAACGACAAAATTCCAGGCACGAAAGTGTTTTAATCGTTGAAATTACTTTCATCCTTTTTTGCCCGATTTGGTCAATCTAAATCAAATACCTACTTTGTTGCCGGAAATAATTGCAAATTTGAATTACAACAGGTAATTTTTATTTAAAGCAACGCTTGTTTCAACAGGCGATTAACTTAGTAAATAACTGAATTACAATGAGAATTAAGATTTCGATTATTGTTTTATTGTTGCTGATCTCCTTTTCATCGCAATCCAAAAGCAAAGCACCGAATTTGGAATCGGATGAAACGACCAGCACTTTTGCAGGCATAAAAAGAGCAGACCTCATCCGGTTTGCAAAAAAACTACTGGGTACTCCTTACCATTTTGCCAGCAGCAGCCCTAAAAAAGGTTTTGATTGTTCCGGCTTTGTAAAATACGTGTTTAGTAATTACAAAATAAATATGCCCAGGAGTTCCAAATCTTATGAAGCAGTTGGGAAATCATTAAAACCAGCAGAATTTAAAGTGGGCGATGTGATTGTTTTTTATGGTTTTAAAGATAAAACCCGTATTGGACATGTAGGCATTATTTGCGAAGCAGATGGAATGAATTCCAAATTTATACATTCATCTTCCGGCAGGTCAAAGGGCGTTACTATTAGTGATTTAGGATCTAAGGCATACACACGTCGTTTTTACAAATGCATTGATGTGATTAACTAAGGGCAAAGGAAGGTTAATCCGATTAGATAAAAGGAATCTTAAAAGCCCTTCAGGCGGTTACTTATTTGTTTCCTGAATTGTATGAACCCATGAATGCGGTATTGGACCTCCGATGTTATTTTTCTCCAGTTCTGTTTTAATGGTTTCAATCATCCATCCCGAGGCTGCAGTCTGGTTTTGAGGTAGTGTAAATGCCCGAAAGGCAACGGTTACTGTCCCGGGTTTTAATACAACTATGCCAATACTTATCTCTGTATCTTTTAAAAACAGCTCGTTCTGACCGATGACAGGCAAAATCAACTTGCGCAAGTCTTCAATGTTTGTGTTACCAGCCAGGTCAACAACGATTTCCA
>Ga0302215_10003753_pt1 | contig 10114 bp, 10 predicted proteins | sample II_Fen_N3_1_FD_194580 | JGI IMG/M metagenome (GOLD analysis project Ga0302215, IMG submission 194580) | Peat permafrost microbial communities from Stordalen Mire near Abisko, Sweden - II_Fen_N3_1 | ecosystem: Environmental > Terrestrial > Soil > Wetlands > Permafrost | place: Sweden: Abisko... | reverse complement strand
TGAAAGCGAGAAAACAATGACCCCCAACCCCAAAAGGGGAGTAAGAAATATTACTACCGATTACTTTAAACTTTTATATGACACTTAGAGAAAAGGAAATACAAAATAAAACTAACTCAGTTCCCCTTCAGGGGTTAGGGATTAGAGGCAAAGAGTATACAATTCAGTTAACGTTGCAGAATTAAACTCCTCATTCAGTCAATAAAATCAATTAAATAAAGTGCATTCAAATATGAAGTTTAACGGAATGAATTTTGTTTATGATAGAGACTAATATTTAAAATAAAGTATCATGAAAAAAACATTCATCTTCGGTTTTATTTTTTGTTTTTTCTTTGCAGCATTATCTTTTAATGCTTCGGCCCAAGAGTACAAAAATTTCGATTTAAGCAAGTATTACACACCTGACATTGTGCGTAATCAATTGGATTTGAACACAAGTTTTTCAAATTCTTTATCATCAAACATCTCCGAAAATGACTCTTCAGTTCGTCAGGCATCAAACTGGAATCTTATGCCAGTTTTTAATCGGTATAAAAATACAAGAAAACAGCAAACGGCTTTTAATTTGGAACTAAAATCAAATGGGACATCCAATGGTTCAATAAATTTATCCAATACAAATTCAGTGAGTTATTTGAATGCAAACAATGATATAACGTTAAATTATTCATCGCTTTTTTATAACAAGAAAAAACTGTTCCTGTCATTGCGCTTACATGGAGATTATTTTGGTTATATCTACAAACGTCATTATACAAATAACACGAATAAAACTTCTGAATCGGATAATACATTCAACTTAATTCCTCAAGTTGGAATTGGTTTAGGTCGAATTGAACAAGTTACCGATGCACGTCAGGCTATTTATATACTTGATGAACTTAACAAAAAGAGGCTTTTGAAGAAAGATTTATCTCAAGATGAAATTTTCAAATTTGCTCAGGGAATATCCAAAGTAAAAAACAAACGTTTTTTCGATGCCCGGTTAAGAAAAATTGAGGAAATCACAACTGTAGATTCCTTACTTTCGGAATATATCTACAGCCAGAATGCAGCATATTTTACAACTTTGAATGACATGTGGGAATATGGAGCGATTAATGAACGAAAATCAGGTCAACGTTTCGAGATGTCATTATCATCTCCAATCTACTATCACAATCAGAGCAACACAAATTATACCATTGATTATCTTGAAAAGGTCTTAGGCTCTACCTTTGGCGGGGCACTATCTCTTACTTATATCTTCGAGAAACCGGTTGCTATCAATTGGCAACATTCGGTTTATGCTAATTTGGATATTCACAAAAAAATTGGCAACTCTGTATCTACCAAGCATACCGGCAGTAATAGTACAACTGATGCTGATATATACGGAAGTACTATCAATGCAACTTATGAACTAAGTTATTATCCAAACACTCGAACCTCATACTCATTAATAACCAGTGAAAGCTCCACTGTAGATAACCAAAACCTCAGTGATAAATACTTCGATAATAGCAGCATTGGCTTTAGGAATACTATCTCAAACTCTAACTTATATACAGGAATTTCTGCGAACCATTATTTCTCACCCCAATTGAAATTATCCGCATACGCGGGGATGAGTTTATCGAGCTATAGAAATAGCCTGAAAATTTCGACAGAAAGTAATGCCTCAGCGAGACTTGGTTTTTCTGTAACATACTCATTATTCTAAAAATGATTTCCATTAACCAACAAATAAAGGTATTATTTCACGAGCAAGTTTCCAATTGGGAACTTGCTCGTACCAATTACGCAGGATTAAAAACGGTCAAGACCAAAGCATTTTCCTTTGGCGATTTTGAAGTGAAAGTGCAATTTAATCCGGCACGCATTGTTTCTTCGGGCGCTAAAGTAGATGCCAAAACCATAGCGGAACGTAAATGTTTTCTGTGTGCTGCAAACCGTCCGGCTGAGCAGAAAAGCATAGATTTTGGCGATTACGAAATTTTGGTCAACCCCTTCCCTATTTTCCCCGAGCATTTTACCATTCCACGCAAGGAACATGTAGAGCAACAAATCAGGCCTTATTTTGAAGATATGCTTGTATTGGCCGAAGCGTTGGACGATTATATTGTTTTCTATAATGGTCCGCAATGTGGTGCTTCTGCACCCGACCACATGCATTTTCAGGCCGGAACAAAGGATTTTCTACCCTTGGTGAACGATTATAAACGACTGAAAGCAACTCATGTGGAAGTGTTGGTTGAATCGGCCACATTTCAACTCTCCAAACTAAATAATTACTTACGAACAGTGTACTGCATCGAATCCATCGATATCGAGAGTGCCAAAGATTCGTTTGAAAAACTCACATCACATCTTGCCCCCCTCTCCTCAAGGAGAGGGGCTGAGGGTGAGGTCATGATGAACATTGTTTGCTCGTACGAAAATGACAAATGGTTCACTTTCATTCTTCCCCGCAAAGCTTTCCGCCCGTGGCAATACACCGCCGAAGTGGACAAACAATTGATGGTTAGTCCGGCTACGGTGGAAATGTGTGGTATCTTTATCACACCTATCGAAAGCCATTTTGATAGAATAACAAAAGAAGACGTAGTTAGCATATTGGAACAGGTGAGTATGGCATGAAAGAGATATTTTACAGTGCATAATTCGCATATCAAGTATCATAATTCGTACAACTACATGAATAATTTGTATAGTTACATGTAATATTCGCATAAATGCATGTAGTAATTGCATAGATACGTGTATTTTTCGCACAACTGCATGTGATAATTGTATAGGTGCGTGTGGTATTTTTATAATTACATGTGATATTTGCATAGCTACACATTAAATACATAAATCTGAATAATAATTTTCTTTTTACAAATAATTATTCATATATTTGCAATAAAAAATTAATTATTTACTATGGACGAAAACATTATAGCACAAAAAAGCAAAACAAAAGAAGGCTTTCAACACAATGGGAAGATGTTGGCAGAATATTTTGAATCGAATTCCATAAATAAAGCTGCACTTTCGCGAAAAATGGGCATGTCTCCAAGTACCATACAAAAGTATCTTGAGAGTGAGTCTTTGCAATTTCGAATTCTATGGAAAATTAGTATTGCAATAAAGCATAATTTCCTTGCTGAGTTAACAGCTCAGTTACCTTCCGAAGTTGTAGATACAATCAAATCGGCACGCGAATTAGCATTGGAACAAGAACTAGAGAAAGTTAAATTTGAATTGTCGATTTATAAAAATATTGTGGGGAAATAATTTTGCTTTGCACAATTTGGATATTAAATTATGAATTATGAATTAATACATGTCGGCATTCTTTCGGCAGAGAAAATAGAGTTTGTACTTGACGGCACTTTCGTTGCATCCAATGGGATAATGTACGGCGGAAAACATCATGCCGAAATTTGCAACGGCAAAATACTGTTCGAACAATCCGAAACCGAAGAGATTATCTTTGTACCAACCGAAGATACCGACTCATTCGAACTATTGAACGTGGTGATAGGGATAAATTTTCATTGGGAACGCAAGGAAAACCAACGCTTCAAAGGCGCTTTAAAGTTGATAGTTGAAAATGGAAAATTGACTGCTATTAACCGGATTTCGGTGGAAGATTACCTTACCAGTGTCATTTCGAGTGAGATGAGTGCCACTGCCTCAGACGAATTATTGAAGGCGCATGCGGTGATTTCGAGAAGTTGGTTGTTGCACCCCATAATGAATTCCAACGTAGTAGTGACAGGTCGCGACCTGTCACTACCGAATCGAATCATTAAATATTACGAACGCGATGCACACACCCATTTCGATGTTTGTGCCGACGATCATTGTCAGCGATACCAGGGAACCACACGGGCAAGTACCGGGGCGGTTGAAAAAGCTATTGAAGCTACACGGGGTGAAGTGTTGATGTTTGAAGATAAAATTTGCGATGCCCGTTTTTCCAAATCGTGTGGTGGAGCGTCGGAAACTTTCGAGAATTGCTGGGCTCCGGAGCACTATCCATATCTGACCAAAGTTATTGATAATCCAACCGCACCAGAAGGTTTTGAGTTGGATTTGACAGTGGAAAAGAATGCAGAGAAATGGATTCGGGAATCACCCGATGCATTTTGCAACACGAAAGATAAAAAAGTATTGTCGCAGGTGTTGAATAATTACGATCAAGAAACAACAGACTTCTACCGTTGGAAAGTAAACTATAAACAAGCTGAAATTTTCGAAATCATTACTCGTCGCTCGGGGATTGATTTTGGACAAATTATCGATTTAATTCCTATGAAACGCGGAGAATCGGGACGCATCATCGAACTAAAAATTGTTGGAACAAAACAAACTGTTGTAGTAGGCAAGGAACTTGAAATTCGTAAATGGTTATCAAACTCACACCTTTACAGTTCAGCTTTTGTGGTGGATAAGTCTGAAATTAAAGAGGGCATTCCGCAGCAATTTACCCTTACCGGAGCCGGCTGGGGACATGGCGTGGGACTTTGCCAAATTGGTGCTGCCGTAATGGGCGAAAAAGGATATACCTACAATGAGATTTTATTACATTACTTCAGGGGAGCGGAGTTAAAAAAAATTTACTGACCCCGGTCCCTAAAGCATAGCCGTCAAGCTAAGAGATTAAACGCTTGAAATAAAGCATATTATAATTTTGGTGGTTTTTTCACAATAAACGTGTATATAGAAGGGGGTATCCTTTCTGAATTATCAATTAAACTAAGTGACAATTTTCGTTGTATATTCAGCGATGATTTGTTGAAATTAAAGGCCAAATCCGTTGGATTCTTGAAAAGGGATTCAAAATTTTCGCCAATCGCGTTCTTAGACACATTGCTATATAGTGGCTCTCAAACAGAGATTTGCAGCTTAGGACAAGCATCTACAAGGGTGCAGGATTATAATGGTGTGTCTATTTCCAAGCAAGGAGTAGACAGTCGTTTCAACGAGAAGTCGGTTGAGTTTGTAAAAAGTGTATTCAAAGAATGTTTGGAGAATGAGTTTGATAAAGTAATTGCACCAAACTTTTTTTCGGTTTTTAGTCGGGTTTTGATTAAAGATGCCACGCGCTTTATAATTCCAGATAAATTGGCAGAGCATTTTAGAGGAATGGGGAGTCGAACTGGAAAATGTAAAGCAGCAGTTGCTATCCAATATGAATATGACATCAAGAATGGAAAAACCACGGACTTGGAGGTGACCGAATCTGTTCGTTGTGATCTTACTGATGCAAAAGAAACTCGTTCCGATGTACGTCCTAACGACTTAATCATTCGCGATTTGGGGTATTTTTCATTATCAATTTTGGCTGAATTTGATAGAAAAAAAGCGTATTTTTTGAGTAGGTTAAATGCAAAGACCTATGTTTTTGAAGATGAGAAAGGGTCTCTGATTTCGTTTAAGGAAACGTATAAGTACATGAGCAAGAACAAGATTCCGTTATTGGAAAAATCCGTTTTTGCAGGAATGAAAGAAAAGTTACCAGTAAGAATGGTTGTTCAGTTAGTGCCGGATGAAGTTTATGAAAAGCGAATTAGAAAGATTGAAAAGCAAAATAAAATAGACGGATGTAATACCAGTGATGATTACAAAGCAAGATGTCGATTGAATATATTTATAACTAATGTAGAAACTAAAGATTTAGTAAAAGAAGATGTATATGCAGCCTACAAAATACGTTGGCAGATAGAACTAATGTTTAAACATTGGAAATCGACATGCAAAATACATAATTTTCAGCCAATGAAATATGAGCGTTTTGCTTGTCTTTTATATGCAAAACTAATACTCATAGTTTTAAACTTACAATTGATTAGGAATTTCCAGAGTTTTTATTTTACTGAACACAAAAAGTTACTAAGCGAAGATAAATGTTTCAAGACATTAACCAAAGGATTTGAACGTTTGTTGCGGATTATAAAAAAAGAAAGTACTGAATCAGTTAATGAATTACTCAAAATAGCAGAATTGTTTTCGAGAGAGCATTGGAAAGAAAAAAGAATAGACAGAGTAAATTATTTTGAAATAATAAGTCTATTTACTTTTATATCTGATAATTAATTACCATATTTGTAGAATAAATAATGGGAGGCAATCAAGCGAACCACCTCCCATTATAAAATCAAATTAACAAAATAAATGCTCTTTGATGTGATGGGTAAAAGTACAAAAATTAGCCCCGTTTCCATAAGAAACGGGGTAAAAAAAGAATAGTATTTATAACTCATTGTATATCAACGCATAATGGCTTAACTTGACGGCTATGGGTCCCTAAAGGGGAGAAAACCAATAATGAAACAACTATCATATTTACAACGCTATTCTAATGTTCTACTTTAAATCAAAATTGTATGAAACACTTAATCAAGTTATTTGGATTACTAATTCTGTTCACTGCTTGTGAACCCACAAAAGACAAAGTGCTTTTTGACAACCCACAGCCTGAAGGTGTCAAAAACCTAACACAATTACCTGTTTTTTACAGAGGTCAGTATTTAGACAAAGATTCAAATTTGATGACAATAGACAGTAAAAATATTATTGTTAAGTCATTTTATGATTTGAAATTTTCAAAGCAGGAAATCGACAGTTCAGGAAGTTTCTACATTAAGAATCATTTTTTAATTGAAAAAAGAACCAAAGATAAGTTCCCTGTAAGATTTCTGAACGATTCGGTTTTTGCCCGCAGTTATCAGACCGATACAATTTTCAAATTATCGAATGATAATATTGCCCGTAAATTTAAAGGTCATTTGATATTAAACTATAAGCATGATGATGCATGGACAGTTGAGATTTTAAGCCGAAACTGGTGGGTTTTAAAGTATCAAATTTTTAATTCGAAAGATTTATTTGATAAACTTAGTACGATTTCGGACAGTGAGGTATTTACCGATTCAACTAAAAAAGTGACGGTAAAAAGGATTTTAAAACCAACCAAAAGACAGTTCGAAAAAATACTATCTCAGAGAGACTCTTTGACTATTGATGTATATAAAAAAATCAAGTAGTTAATCAGATATGGAGGCTAATAAAACAAACAACCTTCACTTTTTAGCATAAAACAGAATGAAAGACACACAGACTAGTTCAACTTCAAAGAAAACATCCAATTGGGCATGGATTCCAACCCTGTATTTTGCAGAGGGGTTGCCTTATGTAGTAGCCATGACTGTGGCAGTGATTATGTATAAACGTTTGGAGATTTCCAATACCGACATTGCACTTTATACCAGTTGGCTATATTTACCCTGGGTGGTTAAGCCATTCTGGAGTCCGTTTGTGGATATTATCAAAACTAAACGTTGGTGGATAGTCACCATGCAATTGCTTATTGGTGCCGGTTTAGCCGGAGTTGCTTTTCTTATTCCTATGCCCTTTTTCTTTCAGGCTACGCTGGCCGTACTTTGGCTAATTGCTTTTAGTTCTGCTACACACGATATTGCAGCCGATGGATTTTACATGCTTGCATTGGACAGTTCCGAACAATCATTTTTTGTAGGAATCCGAAGCACATTTTATCGGTTGGCAATGATTTCCGGACAAGGATTACTGATTATTCTGGCAGGGGCTTTGGAACATTACACAGGCAATATCCGCATGGCATGGAGCATTACGTTTTTTGTTTTGGCAGGCATGTTCGTTCTATTTTTCATATATCATCGTTTTATTCTGCCTCGTCCGGTTTCCGATTCAACGAAAGTAGGCGGAAGTCCAAAAGAAATTTTTCGTGAATTTGGTCTTACTTTCGCATCCTTCTTTCAGAAAAAAGGCATTGGATTAGCCATTGCTTTTATGCTACTGTACCGCTTGGGCGAAGCCATGCTGGTAAAAATGGCGTCTCCATTTCTACTCGATGGTCGCGAGGTTGGAGGGTTAGGACTTACCACCAAACAGGTTGGATTGGTTTACGGAACAGTGGGCATTATAGCACTTACCTTGGGCGGAATTACAGGCGGTATTGCTGCTTCGCGCAAAGGTTTAAAGTACTGGATTTGGCCTATGGCATTAAGCATCACTCTTCCGCATTTGGCCTATTTGTATCTTTCGTGGTTTCTGCCAACAAGCTTTATACTCATCAATATTGCTGTTGCCATTGAACAATTTGGTTACGGATTTGGATTTACTGCTTATCTGCTTTATATGATTTATTTTGCCGATGGCGAACATAAAACCGCACATTATGCCATTTGTACAGGCTTTATGGCGTTAGGCATGATGCTTCCGGGCATGATAGCCGGTTGGTTACAAGACCTGTTTGGCTACCAACATTTCTTTGTATGGATTATGATTTGCGCCATTCCTACATTGGCAGTGATACCGTTTCTGAAGATTGATAAGGAATATGGGAAGAAGACAGCCCCCTAAATCCCCCGAAGGGGGACTTTTAAAGCATCTGAATAGTTCAATCTAGTACAATTTTATCTACCTTTGTTGTCTGAAAAATTGATTTTAATAACAACAGTAAATAATTGGCTTTTCGAAAGTCCCCCTCGGGGGATTTAGGGGGCTGGAGTTTTTTATGAAAATACTTGTTCTAGGTGCCGGTAAAATGGGCACATTTCTCACTGACGTGATGTGTATCAATCACGAAGTAGCACTTTTCGACACAGACCCAAAGCGTTTGCGTTTTGTTTTCAACACCTTACGCATGACCGAATACGAAGAAATTCGTGAATTCGAACCGGACTTGCTCATAAATTGCGTAACACTGAAATTTACGATAGACGCATTCCAAAAAGTGTTGCCTTATTTGCCCAAAAACTGTATAATTTCAGATATTACGTCTGTAAAAACCGGCATTCAGGAGTATTACGAAAGCACCGGTATGCGTTATGTATCCACCCACCCTATGTTTGGTCCAACTTTTGCCACTTTGGATAATCTGAGTACACAAAGTGCTATTATCATTTCGGAATCCGACCACATGGGGAAAGCATTTTTCAAAGACTTATATGGTTCGTTGAAACTGCGAATTTTCGAATATACATTCGACGAACACGACGAAACAATTGCTTATTCGTTGTCCATTCCGTTTGCGTCCACCTTGGTTTTTGCTTCGGTGATGATACCTCAGGAAGCTCCCGGAACAACTTTCAAACGCCACATGGACATAGCCAAAGGACTGTTGAGCGAAGATGATTATTTGCTTACCGAAATTCTTTTCAATCCACACACCCACAATCAAGTGGAGAGAATCCGCGCCGAATTGAAAGATTTGATGGATATTATCGACAATAAAGATTCGGAACGTATGCAAGCCTATTTAAAAAAAATAAGGAAAAACATTGAATAAATAGACCCTAAAGGGGAATAAGATAGTTTTATAACCAATTTAAAAAACATCATAAACAAATTTGGTCATAATACGTTTCATGTATTGAGAGATATAATTTATATAATTAAAGTAACTTCTCTTATTCCCCTCCCGATAAATAACGGGAAGGGTTTAGGGGTAATATTAAAATTTATTATGGAAACAGCAGAAAAAGTATTGGAAGCAATGAAGCAAGCCGGTGTACCTCTGAATGCGGGTAAATTAGTAGAACTTACAGGACTCGACCGTAAAGAAGTGGATAAGGCAATGAAAAAACTCAAAGCTGATGAGTTAATCGTATCGCCAAAAGTTTGTTTCTGGCAACCAAAATGAGAAAAACAAATCAAAAAAACAGTCGTCAAGCATTCGTATGGCGACTGTTTTTTTAGAATAATGCGAATGCCAATTAATGAACTGATAGAGGTTTACCCTTTTCGCCCATAAAAAATGCAATTAATACAACGTCATCGGTTCCATTATTAATTCCATTGTGCAAAGTGTTTATCACTTCCGAAAATGAAGAGTTTGCCGAAAACTGTATCGATTTTCTGTTTTCAATTTCCACAGTTAAAGTTCCTTGCATAATATATGCAAAAACCGGAAATGTATGTTTGTGCCAGCCTGTAGATTTTCCGGGCGGAAGCGTTACTTTCACAATTGAGACTTCATCGTTAGCAAAGTTTGGATAGACGATTTTTTGTCCAATCGATGTTGTGTCAGTCTTCAATATCGGCTCTAAAACAACGTCTTTATTGTATTGTGCCTTTGCACAAAAACAAATGAACA
>Ga0302215_10003750_pt1 | contig 10120 bp, 5 predicted proteins | sample II_Fen_N3_1_FD_194580 | JGI IMG/M metagenome (GOLD analysis project Ga0302215, IMG submission 194580) | Peat permafrost microbial communities from Stordalen Mire near Abisko, Sweden - II_Fen_N3_1 | ecosystem: Environmental > Terrestrial > Soil > Wetlands > Permafrost | place: Sweden: Abisko... | reverse complement strand
ACTCTTACGCATTGCTTTATACTTCACCCACTAACACAAGATATTCATTGGTCAGTGGAGCTAATTTCAGTACAGTTGTTTCACAGGCAGCCACCACTGAAAATATCTGGACAATGAAATGGTCGTATCAGAACAATGGTTTTAATTCCATTGCCCAAACGCTCACTACTTCATATGTATTAGTAGCCAAACCTGTTGTAGATTTATGGACTAAAACGATTTGGAGGAAAGACCTGCGTCGTCCCCAAACTATCGATACTACTGCTTCGTATAGCAGCAACCATTTAACAGCGATAAATAACAATGCTGCTATGTGGAAATACCAACCGGTGACACGATTTCCTAATAACACAAACGAGAAATCTATTCCACTTTATCGCCTGGCTGATATTATCCTCTTGCGTGCTGAGGCATTGAATAAATTAGGACGATATGCCGATGCCTTGATGGAAATGAACAAAATCAGAACCAGAGCAGGTTTAACAAAAAGGCTTGATACTGATTATGTTTCGGCAACTGATATAACCCTCGCAATTGAGACTGATATTTTACAAGAACGCCAGTTTGAGTTGTTGGGTGAAGGAAAGCGTTGGTTTGACCTTGTTCGAACGGGGCGTGCCATATCGACCATGAACAAATATTTTGAAACTTATCAAAAGGTATATGGCGTTACCAATTATACCCCTTTTACAGATACCTGGCAGCTATACTGGCCGGTATTGCAAAACAATATTATTCAAAATGAAAATTTAAAACAAACAGGATTGTATTAAGAACCTCCAACCCCTAAAGGGGAGAAATAAACACATGCAATTGTAAAACAGATCAAAAATAAAAAACATGAAAAAAATAAAAAATATAGGCTTGGTATTCATTTGTCTTTGCCTGACATCAATAGGTTTTACATCCTGTAATATTTCAGGACTGAATGTACAACAAGATTATAATTATATTCCAAGCCCCGTTAATTTAAAGATGAATATGACGGCCTATCAATTTATTGAAAGCCGAAAGAATTTCGATATGTCGACAATATACGAAGCCATAAACAGGATTGGATACCGTGATTCATTCGAAGTCCAAAACCGAACCTATATCGTTTTAAGCGATGTAGCTTTTATTAATTGCCTGGCTTCAAAAGGATATTCAGCTCTAAAATATATGTCAAATACCGATATTCAGAAATTTCTAAATCAGTATATTATTATTGGATTATATCATTCATTGAAATTGACAGCAGTCCCAACTAAAGTTCAGACATTAGACCCTACGGTACAATTGTCTTTATCTCTTTATCCGGTGTCCTCTGATGTAACTGATAAATACCAGGTTTATTTTAATAGATGGGGCACAACCGGTTATCAGCGCCTAATTGTGACCTCTAATTTACAACCTACCAACGGGATCATACATGTTACGGATTCATATTTGCCAAACTGAGCATTGCAGCTGTCTCAACATGACGTTGTTTTGTCAAAAATTATCTTGAAGTAATTTCAAAAAATGGAAAACCACTATGCACTAATACAACAAAATTAATCATTCTAATAAATACAATCTTATGAAAAAACTAGTTACACTGATGCTCTGCATCTCAGTATTTGCCACAATGGTAAGTTCAAAAACTATCTTTGTCAATGCCGCAACCGGTAGCGACTCGAACACAGGTCTAACCTGGGCAACGGCCCTTCAATCTATTCCGTATGCAATCACCGTAGCGGCGAGCGGTGATAATCTCTGGATTGCAGGAGGAACTTATGACATCCCCGGAACCAGCACTTTTACGCAAGGTGATACTAAAAGTATGTATGGTGGTTTTTCTGGTAATGAAACCGCCCTGTCTGCACGTCCCAAATCCGATCTGGATGGAAATGGCATCGTGGAACCCTGGGAATTTACAAACGCCACCGTGCTCACGTTTAATGTGACAGATATGAATGCAATTAATTTTACCGGTGGAGCTTTCGATGGTTTTACGCTTTCGGCCACAGCTACCATGAATAATAATCAAACGACTTGTGTTTATTTGATGACTGACTGGACGACAAGCTTCGCCAATAACACGATAAAAAACAACAACCTTACATTTAGTGCGAATACTTCCTATGGAGGATATTATCCATTTTTCAAAGCAGCCGGAATCGTGAATAATTGCCTGTTTGAAAAAAACACAGTAACAGCAAATGCAACACAACTTGGTTATATTGCTCCTTTTATTACGGTCAATCCTTCCTATCACCCAACCATGGGAACCAAGTTTTTAAACAGTGTTATTAGAAACAATAAAGTAACCGTTGATTTTTCAACGGCAGCTACCGGCACTCAAAGTTATGCAGCACGTGCTATGATTATGAATGTTCAGGGAGGCATGAATCCAACTGCAGCAACAGGCTTTACGGGAGGCCTGTGTACCACCGTAGCTAATTGTGTCATCACTAATAACGAGATGATTTATATTCAGGGAGTAGCTGCTTCAGGTAATTTATCAGATGCTGCGGTTATTGCTACAGGTACTTCAGCAAGCTATAATGGCACCAAACAGCCCACAACCGATTCTATCATAAATTGTACGATTGCAAATAACAAAGGAAATAGAACAGCAAACTGTGGAATATATCTATTATCAGATGCCACATCTTATCATTATGTTATCAATAATGTGTTCTATAACAATCAAAGAGCTACAAACGGAACCAGCTATTCGGTAAGCAATATGGGCCAAAACAATACCCTGAATCCTGCTTTAATCAGCAATAATTTTACAGATGGAGGTGGACTAACCAATACTGCCGGCCAAATTGTGAACCAGGATAATACTTTGGGAATTGGGTCTAACTTACCAAACTTTAAAAAACCTACGACTACTATAGGAAATACAACTGATGGATCTGCGGAATTATCAAATTGGACATTAAATGCCGGTTCCTATTTGATTGGAAAAGGAATCGTCACTACCCGTTTGAAAGACAAAGTAGGGGTTGCTTTTGCATCACCACGTGCAGTAGGAGCATATGAATACATTGGAACAAATGGAATCTCAGAGGTGAAAAGCACATTCGATTTAGTGTATGCAGCTAACGGTAAAATTGTATCAAAAACGGAAGGTAATATTCAAATACTTAATGTTACAGGTATGAAAGTCTGGAGTGGCCAAGTTACAACAGGTCAAACCATCGGTTTGTCAACGGGTGCATACATAGTACTCTTAGCTACCGGGAAAGGGACTTCTGTTCAAAAAATAGTACTTTAATACTTTCCTGAACCAGAAGAAGTTCTAATAAAGGAACTTCTCCTGGTTCAATAACAGAAACCGATAAAATCTATATTTGAGGCATACAAACATTCATTTACCGATAAATAAATCATTCTACTAATTAAAATCTCATGAAAAAACTAATTAAAGTACTGCTTAGTGTCACTCTGTTTGCCTCGATGGCAAGTGCCAAAACAATCTATGTTAACTCTTCAACAGGAAGTGACTCAAACACAGGCTTAACGTGGGCAACTGCTCTTAAAACAATTCCTAATGCGTTGACCATTGCTTCTCCGAGTGGTGATAATCTCTGGATTGCCGGAGGAACTTATGCTATTCCGGGAACCAGCACCTTCACTCAAGGAAATGCAACAGGTATGTATGGTGGTTTTTCAGGAAACGAAGCCTCTCTAACTACACGCCCAACATCCGATTTAGATGGGAATGGCATTGTGGAACCCTGGGAATTTACAAACGCAACCGTGCTTACTTTTAATGTGACTGATAAGAATGCAATAAATTTTACAGGTGCAGCTTTCAATGGTTTTACACTAACGGCCACGGCCACAATGAATGACAATCAATCTGCTTGTGTTTATTCTTTGTCTGACTGGACGACAAATTTTGTCAATAATACAATAAGAAACAATAATCTGACATTTAGTGCGAATACAGATCATGGAGGCTATTATCCGTTTTTCAAAGCATTTGGAACAGTGAATAATTGCTTATTCGAAAAGAATACGGTAACAGTAAATGCCACACAATTTGCGTATATCTGTCCATTTATCACGGTTAACCCTGCTTATCACAACAATATGGGGACCAAATTTCTAAACAGTATTATCCGAAATAATACAGTCACAATTGATTATTCAGCAGCTGCTTCCGGAACCAACAGTTATGGTGCACGTGCTTTGATTATGAATGTTCAGGGAGGAATGAACCCAACAGCTGCAACCGGCAATAAAGGAGGTCTACCAACTACTGTAGCAAATTGTATTATTCACAACAATGAGATGATTTATATACCCGGATCAGCTGCAGGTCAATTGTATGATGCTGCTGCTATGGTGACGGGAGCTTCATTAAGCTATTGGGATGGAAATGCTAATGTAAAACAACCCACTACTGATTCTATCCTGAACTGTACAATTGCCAATAATAAGGGAATCCGGATTAATAATGGTGGTCTAAATATCATGTCGGATGCCACTTCATATCATTATATCATCAATAATGTATTTTATAATAATCAGAGGGCAACAAAAGAGTCAAACTATCTGGTAAGCAATATGGCTCAAAACAACACACAAAACGCAGGTTTGATCAGTAATAACTTTACAGATGGTGGTGGATTATCGAATAGTTCCAAAAAGATAGTTAATCAAGATAACACCTTGGGTACAGGTTCTAACTTGCCAAAATTCAGAACTCCTACAACTACAAACGGGAATACCACTGATAATTCTTCCGAACTTTCAAATTGGACTCTTACAACCGGATCGTATTTAATTGGAAAAGGAATTGCAACTACGCGATTAACGGATAAAACCGGTGTTACTTTTAACACCCCATGTGCAATCGGAGCTTATGAATATAATGGTTCAAAATAAATTTTAAAACAGAACCCTTTAAGATAGATATTAAATATCTCAACGAAGCAAAAGAGGTTCTGCTAATTGAAGTTTCTTTAATATCAAAAATAAAACACGAAAATCTACTTTGCAACAAATAATTCATCAACAATAAATTAATCTTTTTTAAAAATTAAAACTTTATGAAAAAACTAGTTACACTGATGCTTTGCATCACAGTATTTGCCACTCTGGTAAGTGCAAAAACAATCTATGTCAATGCCGCAACCGGTAGTGACTCAAACACAGGTTTAACCTGGTCACTTGCTCTTAATACGATTCCGTATGCAGAAACAGTGGCTGTGGATGGGGATAATATCTGGATTGCCTCAGGAACTTATGCTATTCCGGGAACCAGTACTTTTAATCAAGTTGATAAAAGAGGTATGTATGGCGGTTTTTTGGGAAACGAAGCCACCTTGTCGGCACGTCCAAAATCCGATTTGGATGGAAATGGCATCGTGGAACCCTGGGAGTTCACTAATGCAACCGTGCTTACGTTTAATGTAACTGATAAAAGTGCAATAACTTTTACGGGTGCAGCTTTCGATGGTTTTACACTCTCGGCTACTGCCACTTTCAATAACAGCCAAACGGCTTGTGTTTATTCGATGACTGACTGGACAACAAACTTCGCCAACAACACGATAAAAAATAACAACCTTACATTTAGTGCAAATACAGATAAAGGAGGATATTATCCATTTTTCAAAGCAGCTGGAATCGTGAATAATTGCCTTTTCGAAAAAAACACAGTAACAGCAAATGCTTCACAACTTGGTTATATTGCTCCTTTTATTACAATCAATCCTTCCTATCACGCGACCATGGGAACCAAGTTCTTAAATAGCGTTATCCGAAACAATAAAGTTACAGTGGACTTTAGTATGGCTGCATCCGGAATTCAAAGCTATGCAGCACGTGCTTTGATTATGAATGTTCAGGGAGGCATGAACCCAACAGCAGCAACAGGCTTTACGGGAGGCCTATGTACCACCGTAGCAAATTGTGTTATCACGAACAACGAAATGATTTATATTCCGGGAGCAGGTGGTTCCGGTAATTTATCTGATGCTGCGGTTATTGCTACAGGTACTTCACAAAAATATCCTTCTGGTACTGGTACTGCTCAACCCACCACCGATTCTATCATAAACTGTACAATTGCGAATAACAAGGGTAACAGAACAAATAATTGCGGGCTATATTTATTGTCAGATGCCACTTCTTACCATTATGTCATCAATAATGTGTTCTATAATAATCAAAGAGCTACAAACGGAACCACCTATTCAGTAAGCAATATGGGCCAAAACAACACCCTGAATCCTGCTTTAATCAGCAATAACCTGACCAATGGCGGAGGACTAACCAATACAACTGGTCAGATTGTGAACCAGGATAATACATTGGGGACGGGTGCAAACCTGCCTTATTTTAAAACTCCTACAACAACGTATGGCAATACAACAGATGGTACAACAGAGCTTTCAAACTGGACACTGACAACCGGTTCCTATTTGATTGGAAAAGGAATCGTCACTACCCGTTTGAAGGACAAAAATGGTGTTGCTTTTGCATCAACCCCTGCAGTAGGAGCCTATGAATTCACCGGAACTGCCACAAAATTACAATCGATAGCAGAAACTAGTACAAACTTTTACTCGTCAAATGGCAGACTCGTTTCGAAAGTGGATAGTAAAATTGAAGTCATAAACTTTGCAGGCGCAATTTTGTGGAATGGGAAAGTGACCTTAGGCCAGCAAATTGTCCTGCCAAAAGGTGCATACATCGTTCATTCAACTACAGAAAAAGGAACATCTGTTCAAAAAATCGTGCTTTAAGAGCTTATACAAAAAAGCAATCAAGAGAGGGGCTAACATTAGTGCCTTTCTTGATTGTTTTGTATCTAAAGTGAATGTCACCAGCAACTAATTTATTTCGTTTTAGAAGAGCGTTCGAATTTATTTAGTCTTTCGACTACATTAGTAACAGAAACTAAATAATGTCGTATTATTTTTATTGAAAAGAGGGAATGAGATTTAGAATTATTTGCTTAATATTTCTACTAAGGGGTAAAAACAAAAATAAGGTTTTTAAATTAAATCCTTTATATATAAAGCTTAAACCTTCGTTTAGGATTTAACTCTCCCAATATTATAACCCTTATTCCCTTATTTAAAAAGCTATTTTAGTCGTATTTTTCAAGGAATAAAACAGGATACTATATTGTTCATATTACTTAAATTCAAATTGTCTAAAAAGCAATTCTGGAATTAATATCCTTATTAAAAAATCATGCAAAAATCAATTCGAAAATTCCTATTCTTAACTCTAATTGGAGTCTGTATTACAATTTCTCAGAGTTTCGCTGAATCACCGGTTAAGATATTTGTCACTACCAATCATACTGATTGGGTTTACAAAGTAAACGAAAAAGTAAAATTCAAAGTAGTCGTAACTCAGAATGATAAATTTCTGAAAAATGTAAAAGTAGTATATGAAATTGGTCAGGAGAAGATGACTCCACAAATTAAAGAAAATACTATTTTGAAAGATGGCCAACTTGAGATTGAAGGTGGGTCAATGAATATTCCAGGCTTTTTAAGGTGTACTGTTAAGGTGGAGTTTAATAACAAAACATATTCAGGCCTGGCAACTGCAGCCTTTGATCCGGAAAAAATTGCACCGACAACCACAACTCCAACAGATTTTAGACAATTTTGGGAGAATGCCATAACTGAAAATAAAAAGATTCCCCTGGATCCAATAATGACTTTGCTGCCTGCAAAATGTACCGAAAAACTGAATGTATATCAGATCAATTTTCAGAACTATAAATATGGAATGAGGGTTTACGGTATTTTATGTGTGCCGAAAGCACCAGGCAAATATCCTGCAATTTTAGAAGTCCCCGGAGCAGGTGTTCGTCCATACAAAGGAGATTTTTATTTAGCTGAAAAGGGCGCGATTACTTTACAAATAGGGATTCATGGAATTCCCGTCACATTAGATTCTATCGTTTATGCTAATTTAAAGTATGGTGCATTGGATGGTTATCCGGTTTCGAATATGGATAACAGGGACAGTTATTATTACAAACATGTTTATCTGGGCTGTGTGCGGGCTATTGATTTTATTGCCACCTTACCTGAATACGATGGTCAGAATTTAGCTGTTTCAGGTGGTAGCCAGGGTGGTGCATTAACAATTGCGACATCTGCTCTGGATAATCGGGTTAAATGTCTATCCTGTTTTCATCCCGCTTTATGTGATTTGACAGGCTACAGTAATGGCAGAGCCGGAGGATGGCCTAGCTGGAATAATTTTCCAACTGCAAAGACGGAAACATCAAAGTATTACGATACGGTTAATTTTGCCAAATTGTTGAAAATTGATGGATTCTATACCTTTGGATTTAACGATGAAACTTGTCCACCAACATCCATGTATTCGGCTTACAATAGCATAACAGCACCAAAAAGTTTGCTTATTGTAAAAGAACTTGGTCATTATGGAGTCCAGGAACAATGGGCTCAATCGAATGAATTTCTATTAAAACATTTAAATATCTGAAAATAGATTTTAAAAAAATACTGCCACTTGAGATAGCTGCTGATACTAATTACGATACAATATACGACTGATTTTTTTATTTTCTAACACTAAATCCCTTGACCATGCTTTTTAAGTTCCTCAGAAATGCATTTCTATTTATCGGTATATTTCTTATTTCAACTACCACTTTTGCAAAAAAGAAGTCTATTGATGAAAGAGTAGATTCAATAATGAATCTTATGACATTGGATGAAAAAATTGGTCAAATGAATCAATATTCAAATTCACTGGCAACAGGACCTGTTTCGCCCGAAGGGATAAAACCACAGGAGATTAAAGATGGAAAAGTAGGTTCATTTCTGAATGTTAAAGGTGTGGACAATATCAGAATTACCCAAAATATGGCAATGCAGTCACGTTTAAAAATACCATTGTTGTTTGGATTGGATGTTATTCACGGTTATAAAACAACTTTCCCAATACCTTTAGCCGAAGCAGCGAGTTGGGATTTACAAGCCATCGAGCAATCTGCGAGAATTGCTGCAATAGAAACAGCTGCCGCAGGTGTTCACTGGACTTTTGCACCGATGGTCGATATTGCCCGTGACCCACGGTGGGGGCGCGTAATGGAGGGTGCCGGAGAAGATACCTATCTGGGTTGTGCTATAGCTAAAGCAAGAGTGACTGGTTTTCAGGGAAAAGGCTTTGGAAATACGGATGCAGTGATGGCTTGTGTGAAACATTTTGCGGCTTATGGTGCAGCTATTGGTGGTCGTGAATACAACTCGGTCGATATGAGTGAACGAACACTGTGGGAAACTTATTTACCCCCATTCAAAGCAGCTTTGGATGCAGGTGCCGCTACATTTATGAATAGTTTTAACGATTTGAATGGAACTCCTGCTACCGGTAATGTTTATTTGCAACGTGATATTCTGAAAGGGAAATGGGGCTTTACAGGTTTTGTGGTGAGCGACTGGGGTTCCATAGGTGAAATGGTTGAGCATGGATTCGTAAAAGACAAATACGAAGCAGCTCTAGCTGCTATTACTGCAGGAAATGATATGGATATGGAAAGTAGGAGCTATCCTAAGCATCTTGCACAGTTGGTGAAAGATGGAAAAGTCCCGATTAAACTAATTGATGATGCTGTAAGACGTATTTTACGAAAGAAATTTGAAATGGGATTGTTTGATGATCCTTTTCGATTTTGTAATTCCATCAGGGAAAAACAAGAATTGAATAATCCTACTCACAGAATATTTGCCAGAGAGATTGGCAGAAAGAGCATCGTATTATTGAAGAACGACGAGAATATTCTTCCATTGTCGAAAGAAAAAACGATTGCATTGATAGGACCATTGGCAAAATCAAAAGAAGATATGCTCGGATTTTGGAATGTTGAATGGCCGGATAACAGTGATGTGGTTTCTCAATTCGAAGGGATAGAAAAACGAATTGGGAAACAAAAACTACTTTATGCGAAAGGATGTGCAATAAGCGACACTTCAAAGGTCGGATTTGCTGAAGCACTAGCAGTCGCCAATAAAGCTGACATTGTAATACTTAGTATTGGTGAAAAAAGAGATATCAGTGGCGAGGCCAGAAGCCGATCTAATATTCAACTACCCGGAGTACAGGAAGAATTGGTTAAAGCTATTTATTCTACAGG
>Ga0302215_10003748_pt1 | contig 10121 bp, 4 predicted proteins | sample II_Fen_N3_1_FD_194580 | JGI IMG/M metagenome (GOLD analysis project Ga0302215, IMG submission 194580) | Peat permafrost microbial communities from Stordalen Mire near Abisko, Sweden - II_Fen_N3_1 | ecosystem: Environmental > Terrestrial > Soil > Wetlands > Permafrost | place: Sweden: Abisko... | reverse complement strand
TTTTGAAAACTTTTCACCATGAGGTGATTTCTGTGCATTGACCTGAGCTCCAAAAAACATGAAAAATTCAATAACAAATAGTATTAATTTATAATTCATAGTAGTAAGTTAGTTATTTGTTAATATTATATTGTAGTAGATAACAGAGTTTTATCAGTGAATTATTTATATATTTAGCAATTACAAAGAAAACATCAAAAAGCTAAAGAGAATATTATTCTCTTTAGCTTAAGAAATTATTTAATGAACCCAGTTTATTGAAATGTTTGAAAAACCTGTAACATTAGCCGGTGAAAGTGTTACTGCTGCAGTCCCTTTTGTAAAGGCAAATGAGCTGAATGCATTTTGACCATCTGCTAAATTCATGCATAATTTATAGGTCCCATCCACTACCACAGCACCGCCTACATCAGTTCCATTCCAGGTACAAGTGCGGGTTGTGTTGCTGCTTTGTGTTGCACCGGTAGTTGCATTTACAACGTTTCCGCCGGAATTAGGATACCAGGTAGTCAAATCACTTTTACGGGCATTTGCATAAACCAGCAATGATTTTACAAAAACGCCTGCATTTGTTTCGATCCAGATAGCTACAACATTTTTAGGTGAATATTGACCACCGAGAGATACTGTTAAGACGCTAACGGACAAGGTTCCTGTAGAATTTGCCGAACCGGCAGTGGTTGTAAATGTCTGTTCATTTCCATAAGCTGTTCCCACAGCATTTGTGGCATAGGCCCGAACATAATATTGCGTTGATCCCACTAGTCCGGAAATGCTGCTTGCAAAGCTTCCTGTACCTGACCCATCAGTTGTTTTAGTACTTAAAATTGTTGCACCAGTACTGGTACTCCAACAAACTCCACGTGCCGTCACCGCCGAACCACCATCAGCGCTAATATTTCCACCAGATGTGGCAGAAGTAATTGCAATTGCCGAAATGGCTGTTGTCGTTAATGTTGGAATTGCAGCCTGAGCAGTAGTAGCAAAGCTTAATTCCGAACCATAAGCTGTTCCGATTGCATTGGTGGCATAACTTCTTACAAAATATGTAGTTGAAGCTGTGAGTCCGGAAATATTGCTTGTAAAGCTGCCTGTACCTGTTCCATCTGATGTTTTGGTACTTAATGCAATAGTTGCACCAGAAGCAGTGCTCCAACAAACTCCACGGGCAGTTACCGCCGAACCTCCATCTGTTGTAACATTACCTCCTGAAACGGCTGTAGCAGTACTAATCGAAGATATTGCAGTTGTTGTCAAAGCTGGAATTGTTGCCAGTGCAGTCGTTGTAAATGACAATTCCTGACCATAACCTGTTCCGGTTGTATTTACAGCATATGATCTGACATAATAAGTTGTTGATGCTGTAAGTCCGGTAAGGCTGCTGGTAAAACTTCCGACACCGGTACCATCAGAAGTTTTTGTACTTAATGCAGTTGTCGGACCTGAAGTAGTGCCCCAACATACTCCACGTGCACTTATAGTTGAACCGCCATCTGAAGTTGTAACACCACCCGATACAGCAGTTATAGAACTGATTGCCGTGATAGCATTTGTGACAAGAGCAGGAACGGTTGGGGTTGTAACCGGAGCTGAAGTAGTAAATGTAACCTGGTTTCCATATGTAGTCCCTACTGAATTTGTTGCATATGCCCTCACATAATAGAGAGTTGATGCAGTTAGTCCAGATAAATTACTGGTAAAAATTCCAACTCCTGTACCATCCGAAGTCTTGGTACTTAAGGAAATTGTTGGTGTTGCACTCGTACTCCAGCATACTCCACGAGAAGTAATGTTAGCTCCTCCATCCAACGAAATATTCCCTCCCGAAACAGCTGTTGTCGTTGAAATTAAAGTAACTGCACTTGTTGAAAGTGTTGGAACAGCAGTCTGAAGAGTTGTGAACACCTGGTCCTGACCATATCCTGTACCCTGACTATTGGTTGCATACGCTCTGACATGATAAGTAGTGAATGGCAATAGGCTACTGATAGAGCTTGTAAAACTTCCAATACCGGAACCATCAGACGTTCGGGTACTTAATGTTACCGTCGGCGAAGCACTTGTACTCCAGCATACTCCGCGATTAGTGATTGATGCCCCTCCATCTGAAGTTATTGAACCTCCAGAAGTAGCCGCAGTATATCCAATTGAAGTTACAACATTCGTAATTAGTACCGGAACAACCGCAACAACAGATTTGGCAGTAGTAATAAATAAAATCTCTGCACCGTAGGAAGTTCCCAGACTATTTGTTGCATAGGCTCTAACATAATAAGTTGTTGATGCTATAAGTCCGGTTATTGAACTGATAAAACTCCCTAAACCACTTCCATCAGTTGTTTTGGTACTTAAATTAACTGTTGCACCCGGTATTGTACTCCAACACACTCCACGTGCAGAAATAGCAGATCCACCATCTGTGGTAATATTTCCACCTGTTGTTGCTGTTGTTTCAGCTATCGCTGTTACTGCAGTTGTTGTTAGTGATGGTGAGGATGAAGTAAGAGTTGTAAATGTTTCATTTCTACCATACGAAGTACCTGCATTGTTAGTTGCATAAGCTCTGACAAAATAGGTTTTATTTGCTTTTAATCCTGAGATAGTATCTGAGAATACACTTTTACCTGTTAAATCGACAATTTTATTTTTTGCAATGGTTGGATCAGTAATTGTATCCCAACAGATACCTTGATTAATTATTTTTGAGCCACCATCGGTAGTCAGACTCCCCCCTGTGATTACACTGTTTAATGTAATTTGACTTGGAACAACTGTCACAATAACAGGTTCCATGGAAGTGTTTGTTGAACAACTGTATAATAGTAATGCAGCAAACAGTATTTTATTAAGTTTAGAATTCATGATCTTTATTTTTTTTTTACAAGTTATCTTATTTAGATATTTGTCTATGAAAACAAAATATAGACTAGATAACGACATTGGATAAATTAAATTGTAATTATTACAAAGAATATGAATCAACTTAACCTAATTTGATTTTAATTGTAATTCAATTTCAGAATTTCTCTAAAATCAGTTTTTGTGTTGTGATATGGTAAATTTTATTGAAAATCTGTTCTTCAAATTTCAATTAAGACTTTTTAATACCTTATGAATACAATTTATTTTATGAGATATATTATTACATAACAATTATTTATGTTGTTTTTTAGAATTTAATTTTCAGTAGAAAAAAGTTTCTCTTGATATTTTCAGGTTTTGGAAATATACTGATTTTAGAATTTCAAATTTCTACTCAAGTCTATAAAATTGCATAGGTGAAAACTTATTATTTACTTTCACTATATTACTTTCAGCATACATAGTGAAAAATAAAGTATTATTATTCCTGAAATTTATAAACTCTAAACATGAAACAAACATCCCTTGGAAAAGTTTCCCATCGATTGTGAATCTTAAGATATTTCAATTCTATTATTCGTATTATCAATTCATCTAGTTTGCTCCGGTCTTTTATTTTTATATGATTATCTACATAAACTATAGATTTAAAAAATTGATTTGAGTATTAAAGTCTTATAATTCCGAAGGATTTGAAAATGAATAATATGTTTAAAATACATGGGAGTAGATTGTTGTAAAAAATTACCAACCATGTAGTGGTTGAATAACTAAGTTAAAAAACACTCTTTAAATTCTTTGACATTCTCTTTAAATAATATTTTCAATTCATAATGGTTTAAAATGTTGCTATTCAATCCGTATTGGGGTTGCATTTCCGTCAATTTTATTTTTTCCACACTTTTCGTTTATGACTATTTCCATTTAAATCCTTCGGATTTGGAATAATTGGTATATCTTAGGACACATTAAAGAGATTCAAATTAAATATTCTGTATAAATTTGTGTAATCTGTGGACAATCTCTTTTTTAATTTCTTTTTATAAATAAACAATCTGTGGAAATAAGCCTCAACAGGACAGGATGCCAAAAATTATAAAATTTTATATCTATATTTCTAATCCTAAATCATACCAAATTCTGATTGGTTTTTAAGCAGTTTTGCATTGGTTTTGGATACCAGGGCTTTCTGATATATCATTCATTTAACATTCAATTATTTGCAATATAAAAGCCATATATCTTAAAAGGTATATGACATTTATTTTAAGAACAAATGAATGAAATATATTTACCAAAACCAATACAAAACCATTCAAAAATCGTTCAAAAACCAATTTAAAAATAATGTAGAAATGGATTATATGAATTACTTTTGAGAATCTGATTACGAAAGTATTAAAAGTCTGAAAATAAATTCAATGAATTTTATTCCGAATTATATTCTTCTTGAATATGTGTCTATGCGGATAATCATAATAATTTATTTATTAGTAAAACGGATACGGACAAGAGGTGGAGTAAAGTTGGAGTGCATCAATAGAAGTTAGGAAAGAGGAGTTTGTAATTGGAAGTAGGTAATCATACATTAGCCAGTGATTTTTATTAATAATGTTATCAGTCAGATGGAAAAAAATTGGAAAGTTTAAATTCACAAAACGACTTAAGAATCAAGTAAATATTTATTCTTAGATGATATTAATCCTGAAAAACTGATTAGAATATTCTGCTCATATTCAATAAATTTTATACCAATTATTTTATTAACCAACAGCACAAACTTTTTAATTTTACAAATTTGAATAGAATTTTGATTAAAAATCAGCAAAATATCGATATAATTCACATTTTCGTCGATATTATGCGAATTAAGAACATAATAATTTCTTACTTTGTATTGTCTAATGAAAAAATATTATTTAAGTAATAAGTAAACTGTTTGATTTGAAATAAAGCTTTTAGTATATTTTTAAAATTTAGTATTGGATATTAATATCAGTTTTAATATAGAATTTTGTAAAAACTTCAAATTTCCGGGTGAAAATTTCAAATCATCATTCCTTTAAAATAATTCATCACTTACATTCCAACTCATTTTTCGTCAACTGAATTCTATAATATAAAATTATATACTGCTTATTCATACGTCTTTAAAATATCGTTCGGAATTTTCAAATATAGAATATGTACAAAAATTGTGTTTGTTTATTTTTCGTTTTCTTTTTATTTCATCTTCCTTCTTTTGCGATGCCACCAATTACGGTAAGTGGATATATTCGAGACGCAAAAACCGGTGAAGATCTGATCGGAGCAACAATTTCAGTAAAAGAATTATCAGCAAAAGGATCTGCTTCGAATACTTACGGTTTCTATTCATTAACCATACCATCAGGACAATATCAAATTACGGTACAATATATGGGGTATGAACCTCAAATTCAAAAACTCGATTTAACTCAACCTCGTAAAATTGATTTTTTGCTTGAATCACATGAAAACGCGTTAGGTGAAGTAGTTGTTATGTCTCAGCGGAAGAATGATAACATAACCAAGCTTGAAATGGGAGTACAAAAACTTGATACAAAAGATATAAAGAACATACCTGTATTGTTTGGAGAAAAAGATGTTTTAAAAACAATTCAATTGTTGCCGGGTATAAAATCAGCAGGGGAAGGAAGCAGTGGATTTAATGTCAGGGGTGGTGCAGTGGATCAGAATCTGATTCTGTTGGACGAAGCAACGGTATATAATGCATCCCATTTGATGGGCTTTTTTTCGGTATTTAATTCAGACGCGATAAAGGACATTTCGGTATATAAAGGGAATGAACCCGCTGAATATGGTGGAAGGCTATCTTCGGCACTAGACATTAAAATGAATGATGGGAACGATAAAAAAATCAGTGTAAATGGAGGAATTGGTTTAATATCTTCCCGACTGACAGTGGAAGGACCTCTGGTAAAAAACAAAGGTTCATTTATTGTTTCAGCGAGAAGGACTTACGCAGATTTATTTTTAAAACTCTCAAAAGACACAACCTTTAATCAGGCACAACTTTATTTTTATGATATTAATGCAAAAGCCAATTATAAAATCAATGATAAAAACCGAATTTACCTCTCGGGTTATTTTGGGAAAGATGTTTTAGGTCTTGGTAATACATTTGGTATAAACTGGGGAAACAGCACAGGTACACTCCGATGGAATCATTTATTTTCAGACAGGTTGTTTTCAAATACGTCACTTATTTTAAGCAACTACGATTACAGAATTAATATTTCAAATGGAATTGATCTGAATATTATTTCCCGTATTCAGGATTATAGTTTAAAGCAGGATTTCCAACTCTTCTCAGGGACAAATAACACACTGAAATTTGGATTTAATCTCATTCACCACAAAATCATTCCAGGCGTAATTACCTCAAGCAGCATTGTGGATTTGAAAACTCTTACAAATAAATTTGCGTGGGAAAATTCTTTTTACATTTCACATCAATATAATTTTTCAGATAAATTCAGCCTGGAGTATGGTGCAAGACTCAGTGCATTCAGTTCTATTGGTCCGGGTAATTTTTACACCTATGATTCTATCGGAAATCCGAAAGACACAACAGTCTATAAGCCAGGGCAAATGGTCAAAACATATATTAATTTAGAACCCCGTGCCACCTTTAGCTATATACTCAATGAACAAAGTTCGGTCAAAGCATCTTACGCCCGCAATGTTCAAAATCTTCATTTAATTTCTAATTCAACTTCAGGGAATCCTACCGACTTATGGATACCAAGCAGCAATAACGTAAAGCCGGAAATTGCCGATCAGATATCAATGGGATATTATCGTAACTTTAATGATAATATGTTCGAATTTTCAGCTGAAGTGTATTATAAATTTCTTCAAAATCAGATAGATTATAAAAATGGTGCAGAATTGAATTTCAATGAGAATGTTGAATCACAAATACTTTTTGGATCGGGACGTGCCTATGGACTTGAATTGTTTCTGAAAAAAAAATATGGACGGTTTAATGGTTGGATAAGTTATGACTTGTCCCGCACTGAACGAAAGTTCGATGGCATTAACAACGGGAGTTATTATCCGGCCAGGCAGGACAGAACACACGATATTTCAATTGTTGGAATGTACGATCTTAGCAAACACTGGGTATTATCTGCTACCTGGGTTTATAATACGGGAAATGCAGTTACTTTCCCAAGTGGCAAATATGAGATTGATGGAAAAACGGTAATGTTGTATTCACAGCGAAATGCGAACCGCATGCCGGCATACCACCGGATTGATATTGGAGCAACGTGGATTGTAAAAAAGACTCCGAAATTTGAATCCAGTTGGACTTTTTCACTTTATAATGCTTACGGACACGAAAATGCCTACACCATTACATTCAAAAATAATGAATTCGATCCTACAAAAACTGAAGCGATACAAACAACTTTGTTCAAATTTATTCCTTCATTCTCTTACAACTTTAAATTTTAAAACTATGAGAAAGAATAGAACCCACTTCATAATTTTTGTTTTGGTAAGTGTTATGGTCTCTTCGTGTGAAAAAGTAATTCAACTGGACTTAAACAGATCTGTTTCACAATTAGTTATTCAGGGTAATATTTACAACGAACCCGGACCTTACAGTGTGAGAATATCAAAAACAGTAAATTTTGATACTCCTAATATATATCCTGCTGTTACAAATGCAACAGTAACAATATCTGATATGGGAGGACAACCGGAAGAGTTATCTCAAACAACAGATGGCACATATGTCACATCTACTTTGCAGGGAGTAATTGGACATACCTATACTCTTACGGTAAAAGTGGATGGAAAGACTTATATATCAAGTTCAACCATGCCTGAATCTGTAAATATTGACAGCATATATTTAAAAAAATCATTTTTTGGAGGAGATAAATTAGTTACATTAAATTTAACAAATACCCCTGACAGAGAAAATTTTTATCGTGTCATTCATTTTATAAATGGTAAACAAGATCCCGGATTTAGTGTTTTTAGTGAAAATGCCAGTATGATTGAAAGTTTGAGTTATTCATTTATGACCACAGATTTAACACCGCCACTTGTTGCTGGTGATAAAATTGATGTGTGGCTTGAATGTATAGATAAAGATGTATTCGAATATTTCAGAACTGCAAACAGGAACGGTGGACAATCGACCACACCGGCAAATCCGGTTTCAAATATCAGCAACGGAGCATTGGGTTATTTCAACGCATGTTCTGTAAATAAAAAGTTATATATTTATCAATTATAAACAACCTGATTCAAGAACATTTATACAAAAAGAAGTAACTGAAAATGTCCTGACTTTTGTCCCTGATTAAATAAAAAAAATAGCAGACCCACTTATTGAAAATTAGGTGGGTCTGTTATTTTATGTTAAGCTTTAATTTATTTGTATTTTATCTTGATTTATTCAATTTTTTTTTCAAAATTTGTATCGTAAATAAATATCAATAAAAAGGAGTGATTTGGGATTTAAATCTTATATTATTCAGGTAATATTTATAATAGCAACTGATTGGCAACAATATTCAATGAATTTACAGGTAATAAATAATTGGAAACATTGGATTTTGCTTTTCCTTAATAAACAAATTTTCCTTAATAGCAGCAAGTTCAATTATCGATTTAAAGTGGAACATATAAATTAGACTTTAACCGGTCTTAATAATTTCAATTAATGCTATAAAAAAATACTATTATGAAAAAAATCATTTTTATTACTTTTGCCATGCTGGCAATTCTGACTACCTCATGTACTGACGAATCTGCTAAACAATCTCCAATGACTCAATCATCAAGCATTTGGAGAAGTACCATTTTTACTGATACTACTATGTCGACATCATTTGAATACTATGAACTACGTTTCATTTCAGACTCTTCAATCGAATTATGGGTGAAACGGACTGTCAACGAGAGCCCTGAAAAAGTAAATCTGACTTACACGTACACCATTAAAGATAATTCTATTTCAATCGTTTACAATGATGTTACAAGTAAAGGGACAATAGATAAGTCTGTAATAAATATTGCTGAAAATGGTTCTATACTTAAGTTTGTAAAAATATAAAGAATGATATAACTTTCCATAGATTCTTTTGACAGACTTTTTAGATCAAATCCCCGGGACAGACAACCATTTTTTGTAAAATAAATAATATAAACAAACCCACTTATAGATAAACAGGTGGGTTTGTTATTTAATGTAATCTAGCTTAAGATTTTTACTATATATTCATTTACTATTTATTCATTTACCATTTACTATTTATGGAGCTTGCTTCATCCCGTATTTTCGGGACTATTTTCACTGACTAGTGACAGCAAACTACCGGCTACTTACTCATTCTTCACTCTTCATTTCTTACCTCTTGCCTCTTAACTCTTACCTCTTACTTTTATTCCTCACATTAATATTTAATATATGAATTGAAATTGCATAAAACTAAACTTTAGTGACTCAAATATAGTACCTTTGTATCTTTAAATAATATTATTTTACTCTACAACTATCAACACCAGTTTAAATTATCCGGTTTCGACTGAATACAACAGATATAAAAACTATTGATAAAATGCATGTTTGAAGAATCTGCATGTTTGAAAGATAGTATACTATTATCGGATAACCACATAACACAAATTCATGACACAAAAAATAGAAAATATAGAACTCGAGTTTTTAACCTTTGACGATTATCAGGAATTAAAACAGGCAATGATTATTGCTTATCAGGCCATACCAAATCCGTATTGGGAAGAAGATCAAATTCAGACATTACTTGATAAGTTTCCGGAAGGACAAATCGTTATTAAGGCAGATGGACATATTGCAGGGTGTGCCTTATCGATTATAATTGATCATAGTCAGTTTGAAGAGTTGCACACTTACAAAAGAGTAACAGGAAATTATACTTTCGACACACATACCCAGACAGGAGATACTTTGTATGGGATTGATGTATTTATAAAACCTGAGTTCAGGGGTTTAAGACTTGGCAGACGTCTTTATGATTACCGAAAAGAACTTTGTGAAAAGTTAAATCTAAAAGGCATTGAATTTGGTGGTCGAATTCCCAATTATCACACATATGAATCGGAATTAAGTCCAAAACAATACATTGAAAAAGTTAAGTCAAAGGAGATATCCGATCCCGTACTTAACTTTCAGCTATCGAATGACTTTTATCCGGTGAGGGTTCTCAAGGGGT
>Ga0302215_10003745_pt1 | contig 10124 bp, 9 predicted proteins | sample II_Fen_N3_1_FD_194580 | JGI IMG/M metagenome (GOLD analysis project Ga0302215, IMG submission 194580) | Peat permafrost microbial communities from Stordalen Mire near Abisko, Sweden - II_Fen_N3_1 | ecosystem: Environmental > Terrestrial > Soil > Wetlands > Permafrost | place: Sweden: Abisko... | reverse complement strand
AAGGCTTGATGAACGAGGGCAACTGACGCAAGATCGCTGGACGCGGGTCATGAACGAGCCGCCTACCAGCTGGATATTTCAGACCGCTGCTTACCGACGAAACGCCGATGTTTTTGAGCCACTACGTGGTGTGGTTGGCGTTGTGCTGGAGACCAGATCGAAGAATCAGCTTTTCGTGGAAAGTGTCAAAGTCAATTCAGCAGCCATGCGTGCTGGGGTGAAGGCAGGCGACCAGATTGTCAAAATAGGCGATGTTGCAGTGACAGAAATTGCGCCAGACAACATAGTCACCGCGATCCGGGGCCGACCTGGCACCAGCGTTCATCTGAAACTGCAACGTGCCAAGCGAAGTTTCAGCGTTGACTTGAAGCGCCAGCTACTGGACGCCCGATAAGGTGTGACTGTCCGCATGCGCTGCGATGATGATTGCCCAACAATGCGCTTTTGCCGGGCAAACCGCTGCGATAGCCGGTTTTAAACCAGCGTCACGCCGGTTTTCGACTGCACAAACTCCCGCGTCACGCCCGGAGCCAGTTCGACCAGCTTGAGGCCGTCCGGTGTCACGTCCATCACGGCCAGGTCGGTGATGATGCGGTCCACCACGCCCACGCCGGTCAGCGGCAGGGTGCATTTCGGCAGGATTTTCAAATCTTCCGTGCCGTCGCGCTTTTTGGCGACGTGTTCCATCAACACGATCACGCGCTTGACGCCCGCCACCAAGTCCATCGCGCCGCCCATGCCTTTGACCATCTTGCCCGGAATCATCCAGTTGGCCAGATCGCCCTGCTCGCTGACCTGCATTGCGCCGAGGATGGACAGGTTGATCTTGCCGCCGCGAATCATCGCAAAGCTCTCGTGGCTGCCGAAAATCGACGAGCCAGGCAGCGTCGTCACGGTCTGCTTGCCCGCGTTGATCAGGTCGGCATCGACTTGATCTTCGGTCGGGAAGGGGCCAATGCCCAGCATGCCGTTTTCCGACTGCAGCCAGACTTCCTTGTCGCCGGTGAAATTGGCCACCAGCGTCGGAATGCCGATGCCGAGGTTCACATAAAAACCGTCTTCGAGTTCCTGGGCGGCGCGTGCCGCCATTTGATCTTGGGTCCACGGCATGGTTCAGGCTCCTGCTTTTTCGGTAAGGGTACGTTTTTCGATGCGCTTTTCGGGGTTCGGGTTATGCACGATGCGGTGTACATAAATGCCCGGCAGATGCACTTCATCGGGCACCATCGTCCCGGTTTCGACGATTTCTTCGACTTCGACGATGCAGATCTTGCCCGCCATCGCCGCCGCCGGGTTGAAGTTGCGCGCCGTCAGGCGGAACTGCAAATTGCCGGACATGTCAGCGCGGTGCGCCTTGACCAGCGAGACTTCGGGCACCAGCGCGTGTTCCATCACGTAGGTTTCGCCGTCAAATTCGCGCAGTTCCTTGCCTTCGGCCACCAGGGTGCCGACGCCGGTCTTGGTGAAAAAGGCCGGGATGCCTGCGCCGCCCGCGCGCAGCTTTTCAGCCAGCGTGCCTTGGGGCGTGAATTCCAGCTCCAGCTCGCCTGCGAGGTACTGGCGCTCGAATTCTTTGTTTTCGCCGACGTAGGACGAAATCATTTTTTTGATCTGGCGCGTTTCGAGCAGCTTGCCTAGGCCAAAGCCATCGACGCCCGCGTTGTTGGAAATGACGGTCAGGTCTTTGACGCCGGAATCGCGCAGCGCATCAATCAGCGCCTCGGGAATGCCGCACAGGCCGAAGCCACCAACGGCCAGTAATTGGCCGTCCTTGACCACGCCCTTGAGTGCTTCTTCGGCAGAGGGAAAAAGTTTTTTCACCAAAAATCTCCTTGTTTCAATTAAGTCGCCAAAAGGCCGATTGCGCGCCTTGACAGGTTCTAACGATACTACGTATTCATATACGTACTATTTCTTAAAGGGTGAACCCGCATGCCTGTCGATTACCAGCTGGCTTTTGACTTGGCGCCGGTCGGGCTGGTGCTGTCGCGCAACCGCGCCATTGTCGATTGCAACCAGCATCTGTGCGAGATGTTTGGCGCCAGCCGCACGCAACTTGTGGGCCAGTCTTTTCAAATTCTCTACCCGAGCGCCGACGAGTACGAGCGCATCGGCGTGCGCCTGCTGCCGATCATGAATGCCACCGGCGTGTATTCGGACAACCGCATCATGAAGCGCGTCGATGGCCGCCTCAAGGGCGAAACCTTCTGGTGCCATGTGACGGGCCGGGCGCTGAACCGCAGCGCGCCGCACGAGGCCGGTATCTGGACGTTTGAAGACCTGAGCGCCAGCCGCCCCGTGACAGCCGAGCTGACCGCCCGAGAGCGCGAAGTGGCCGCGCACCTGATGCGCGGCTTGACGTCCAAGGAAATTGGCCGCGCTTTAGGCATCAGCCACCGCACAGTGGAGATTTACCGGGCGCGGCTGATGCGCAAATTCAAGGCATCGACGACCGCCGATTTGGTACACAGGCTGATGGCGGGGTGAAACGCATCACGCTTTTTTAACGCCCTCCACCACCTCGGCGGCGGTGCGGAAAGCTTCGACTGCCGTCGGCACGCCGCAGTAAATCGCCGCGTGCAGCAGCACTTCCTGCAGCTCTTCGGGCGTCGCGCCGTTGTTGAGCGCGCCGCGCAGGTGGCCGCGCAGCTCGTTTTGTTTGCCCATCGCCGTCAGCATGGCGACGGTGATGAGGCTGCGGGTTTTCAGATCGAGGCCGGGGCGCTGCCAGACATCGCCCCAGGCTTTGGCGGTGATGTGGTCTTGAATCGGCTGGGTGAAATCGGTGACGCCTGCCAGGGCTTTGGCGACAAACTCTTCGCCCATCACCTGCTTGCGCGTGGCCAGGCCTTTGTCGTAGTTGGAATCCATGCGGTTTTTGCTCCTGAAAAAAGCTGCCAGCATAACGGCACCGAAACCGGCGAACCTCACGCCACAAATTGCGCCGACAATTCCAGCCTTGTGTCCCGATGGAGAAAGCGCATGCATGAAATCAGTCTGGCCGGTGGAATTTTGAAGCTGGTCGAAGACAGCGCCTTGAAAGAAAACTTTCGCCGCGTCAGCCTGCTGCGCCTCGAAGTGGGCCAGCTCGCCAACGTCGAGCTGCGCGCGCTGCAATTTGCGCTCGAAGCCATTGCGCCGGGCACCGTTCTGGAGGGCGCGCATTTGGCGTTTGACGAGCCGCCCGGCCAGGCACTGTGTCTGGATTGCCGCCAAACCGTACCGCTGCCCGAGCGCGGCACCGCCTGCATTCACTGCGGCAGCTACCGCCTGCAAGCCACCGGCGGCACCGAGCTGCGCGTCGTTGATATGCTGGTAGCCGACGACTAAAAAGGAATTCAAATCATGTGTGTCATTTGCGGTTGCGCCGACAGCGGCGAGAAACATCCAGACCCTGCCCACGCGCCCGCCGCGCCGCAGGTCAACGCCCAAACCGGCGACCTGCACTTTGGCGCGGGCGCGGCCCGTGTCTCGGTGCCCGGCATGAGCCAGGCACGCGCCATCAAGCTCGAAACCGACATCCTCGGCGAGAACAACCGTATTGCCGCGCAGAACCGCCAGCATTTCCACGCCCACGGCGTGACGGCGCTGAATCTGGTGTCCAGTCCCGGCTCGGGCAAAACCACGCTGCTGTGCGCGACGATTCTGGCGCTCAAGCGTCGCCACCCGGCGCTGGCCGTGTCCGTCATCGAAGGCGACCAGCAAACCAGCTTTGACGCCGACCGCATCCGCGCCACCGGCGCACCAGCCATTCAGGTCAACACCGGCAAAGGCTGCCACTTGGACGCGCCTATGGTGGCCGAAGCGTTTGCGCGGCTGCACACGCACGGCGGCCCGGCGGCGGATGCAGCGCATCATCATCACGACGACCACGCCAGCGCAGAGGCCGACGACAGCACCGCACACAGCCACGACGCGCCTCACACACACGGCCACGAGCATGAACACGGCCACGGCCATCCGCATAGCCACGATCACGCCCCACACCACGGCGACGCCACCAGCCTGCTGTTCATCGAAAACGTCGGCAACCTGGTCTGCCCCGCCGCGTGGGACTTGGGCGAAGCGGCCAAGGTGGCGATTCTGTCCGTCACCGAGGGCGAGGACAAGCCGCTCAAATACCCCGACATGTTCGCCGCCGCCCGGCTGATGATTTTGAACAAGACCGACCTGCTGCCGCACCTGCAATTCGACGTGGCCCGCTGCATTGAATTTGCCCGGCGCGTCAATCCGGCGATTGAAATCATCCAGCTCTCGGCGACCAGCGGCGCGGGCATGGACGCGTGGCTGAACTGGCTGGAACACGCGCTGGACCCGGACTTTTTCGCATAAACCACCGCCGCTTTCTCACATGAAACCCCCGCTTTCCCGCATGAACCGCACCGCTGATTCGGCGCGCCCGCCGCCCATCCAGCCGCCGCCCGCCCGCCCCGTGCTGGCCGTCGGTGCGTGGCTGAAAAACACCGCCTGCCTGTTAGATGCCAACGGCTGGCAAAGCTCCGCCCTGCACGGCGACCTGCGCGATGCCGATGCCTGCCGCGCGCTGGAGGCTTCGGCCCGCGCGCTGGCCGCCCGCGCCAGCCAGCCGCCAGCGGCCATCGCCCACGACCTGCACCCGGACTTTTTCAGCACCCGCCTCGCCTTGGCGCTGGCGGAAGAATGGCAAATCCCCGCCATCGCCGTGCAGCACCACCACGCCCACATCGCCGCCGTGATGGCCGAACACGGCTTGACTGAGCCAGTGATCGGTCTGGCGCTGGACGGCGTCGGCCTGGGCAGCGACGGCACGATTTGGGGCGGCGAACTGCTGCGGGTCGCGCCCGGCGGCTGGGAGCGCTTGGGCCACCTGTGGCCGCTGGCGCTGCCCGGCGGCGACGCGGCGGCGCGCCAGCCGTGGCGCATGCTGGCTTCGGCGCTGCACGCAATGGGGCGCGGCGCTGAAATCGAGCCGCGCCTCGCGCCCGCCGTCGGCACCGGCCCGGCGCGCATGATGGCGCGCATGCTGGACGCCAAGCTGAACTGCCCCGTCGGCACCAGCGCCGGACGCTGGTTCGACGCCGCCGCCGCCGCGCTCGGCCTGCACCTGCACGAACAAACCGAAGCCGAAGCGCCCATCGCGCTGGAGCAGCAGGCCGCCCGCTGGCTCAATGCGGGCGAATCGGTGGACTTTGCGGCGCCATCCGCACAGCCAGAGGGCAGCGTGCTCGACCTCCGCCCCCTGCTGGCGACGCTGCTGGCCTGGCCGGACGGACCGGACAAGGCCCCGGCAGCGGCCGCCTGGTTCCACTTGATGCTGGCCCACGCCTTGGCCGACTGGGCGGCCCATGCGGCGCATCAGGCCGATTGCCGCATCGTATGCCTGGGCGGCGGCTGCTTCATGAATGGCATACTGACCCGCGAAGTCACCGCCCGGCTGGAAAGCCTCGGCTTGCGGGTACTGCGGCCCCAAGTCACCAGCTGCGGCGATGCGGGTTTGGCGCTGGGTCAGGCTTGGGCGGTGACGCAGCAGATCAGTCAGCTTGGGGAGGGTAGAGGTTGTCAGATAAACGCTCTACCAGAGATATTTGTGTAATCTATGTATACCTTGCTTTGAATGGGAGTTTTGGTATATTTACGGAAAAATCTTCCATAAAAAGATTGCAATTGTAAAAAATTTACAAGGAGGCGGTATGTATTTTTCAGGCTTGCGTCGGAGCATTCAAAGTCTAGAAGAGAAAAAATTCTATGACATAGCAATTCATTTTCTAGAGACGGAAGGATATAAAGACCTTTCAATTGTAGATGGCTCTGGTGATGGAGGGCGGGATGTTGTCTGTTCACGAAAAGATATGCGGATTCAATTGAGTATTCGTAAAAATTGGCAACAAAAAATCAATGATGAGGCAAAAAAAACATTGGCTGCTGGTAAGCATCATTTTATTTATGTGACGAATGTGGCCATTAGGGAAATTGATAAAGACATATTTATGTCTGAGGCATATAAATACAAAGGGAGTGTTGAGGTTTCGATAAGAGATTTGAATAAAATATCCACTTCGCTTTCAAAGGCTCGTTATGTCGAGCAAACATATGTTTTGCTTGGACTTCGAATAGATAACAGGCTTATTGCCACTCCAAAAGAAGTGGCGCTCAGTAACTTGCTTTTATTTTCCCCAGAGGCAAGGGCGCTAAAAGAAAATATAGTAGAGAGCAATCTGCTTGCAATCTTGTATAAATCCGGCTCAATTACCGATGTAGAATTAATTGAAAAAGCAAGTGACTCATTGCCCGGTTCAGTGGTTACAAATAAAAATGAAATAAGTGGCGCACTGCGACGACTAATTGGGCGCAATATTATTTCAAGTAGTCATGGACTGCTTAATTTAAGTGATGCAGAGAAAAAAGTTCTCATGGCAGCAGAAGGGGAGTATCTCCTATCAATTGATGGAGATCGAAAAAATATACTTGAAAAGTATGAATTAGATGAACCAACTCTTGATAGAATTATTGAAATTGCATTGGAAATTTCCTCTCGAGAAAAGCAATTAAATGGTGATGGCGACTTAGAGGATGAACTTGCTCGATTAATAAGCGAAAAAAAATTAAACAGGAGAAAGCAAGAATTTTATGATGATCTTTCCAAGCTGACTTTTGCTAGGGTGCAGCTTTATGGGAAAACGCTTGATCATATATTTAATACTGATACTTTTGATGTCTATCGTGCACTTGGAAATAACACTCAAGTTTTGCTGATACTTGATTCTAGCGTTGCCATGCCTATGCTTTTTGGTTTGGCTTTTGGAAATGTACATTCACGCTACGGAGCCTCATCCAAGGCGCTACATGAATTATGTAAGGCTCATGGAATATCATTGATGATTCCAAGATATTATGTTAATGAAATGGCTTCTCACGGGCAAAAGGCTATTTCATATTTGGAAACTTATGAAGAATTGCCCGATGAGGCGAGAGATGTACTAAAGGCATCTGGAAATGCCTATCTTGCCCATTATTCAAATATAGCGGAAACGCTTAAGAATAATGGCGTTGCCATATCCCTATCGGGTTTCTTGGATTACTTTGGAGTTAATAAAAATACCGCTCTTGGAAATATTGAGCAACGCATCGAAACAATACTTTTGGAATTTGGCATAAACATTATGCCAAGCAACAAATGGAGTCAAGTTGCTCGATCTAGAGTGCAAGAAAAGAAAAAACTTGGCGAAAATAGAATTTTAATTGATCACGATGCATCGCTATTGACCTTACTTAGCGAGGATACTGAGAAATCCTATATATTTGCCACTTGGGATGGAATTTTAATGGATCTAGTTGAAGGCACTTCACGCGTTTATGCAGATAATCCATCAAAAATCATAGATTTCCTAGGAATGGCTTCTGGTTCGTCTTTTGAAAGTGACAAAAGCTATTCTTTGTTGAGTTCACTTATCTATTGTGATGAAAAAAGAGTAGCAGACTTGGCTGCAAAGATCGAATCAATTCACACAAAACAAATGGCTTTCCAATTGCGGGAATTCTCAGACCGCTCACGTGTAAAGCAAGGCTCAAATTGGCATCTCAGCAATGAGAGTATTAATGAATTTTTTGCCATTGTGACCGAATAAAATCTTTGGCTGATACTTAGTCAGAGACCTTGCCATGGTAATTATATTTGCCACTTTAGCGGAAAGCTTTTGGCTGTATTCGTCGCAATATTTATTGATGAATAATGTTTGACATAAATTGTCTTGAATGAGTGCCTCATTCAAATTTCCCTAATTCCTCTGAACGCCCCCCCCATGTGCCTAGCCATTCCCGCCCGGCTCGTTGAGTTGCTCCCCGGCGAGCAAGCCGTCGTTAACCTCGGCGGCATTCGCAAAATCATTTCAGTCGCGCTGATTGACGACGCGCAAGTCGATGATTACGTCATCGTCCACGTCGGCCACGCGATTGGCAAAATCGACCCCGAAGAAGCCGCCCGCACGCTGGCGCTGTTCGGCGAACTCGCCCAGTCGCAGGCCGCCGCCGAAACCAGCGCCGCCGCAAAGGCCTCCGCATGAAATACATCGACGAATTCCGCGACGGCGACATCGCCCGCAAGATTGCCGCCCGGCTGGCGGAAGAAGCCCGGCCCGAGCGCGCCTACAGCTTCATGGAGTTCTGCGGCGGCCACACGCACGCGATTTCGCGCTACGGCATCGCCGACCTGCTGCCGCCCAACGTGCGCATGGTTCACGGCCCCGGCTGCCCGGTGTGCGTGCTGCCGATTGGCCGCATCGACATGGCGATTCAATTGGCGCTCGAACACGGCGCGATTGTCTGCAGCTACGGCGACACCCTGCGCGTGCCCGCGTCCGGCGGCCTGTCGCTGGTCAAAGCCAAGGCGCGCGGCGGCGACATCCGCATGGTGTATTCCGCCGCCGACGCGCTGGAAATCGCCCGCCAGAACCCCGAGCGCGAAGTCGTGTTTTTTGCCATCGGTTTTGAAACCACCACGCCGCCGACCGCGCTGGCCATCCGCGACGCGCACCGGACGCAGCTGAAAAACTTCAGCGTGCTGTGCTGCCACGTTCTCACGCCTGCGGCCATCACGCACATTCTGGAGTCGCCCGAAGTGCGCCAATACGGCACCGTGCCGCTCGACGGTTTTGTCGGCCCGGCGCACGTCAGCATCGTGATCGGTTTTGAGCCTTATGTGCAGTTCGCCATCGACTATCAAAAACCCGTGGTGATTGCCGGTTTTGAGCCGCTGGACGTGATGCAGGCGATTTTGATGCTGGTGCGCCAGATCAACGAAGGCCGCGCCGTTGTTGAAAACGAGTTCTCCCGCGCCGTGACGCGCCACGGCAATCAAAATGCGCAGGCGCTGATGGCGGAGATTTTTGAGCAGCGCGAGAGTTTTGAATGGCGCGGCCTGGGCGAAGTCCCCGCCAGTGCTTTGAAAATCCGCCTCGCCTACGTCCAATTCGACGCGGAAAGCCGTTTTAAATTGACCTACCAGCCGGTCGCCGATAACAAAGCCTGCGAATGCGGCGCAATTTTGCGCGGCGTGAAAAAACCCACCGACTGCAAGATTTTCGGCACCGTCTGCACGCCAGAAAACCCGGTCGGCTCCTGCATGGTGTCGAGCGAAGGCGCTTGCGCGGCGCATTATTCCTACGGACGTTTCCGGGATATTCCCGTGGTGGCGCAAAAATCATGAAACCGATAAAAAAAGACTATATCCGCCCGCTGGACATTCGCCACGGCTGCATCGACATGGGCCACGGCGCGGGTGGGCGCGCTGCCGCGCAACTGATCGAAGAGCTGTTTCTGGCCGCCTTTGACAACGAATTTCTGCGCCAGGGCAATGACGGCGCGGTGTTCGCGCCGCCTGCGCTGCCGCCCGGCGCCCGGCTGGTGATGGCGACCGACGGCCATGTGGTGTCGCCGCTGTTTTTCCCCGGCGGCGATGTCGGCTGCCTGAGCGTACACGGCACGGTGAACGACGTGGCCATGTCCGGCGCGCAGCCGCTGTATTTGACGGCCAGTTTTATTCTGGAAGAAGGTTTTCCGCTGATGGACTTAAAACGCATCGTCGATTCGATGGCGCGGGCGGCGCGTGAGACGGGCGTGCCCGTCATCACCGGCGACACCAAGGTGGTGGAGCGCGGCAAGGGCGACGGCGTGTTTATCAGCACGACGGGCCTGGGCGTGGTGGCGCCCGGCGTCGATATTGCGGGCAGTAATGCGCGGCCCGGCGACGTGGTGCTGCTCTCGGGCACCATCGGCGAACACGGCGTGGCCGTGCTGTCGCAGCGCGAATCGCTGGAGTTTGAAACCACAATTGAATCCGACACCGCCGCGCTGCACACCCTCGTGGCCGCGATGCTGCAAGCCGCGCCCGGCGGCGTGCGCGTGCTGCGCGACCCGACACGCGGCGGCCTGGCCACGACGCTGAACGAAATCGCCCGCCAGTCCGGCGCGGGCATGCTGCTCGACGAGGCGGCGATTCCCGTTTTGCCGCAGGTCGAGGCGGCTTGCGAGCTGCTGGGCCTTGACCCGCTTTACATCGCCAACGAAGGCAAACTCATTGCCATCTGCGCGCCCGAAGCCGCCGACGCGGTGCTGGCCGCGATGCGGAATCACCCGCTGGGCCAAGCCAC
>Ga0302215_10003740_pt1 | contig 10129 bp, 7 predicted proteins | sample II_Fen_N3_1_FD_194580 | JGI IMG/M metagenome (GOLD analysis project Ga0302215, IMG submission 194580) | Peat permafrost microbial communities from Stordalen Mire near Abisko, Sweden - II_Fen_N3_1 | ecosystem: Environmental > Terrestrial > Soil > Wetlands > Permafrost | place: Sweden: Abisko... | reverse complement strand
GATGATCCAGATTATAATCCACTCTCCCGTTCAGGGTCATAAATAGTTTTTCGGTGAAAGCCGTTGTATTTTGCAAAAACAATCCTGTTACATTTCTGGCAATATCAGGCCATGTCTGGAGATACATGGGTGATTCTGCCGGTTTACCGACAAAATGCATATACATAGTCATTTCAGCAAGCGAACTGTTTAAATAATTATCAGCTTTGATGGTTAATTTGTTCTTATCATTCAGTTTGATGGAAGCAACAACAAACGACCCGAATGTATTGCTTCTACCGGGCATATCCATCCGCATGATGACGGAATCTGTTTTTCCTGTAGTCTTGTTTTGAACGAAAAACAAACTGTCCCGGTGTGAATCATCCATAACATGAACCACCGAATTGTAATAAACTTTAGCCTTTAGGTTGAAGTTCCGTTGATTCCGTTGATATTCCAGCGCAAAAATAGAGGCCCTGGCTTTGCTTACATCCATGGGCAAGGCAGGATACCCGACATTGGTGGCCATATCATAGAGGACATCACCTTTAAAACTGGAAATGCTGTCGGGCAGGTACCTGACAACGGAATGTATATTGTATTTTTCAAATTGCGAAAACCGGATGGTATTTCCCAACCCATCTTTATAAGAGTCATTCTTCCGGTAGACCCCGTTTAAACCCCACTCCCACTTGTTTTTAGTATAACCTGTTGACAGTAAAATATTTTTGCTGTTCGAAATACTTTCATATCCAAATGATAATGCGGAATAAAAAGGATGGTTACTTTTGTTATCAGGTTCCTGTAATGCCATATCGATTGAACCTCCAATATTGTTTCCATAGATCCCTCCGTTCGTTCCATGTTCCAGGGTAATGCTTTTCAGATTCGACGGTTCAATGTAAGAGGTCACCGGATCCATTTTATCAGTACACGCACCAAACATTTTCATCCCGCTAATGGTAATATTCAATTGGCCACCTGAGAAACCGTTCAATTGGGGTTCCATGGCATACGAACCCCGTTTGATAAGCGATATTCCATCCAAATGTGCTGTAAGATTATCAATGGTAGAGAAATAATTCGTCTTGTAAAAGTTTTCAACCTGTTTATTATTTAAAGGAATAACACAGGAAACGGTTATTTCTTTTAAAGTAATAGTATCAGTTGATTCCTTTTTTTGCGCATGCTGCTGGGCAGTTAGCGTAAAACAAAGTTTAAACAATATTATCAGGAGAAAATATCTTTTCATTTTCTGAAATTAAAATTTATTTCTATGGCAAAAAACCTCAAAATATTTGAATTCTTTTTTATTACCTGTTTATTTAAAAACCAATGAAGACAAATAGCATATAATAAGTCAGATCTGACAATTCCAAACCTGACTTATTACAAATGGTCTAAAAAGTAAGATTAAAAAAAGCATTGTTTTTAATAACAATTCCATTCTTTTTTATCACTACATTTATTGTCCAGTCTCCTGTCATAGTGAAATTTACTTTTCCTTTGTAATGACCATTTCCTGTATTTACAGGGTTGACATTGTTTAACGATCCATGCCCCATACTTGGCATTTCAGGATCAATTTCAATGGCATAAGAATCATCTGCAGGAAAACTCATCATCCCTGCCATTTGATGAATCGTAAATTCAATTTCATTCAGTCCTACTTTTGGTGTAGAGGGTTGCACCAATGCCAGCACTAATTTAGTACTATCTGCAGTTTGAGATTTAAAGACGGTCAGTAAAGAATTTACAGGATTGACAACCGTTATTTCAAAATTTGCGATCCCTTCTTTATCATATTTATGGTTATGAACTGCCACTCCTAAATTCCAGGTAGCATCAGAGGCCGAACCCATTATAAAAGCAACAGCACCCGTAAATACTCCGTTTACTGCAATTGCATCAGGATTTTCAACCGGTGAAGCATGCTGCATGGCCATACTTCCCATCCCCATGGTCATTACTGGAGTAAAACTAATATGGGCATCGGTAATCTTGCTTGTCAGATTCAATGAATCGTAAAGTACTACTTTTAATGTGTTGTAGCCTGTAAAAAAGTTTTTTGTGCCCCAGATTTCAATCTTTGCCGAAGCACCCGTAACATATCCTTCTTTTAATTTAATATAGCCATCTAAGGGGTTAACAGGATCGACCACAACATCACTTTTACAAGAGAAAAAGAGTACAGATAATAAAAATCCGCATAAAATGAATAAAATATTCCGTTTCATGATTTTTTGTTTTAATGATAATTATAGATGTAATTCTTCTCAACCGGCAGAATAGCAGGTTGGAAATACAGGAAATAATATAAATTCATTAAAACTTTGGCGGGACAAAAAACGATGAATTGAACGAATCTACGATTCGAAAGGAATAATTAGTGATCAGGATACTGACTTTCTCAAATGGAATGGTTGAAATCCCTTCAGAAGGAAGATGATCTTCCACTTTCTGATCAGGAACATTTTTTTTGCTGTTCTCTGTTGTAGAATTCAGAGGTTCGCTATTCTTTTTAATTTGTTCAAGAAGATAACATTTACCCTGGCAACAATTCCCGGGAATATTTTTTTTAATACATAAATTTTTCGATATATAATCCTTGTCGATCGAGTATTCGATGTAGGGCAATACCGGACGAATCAAGTAGAAAAACAGAATGGACAAACAGATAATCACACCAAACGATTTAGATCGTATAGTGGAAATTGAAGGTCTGTTTTTCCGACTCTGTATTTGTCTGTATTTGTCCATTTGTATATTCGATGAATGAACCAACCCTCACTCCTCGACCTCTCAGTAAGGTCAGGGGTGAATAGTCGATTTTCAGGTATCTTTTTTTATTTTAATTTCAGATCTTCATTTTTGTTGACTTGAATTCTTAAAACACGGAACACGGAACTTGTTCACGGAACTCATTTCAAATTTCTTACACATCGTACTGATAAGCCGGTTGACTTTTTTACTTTATTATAACTAACTTCAACGGTATTATCGTTAAGCTTTACTGAATAGATTAAGTTGCTTTTTGTTACTTCAACCGGTTCAGTATTTGACCACCATTGACCTATTGTCCCAAGAAAGTTAAAATCACCATCATCATTCCTAAGGCCGGAAGGTAGTGCCGAGAAACCAATCTTATTAACTCCGTTTTTTGATTTCCAGCCGTTATTACTCTTTAATTTTGGTCCTGCATAATCAATTCCTAATAAGTTTTTTATCAATAGCTCCCAGTCTTTATTTATTGCAACTCGCCAACCATCAGGAGCCAATCCTCTTTTGTCATTTATGGCATACCAGTTATACAATTTGCCATATTTAAATCCATTAACCGGATCATTTTTGTAATAACACCAGGCCGGTTTCCCATCAGCCCCGGCTTTCAACCATTCTTCCTTTGTTTTAGCTTCAGGTATAATATCTCCGTTTCTAAAAGTTTTTACATTCAGATTAGTGGCCGACCATTCCTGAATACCTAATTTTGCAGTTCTGTAAACATTCCCGTTCATATCTGTCATGGTTTGAGCATGAACCAATATGCTTCCAAAAGTCAAAAGAATAAAGCTCATTACGGATAATAGCTTAATTGTTGTAATTTTCATAATTTTTAATTTTAAAATTTAGAATTGGTTTTATTTTTCAGTAGAGTGAAATTTCATCACTTTTTTTTAATTTTAATCTCTTTGGGTAAATTTACTTTTCACCCTGAGTAGGTTATTTATTCGCATCAGCTATATTCCCTTTTCTTAAAATCAATTCGCTGTTTAACAGATATGCTCCCGAAGTGACTACAAATTCTGATTTTGTTAGGCCAGAAATTACCTGTACTAAATCATCGGATTGTAATCCAGTTGTGATTTTTTTGGCAGAAAAAGTATTATTTTCATTTTGTATCCACACTGAACACCCGTTCTTATCTAAAATAACTGCTGAAGATGGTACAATAACACAACCGTTCTTTTCGGATTTAATATGCATCAATACAAGCATGCCGGGATATAGTTTCTTATTCTTATTCTCAATTTCTGACCTGATGACTGTCACGTTCTTTCCCTGTTCAACCGTTGGATTGATAAAACTGACAGTGCTCTTTAGCGAACTGTTTCCTGCATCAGGAATCGTAATAATTGATTCCATTCCAACTTTCAGAAATCCTAAATCTTCAGGATGAACCTGTGCTTCCACCCATAATTTTGTATCATCTGCCAATTCAAACATTGTTTGTCCTGAATTTACATACTGACCCTCTGAAATATTTATTGACCTGATAACTCCATTAACAGGGCTTAATATTGTGACAGCAAACAGGATTTTACCATCTTTTCTTAATTTTTCAATTTGAACAGGAAACATCCCCAGTAATAATAATTTATTCTCCAATACCAGACTTGGCTCGTACTTTCCATTATAATTCCAGTTATTACTCTGTAAATTGAAAAATTGTTTTTCTGCCGAAATCAGATCGTCACAGAAAAATTCATAGAGTGAATCACCTTTATTTACTTTTTCTCCCACGTTTTTAATAAAGAGCTTGATGACTCTTCCTGTGGCCCTGGAACTGATATTGACAGAACTTTCTTCATTAACTTTCAAAACTCCTGTAAATTGCCGGTCGTAACTAAAAACTCCTTCCTTTGCCTGAACTACTTTTATATCAGCAAGCTGTATCTGGGCTTTACTTAAGCTTAGAGTGTTGTCTGTTGATTGGGAATGATTCTCGTTTGTAATTTCCACCATCTGTTTTTTACAAGATATCGAAAGCAGAGTAATCATTATTAAAGCAGACAGCAATTTAAAATTGAATAATTTTTCTTTCATGATTATTTTCATTTTCATTTAAAGTTCAATGAGGACTACTTTTTAAAATTGAAATTATTAAAAGCCTTTTAGTTCCTTACCTGAGCAATTATTCCGTCACTGTCAATTAACAATGAAGCATTTAAAGCAACACTAGACTTCCTGTCTATCCCTGACAGTATTTCTATTTTACTTCCTGAATGCAACCCTGTTTTAATTACAGTTGGAATAAATTTATTGTTGTGTTTTACAAATACGGATTTTTGTTGTCCCATATTTATAACCGTAGTTTCGGGTAACCACATTGATTTATGATTCCCTGTCTGTATCTCTGCCCGGATTTGTCTACCCGGATTTAAATCTCCCCCTTTATTCGAAAAGTAAACTTTTACCAACTGAAACACACCTCCATTTAGTGGTTCTAGTTGATTAATAGTTGCTTCAATCTTTTTCCCTGATGTAACATCTGTTGTAAACGTGACTCGTTGACCTTTTCTTAACAATCCTATTTCTTCAGTCTTCACTTTTAAATCTGCCCGGAGCGAATTACCCTTAATAATTTTAAAAAGAGAAGTCCCCGTTTCAATTGTTGTACCATCATTCAATCCTAACCATTTACCTCCCGTTTCATTAGTAATAGTATTATTTTCAAATGAATAGTATTTGTCAGCATCAAAATCAACCGGTACAGCATATCCATCAGCATCACTATACACAGCTAAATGATACTCCGGTTTTACAGATCGTTTTAAAGATTCTATCTGAGATGAAGTAAGTCCGAGTTGTTTCAACCATTCACGTGCTTCAACAGTCTGATTGTCATTGTCAGGATACATCCGGATTGATTTAATATAGTTCCATTTTTCAGTATATATATCCGGACAATAAATTTCATAAATTTTTTGACCTTTTTTTATTCGTTGAAATTGAAATTTGACATACGATCTTTCTATTAAACCTCCAAAACGGGCACTCACCATTCGTATAGTACGTGAATCAAAATTGATGATTCCGGGTGCTTTAATGACTAATGGAAGATTCTCCTGAACCGGATTCACTGTTGCTATATTCGACAGTACAGATTCATTTACCGGAAGGACTACATCATTCAGTAAAGAATCTGCCGGGTTTTTATCGGTTACCTTTTCAATTAAAGACATTCCACATATCGGACAATCGCCCGGTTTATCCTGAATTACCTTCGGATGCATGGAACAGACATACTGTTTTTTTGCTACCTGACTCTCCGATAAATTCTGTGACTCCTTATTGTTCATCTTTTTCCCCGAACAGGATAAAAAGACTCCTATAATGGTCAATAACAGGATAAAGAGTAATATCGTATTAAATATTGTTTTTCTGTTTTTCATAAGTTGGATACAATTATTTATACAAAATTATTTACTATTTTTCGGCATTAATCAAGCTGATTTTGCCATATTTTCGTAATTCCTGCTCTTTGGTAATTTCAAATATCACAGGAGTTAAAAGCAGGACGTAAACTGTTGAAGTAAACAATCCTCCAATTAAAGGCAGGGTTATCGGGAGCATAATATCACTCCCCACCCCGGTAGACCATAACACAGGGAATAATCCAAATAAGGAGACGCAAACTGTCATTAATTTGGGTCGTAAACGTTTCGCTGAACCTCTGATGACAAATTCATGCAAATCATTTTTACTGATTTTTTTATCAGAATTTCCTCTTTTTGCAACCAGATCTTCCATTGCTTCGTTCAGGTAAATAGTCATGAGCATTGAAGTTTCAATGGCCATACCAAAAAGGGCAATAAAACCAACTGCGACTCCTACAGAAAGATTGATTCCATAGAAATAAATAATAAATACACCGCCTATTAAGGCAAATGGAACGGTTATAAGGGTAATAACGGCCTCTTTTAAAGATCGATAAGTAAAAAATACGACCATTAGAATGATGAGTAATACAATAGGAATAATAATAATCAGCCGTTGAGTTGCACGTATCTGATTCTCATACTGACCGCTCCATTCCAGGTAATATCCTTTTGGTAATGTCTTTATCATCTCATTGAGTTTTTCTTTACATTCCTTTACAGTACTTCCCAAATCCCGGTCTCGGACATTAAACAAAACAGCTCCCCGCAACATGGCATTTTCGGAATTGATCATGGGTGGTCCATCAGTTACGGCTATATCCGCTACAGCCGATAATGGAACTTCGCCCGATGAAGGAGTCTGAATGAGAATTCGTTTTATATCCTCCAGATTCTTCCGGTAATCCTGTGCCAGACGTACATTAACATTAAATCGTCTTCTGCCTTCAATAGTGGTGGTTACGTTCACTCCCCCTAATGCCGATTCAATAACTTCATTTACTGCATCAATACTCAATCCGTACCGGGCTGTTGCCTCACGACGAATGGAAATATCGACGAATTTGCCTCCGGTGATGGGATCGACATACAGGTCTTTTACCCCTTTGATATTGACAAGATGACTCTTCAATTTATTCGAAAGGGCATAAATAGAATCCAGATTCTGACCATAGACTTTTAAACCGACATCCGTTCTTACTCCGGTTGAAAGCATGTTGATCCGGTTGATAATCGGCTGCGTCCAGCCATTTACTACACCGGGGATTTGCAACTTTGTATTCAGTTCCTGAAGGATATCTGATTTTGTTTTTCCGGGTCGCCAGTCCTTATGCGGTTTCAATAAGATGATCGTTTCTATCATGCTTATCGGTGAATTATCGGTAGCCGTACTTGCCCTGCCTGCTTTCCCCAATACATTTTCAACCTCCGGTACCGATTTAATGATTTTATCCTGAACCTGTAGTATTCGTTTAATTTCACTATTCGAAACATCAGGCAAAGTAACCGGCATAAACAAAAGTGAACCTTCATCAAGCGGAGGTATAAACTCTGTTCCCAGACTTAAAAACATGGGTATACTGACTAATAAAGCAACTATATTAATTCCAATGGTTGTTTTACGCCATTTCAAACACAATTTTAACAAGGGAGTATACAACCGTTCCATAAAACGGGTCAATGGATTGGCCGTTTCGTGTTTAAGTTTTCCTTTCAGAAAAAATGATATTAACACCGGGGTAAGTGTAATCGCCAGAATGGCATCAATAAGCAATATAAAAGTCTTTGTATAGGCCAATGGATGAAACATTTTTCCTTCCATACCTGTCAACATAAAAACCGGCAAAAATGAGGCAATAACTACTATTGTTGAGTAAAATACACCCGGTCCGACCTGTTTCGAAGCCTTCTCTATGATTGATTCACGTACTTCTTTTTTCATTATATTTTTTTTAGTCTAATCGTGTCTTTATATTTTTTCACTCTCTGTTTCGTTTGCCAGCCGTCGGTATGAATTTTCAACCATCACAATGCTGTCATCAACGATAACACCAATGGCCAGAATAATTCCTGTAAGCGACATGATGTTCGATGAGATATTAAATGCATTAAGCAGGATAAATGCAATGGCTATCGAGACAGGCATCTGGATTAAAATAATAAGGGCACTTCGCCAATGCAACAGAAAAAAGAATACAACCAGGGATACAGCAATCATAACTTCCACCAGTGTCCCCTTGACTGATTTGATGGCTTCTTCGATTAAAGTACTCCTATCATACGACGTTTTAAAAGTAACACCGGCAGGAAGTCCCTTTGATACTTCTTTCATCTTATCTTTTACAGCAGCAATTACTTTATCCGCATTTTCATTATAACGCATAACAATAATTCCTCCTACCGCTTCTCCTTCACCATTTTCATCAAAAATACCAAGACGAATATCCCCGCCTTCCTGAACACTCCCAATATCATGAATAGTTACAGGAATGCTGTTAAACACCCCTACCGGGATTTTATCAATATCTTCCTTTTTTTTAATATAACCCAATCCTCTGACGATATAGCTCATCCCGGTCATTTCTATTTTTCGGCCACTTACATCGTTGTTGTTCTCTTTTGTAGCTTTAAGGACATCCGTCAATGAAATATTATAATAGGTAAGTTTATGCGGGTCAATAACAATCTGATATTGCTTTTGAAATCCACCGTAAGAAGCAACTTCACTGACTCCCGGAACTGATTGCAAGGCAAATTTCACGTACCAGTCCTGCAAAGCCCTTAATTCACCCAGGTCGTATCCCTTAGCATTTAACGTATACCAGAAAATATGACCCACTCCTGTCCCGTCAGGTCCAAGGCTGGGCGTTACTCCCGAAGGCAATAACTGTTGTGCAGAACTTAGTCTCTCCAACACTCTGGTACGTGCCCAGTAAACATCAGCATCATCTTCAAAGATGATATAGACGAAACTCATGCCGAACATCGAGGATCCACGGATATTTTTTACTTTTGGTATGCCCTGCAGATTGGATACAAGAGGAAATGTAACCTGATCTTCAATCACCTGTGGACTACGACCCGGCCATTCTGTAAAAACGATCACCTGATTTTCAGATACATCCGGAATAGCATCAATCGGATTTTTCCCTACCGAATAGATTCCCCAGACAAATAGTATTCCGGCAATTATTAAAACAACATACCTGTTTCGTAATGAAAATGAAATTAATTTTTCAACCATAATGAATTTTATTTATTCACGACAATTTGCTGTTTAATGAAAGATTCAATTGAAAGGAAACTTTCCGTTAAACCGAAACTGTTTTAACGTCAATTTAATTCTACTTTTACAGATTAAAATATCAATGAAAAAACAAGACCAGAATAACAGGTTTGTTTTAATTCAACAATAATCTAATTATTATTTTACTAAGGACAAATATTCATCGTATTGGTAATTATGAATTATTAATTACCTGCGCCAGCCTTTATTTCTTTTTAGGCTCCACCGTTTTTACAGGTGCTTTCTTAACGAGATTCATACCACATTTCGGACATTTTCCCGGTTTATCTTTTATTACTTCCGGATGCATTGGACAGGTATACACTTCTTTTGCAGTCACCTTTTTTTTCTGTAGATTTTCAGTTTTTGCAACCGGTACTTTAACTACAGGTTCCTTAGGTTTCTGAGTTTGACTAAAACTGACTGAAATAAGTGCTAAACAAATACCTGTAATACAAATAAATTTTTTCATGTCGTTTATTTTTTTTAAATTAAAAATCAATTAAAGTCTATAAATCTTTTATGTTTAAGAAGTTTTACATCAACAGGTATATTTTCATACATTAATGCTGACTTTTCAAGTTGTATATTTGAATTATACTGAGATATATTTAATTTATATCCAATATTTTCCTTTGTTGCCAGAAACATTTTATCCTTTTTAGAGTCGCTTTCAGAAATGGATAGCATGACATTTTTATTG